>Ga0164242_10002131_pt1 | contig 23015 bp, 27 predicted proteins | sample OricomgcompostMG_FD_108783 | JGI IMG/M metagenome (GOLD analysis project Ga0164242, IMG submission 108783) | Miracle-Growth compost microbial communities from Emeryville, California, USA - Original compost - Miracle growth compost (MG) ... | reverse complement strand
CCGGGTGCTCGAGGGCCGTTGACGACGTCTCGGCGAGCTCGACGCTCCCGCTATCGTCCTGTGCCATTGCTCTCCTTCTTGCGCTGCTGTTGTGTCGTCGTTCGATCTAGTTGGACTTCGCCGTGATCCACACGGCGAGGCCGACGATCGAGCCGAGACCGAAGATCCAGAGGAACAGGCCCTCGGCGACGGGGCCGAGGTCGCCCAGGGCGAAACCGCCGGGCGAGGGGTTCTTCTCGAGGTAGGTGAGGTAGGTGATGATGTCGGCCTTCTGCGCCGGGGTGATGTTCCGGTCGTTGAAGACGGGCATGTTCTGCGGGCCGGTCAGCATGGCCTCGTAGATGTGCGTCGGGGTCACGCCCTTGAGCGGCGGCGCGTACTTGCCCTCGGTGAGCGCACCGCCCGCGCCGGCGACGTTGTGGCACATGGCGCAGTTGATGCGGAACAGCTCGGCACCGGCGGCGGCGTCGCCCTTGCCGTTCGTGTACTCCTTCGACGGGATCGCGGGCCCGGGGGCGAGGGAGGCGACGTATGCCGCGAGCTCGTCGGTCTGCTTCTGCGTGAACTGCGGCGTCTTCTCCTGCGCCTGGGGGCCGTTGGCCGCCATGGGCATGCGGCCGGTGCCCACCTGGAAGTCGACGGCGGCGGCGCCGACGCCGGCGAGGCTCGGGGCGACCGTGGTGCCGACGGCGTTCATGCCGTGGCACGTGGCGCAGTTCGCCTCGAAGAGCTTCTTGCCGTCGTCCACCTGCTGCTGCGACGCCGTGGCGGTGTCAGCGGATGCCGTGGAGGTGGAGGTCGCGGCGGCGTAGACGCCGCCCGTCAGGCCGAGGCCGACGGCGATCAGCGCGAGCGTGGCGAGGGGGTGACGGCGGCCGGTCTTGCGCTGCGCGGACTTCGTGCGTCCGTTCGTCGTCGGCTGGTTCAGCTTTGCCATGTGAGGGGGATCTCTCCGAGGTGCTTACTTGAGGACGTAGATGACAAGGAACAGGCCGATCCACACCACGTCGACGAAGTGCCAGTAGTACGACACGACGATCGCGGTGGTGGCCTCCTTGTGGCCGAACTTCTTGACGGCGAAGGCACGTCCGATGGTCAGCAGGAAGGCGATGAGGCCGCCCGTCACGTGCATGGCGTGGAAACCGGTCGTGAGGTAGAAGGCGCTGCCGTAGGCGGAGGAACTGATGGCGATGCCCTCGTGCACGAGGTTCGCGTACTCCACGATCTGGCCGCAGACGAACACCGCGCCCATGGCGTAGGTCAGGGTGAACCACTCGACCATGCCCCATTTGGCCACATTGAAGAAGCCGCCCGTCTTGCGCGCCTGCAGCCTCTCAGCGGCGAAGACGCCCGCCTGACAGGTGAACGAGCTCAGGACCAGGATGATCGTGTTGCCCGTCGCCCACGGGATGTTGAGGTGCGGCGTCGACATCGACCAGAGGCCAGGCGAGGTCGACCGCAGGGTGAAGTAGATCGCGAAAAGTCCCGCGAAGAACATCACCTCGCTGCCGAGCCAGACGATCGTGCCGACGGCGACGACGTTCGGTCGAGAGACGACTGGAGCCGCCTGCGGAGTAATGGAGGTGCTCGTCACAAACCCCATTATGTCCGAATCTGGGAGGGGCTCGCGCCCGATAGGATTCTCGGCATGGCGGAATCCCTCACGTGGCCTGCGATCATCGGCGCGCTGCTCGAGGGTGAGGATCTGAGCATCACCGAGGCCACCTGGGCCATGGATCAGATCATGATGGGTGTTGCAACGGAAGCCCAGATCGCCGGGTTCCTGGTGGCGCTCCGCGTGAAGGGCGAAACGGTCGACGAGATCGTCGGATTCCGCGACGCGATCTTGGAGCACGCGAAGCCGCTGCCGCTCGACCCCATGGCGCTCGACATCGTCGGCACCGGGGGAGACCGATTCCGCACCGTGAACATCTCGACGATGGCATCCATCGTCTGCGCGGCCGCCGGCGTGCCCGTGATCAAGCATGGGAACCGCGCGGTGTCGTCGTCGTCCGGGGCATCCGATGTCCTCGCAGCGCTCGGCGTCGACCTCTCTCGGTCGCCCGAGGCGGTGGCGGAGACGTTCCGGAAGGCGGGCATCACCTTCGCGTGGGCCTCCCTGTTCCACCCCGGGTTCGGCAACGCCGCCAAGACGCGCGGCGACCTCGGTGTGCCGACCGTCTTCAACTTCCTGGGCCCGCTGTGCAACCCGGCGCGGCCCGAGGCCTCGGCGGTCGGCGTCTCGAGCCTCGACCGCGTGCCGCTCATCACCGGCGTATTCCAGACGCGCGGCGCGACGGCGCTCGTGTTCCGCGGCGACGACGGCCTCGACGAGTTGTCGACCACCGGGCACAGCCACATCTGGGAGATCAGCAACGGCCTCGTCACCGAGCACGACATCGAGCCGCGTGACCTCGGCCTTCCCCGTGCGTCGATCGCGGACATCACGGGCGGCGACCCGCAGCACAACGCCGGGGTGATCCGGCGTGTGCTCGACGGCGAACGGGGCGCGGTGCGCGACATCGTGCTGCTCAATGCCGCGGCGGGCCTCATCGCGTTCCAGCTGGCGGGCGACCCCGAGCAGGGCGACCGGCCGATCCTCAGGCGTTTCCGCGAGAACCTCGAGGTCGCGGCGGCGGCCGTCGACTCCGGCGCGGCGGCACGAAAGCTCGAGGACTGGGTGGCGGCCGCCCGATGACAGCCGACCCGGCCCCCGGCGCGGCGCGCGTCGGCCTCGTGCTCGTGTCGCACAGCCCGCTCGTCGCGCGCGGCGCGGCCGAGCTCGCCGCCCAGGTCGCCGGCGAGGTGCGCGTGATCCCTGTGGGCGGGGCTGCCGGCGGCGGCCTCGGCACGGATTTCGACAGCGCGCTGGCCGCATTGCGGGCGGCGGATGCCGGCACCGGCGTGGTCGTGCTCGCGGATCTCGGCTCGGCGATCATGACGGCGGAGGCTGCGATCGAGGCGCTGCCCGAGGCGGAACGCGCCCGCGCGACGCTGGCGGATGCGCCGATCGTGGAGGGCGCCGTCGCCGCGGCGGTCGCCGCGCAGACCGGCGCGCCGCTTGCCGCGGTGCGCACCGCGGCGGAGACCGCGTGGGGCGACACCCGGCAGGCATCCGCTGGCGCGGAATCCGATCACTATGCCCGCACCGTGACGCTCGTGAACGACGACGGCCTGCATGCCCGCCCCGCGGCGGAGTTCGTCAAGCTCGCCGCGACCTTCCCCGCCCGCGTGACCATCGAGGGGCGCGACGCGCGCAGTCTCCTCGCGATCCTGTCCCTGGGGCTCACGAAGGGCGCGACGGTGGAGATCGCGAGCGACGAGCCGAGGGGGCGCGCGGCGGTCGACGCTCTGGCGGCGCTCGTGGAATCGGGATTCGAAGGGCGAGAGCGATGACCAAGCCAGAGCTGAACAAAGATACGCGGCTGTGCATCTCGCTCGCCGCGCGGCCGAGCAACCACGGCACGCGCTTCCACAACCGGCTCTATGACGAGCTCGGGCTCGACTTCGTCTACAAGGCGATGACGACCGATGACATCGCGGCGGCGATCGGCGGGGTGCGCGCGCTCGGCATCCGTGGCTGCTCGGTGTCGATGCCGTGGAAGGAGGCGGTGATTCCGCTCGTGGACGAGCTCGCGCCGTCTGCGGCGGCCATCCAGTCCGTCAACACGATCGTGAACGACGGCGGGGTGCTGACCGCCCACAACACGGACTACGCGGCGATCGAGCAGCTCATCGCCTCTCACGGGCTCGATCGCGATCAGCGCGTGCTGCTGCGCGGCAGCGGCGGGATGGGCCGCGCGGTCGCCACCGCGTTCCGCGACGCGGGCTTCAGCGGGACGATCGCGGCCCGCAACCCCCTCGCCGGGCAGGGCCTTGCGTCAGAGCTCGGCTGGGAGTGGGCGGAGTCGCCCGAGGGTCTGGTCGCGCCGATCATCGTGAACGTCACCCCGATCGGGATGGCCGGAGGCCCCGAGGCCCGAGCGCAGTCATTTGACGACGCGCAGATTGCCGCGGCATCCGTCGTCTTCGACGTCGTCGCGCTCCCGGTCGAGACGCCGCTCATCCGCGCCGCGCGGGCCGCGGGGAAGGGCGTCGTCACCGGCGGCGAGGTCATCGCGCTGCAGGCGGCGGCGCAGTTCGCGCTCTACACGGGCGTCACCCCCACCCCCGAGCAGGTCGAGCGGGCCGAGGAATACGCGTCGCGGCCGTAGCCGGTTGCCGTCGGTCAACCGCGCGGAGGGAGCTGCTGCAGCGTCCAACGGTTCCCGTCAGGGTCGGAGAACGTGACGAATCGACCCCACGGCTGCTCGTCGACGGGGCTTGCGTCGACCCCGTTCGCAAGCAGGTGCTCGCGCGCCGCGTCGGCATGGGGAACCACCACCTGGATGCCCCGCTGACCGCCCACCGGCATGTCCACACCGAGTCCCGTGCCGAACGCGATCGAGCAGGCCGAGCCGTGAGGGGTGAGCTGCACGAAGCGCAGCTCGTCGCTGACTCTCTGGTCGTAGTCGAGGTGGAAGCCCACCCTGTCCACGTAGAACTCGAGCGCCCTGTCGACGTCTGACACCGGCACGAAGATGAGCTCGATCTTCCAGTCCATCGCTGGCCTCCTGACTTCCTGGTTCAGACGGTAGGGGCGACGACCGACATTCGCACCGGGCCGTGTGCGCCGCGAAGCGACTGCGCCGATCGGGCGCAGATGTGCCGATGCGGCGCGGGGAATGTGGAGAACGGTGCGCCCGAGCGGCCCAATTGCGCCCGATCGGCGCGTGGCACTCGTAGCCGGGAGCGCGCGGGTGCCGTCAGAGCGGCACCGTCGCGACGACCGCGCGATGGCGCGCATCGCCGCGCGGCCGCATGTCGATCACGGCGAGCTGAGTGAGGGTGACGGATGCCCCGGGCTCGAGCCCTCCGCCCCGCTGCACCGTCACGTGCGGCCGGTAGCTGCGCGGCCCCACATGGGAGAGCCGCGTGCCAGGCCGCAGGAAGCCGTCGACCGCGGCGAGAACGTCGAGGTGCAGCGCCTCGAACTCGGGCGTCAGCTCGATGGTCGTGACCGGTACGTCGCGGCGGCGCCCGAACTTCGCGTGCGCCTCGCCGCGAGCGAGGAGAGGCCGATGGGGCACGGCCGCGCGGCGGATCGCGTCGAGGACCTGCGTGGCCGGGGCATCCGTCTCGAACGGGGGCACGAGCGTCACGTGCGCGGGCCAACTGTCGCGCCGGAACCCGGTGCCAACGGCGAGGGGCTCGAGCGGAAGCACGACGACGAAGAAGCGCACCTCAGACCTTGGTGAGGCGGAAGCGCGGCTCCGGCGGAAGTCCGACCTCGATCACGTCTCCTGGCCGAATGCGCCCCGACCGCGAGACGACGCCCATGACCCCGGCCAGCCGCACGACCTCGCCGTCGGCGCCCGGATGGACGAGCTCCTTGAGCAGCCCGTCACGGAACTCGTTGATCTGCTGGCAGGGGTTGCGCAGGCCGGTGAGCGTTATCACTGCGTCACCGATCGCGAGCCGCGTTCCCACGGGCAGCTCGAGCAGGCGGACGCCGCGGGTCGTGACGTTCTCGCCGAGCTGGCCGGGCCCGACCTCGTAGCCCTTCTCGGCGAGCACGTCGAATAGCTCAGCGTGCATGAGGTGCACCTGCCGCAGATTCGGCTGCGCGGGATCGGCCCGCACCCGCGAGCGGTGCTGCACGGTGACGCCGTAGTGCGCGTCGCCCACCACTCCGCGGCCCTCGTGCAAGTCGATCTCGGGCGCGTCGGTCTTCGAGAACGAGTGGGTGCCGCTCAGGTGCACCGCCACCACGTGAGCAGCGTCCTCTGTCATGGGCACGACGCTAGTGCGTCCGTCGCCGCTTTGTCGCCGATGGCGGCGAACTCAGCGCGCTGCGGTGACCGCCGCGTCGCTGCGCGCGCGGTCGACGACGACGTCGACAACCTCGGGCGGTGTCGATTCCGGCGTGAGCAGCGGGTCGGCGACGATGTCGGCGCCCGCCTCGCCGACGAGATCGAGGAAGTAGCCGGGGGCCAGCAGATAGGGCGAGACGATGACGGAGGCCTGCGGCCGCACCGCCCGAGCGGCAGCGACCGCCTCCGCCACCGTGGGCGCCGCCGCAGACAGGAAGCCCACCGCGACCGGCGCGGAGAGTCGCTCCGCCAGAAGCTCGCCCGTGCGTCGGCAGTCCGCAACCGCGCGCGGGTCGGAGGAGCCGGCGGCTGCGAGGACCACGGATGCACAACCGTCGTACCCGGCCTCGCGCAGCCGTTGCGCCAGCACGTCGACGAGCCGTGCGTCGGGGCCGAGCGCCGCCGTCACGCGCGCCGGGACGGGCGACGCCGCGGCGGCCTCCGCCAGGTCGACATAGACGTGGTAGCCGGCTGACAGCAGCAAGGGCACGATCACGGCTTGCCCGCCCTCCGGCACGTCGGCGAGCGCGGCCGGAACCGAGGGCTGCTCGACGTCGACGTGACAGCGCAGCACGGGAACCGGCATCCGCTCGCCGACGCTGTCCACGAGCCGCCGCACGGCGGCCTGACCTGCGGGGGAGGAGGTGCCGTGCGAGGCGGCGAGGACGACGGCTGACATCTCTCGAAGCGTATTGGCACCCCGGCGCGTCACCGACATCTCGCGGCGCGTCTGTAACGCATTCAGGGGGTGCGGCAATGCACCGTCGTGACGGCCGCCTCGGCCGCCGCAGGGGCAACGGAACGGAGGCATCCGACCATGCACCGACCCGGAAGAGAGCTCGCCACGGCGGCCGAGGCAGCCGCGGCGCCCCGTGGCGCCGCGCCGCGAGAAGTGCGCGGCGGTGGATTCTCGCAGCGAGACCACCACCCCCGGCGCTCCGGTCGCTGAAGCAGGTCGCGCCGCCGGAACCGCTCTTGATTCCGAGACCCCCGAATAGGGGACAATGGGCCGTGATGCGACGGGCAGACGGGGGAGACGCGCTGTCGGGGCTGCTGACCCGTGCGAAGGCAGGCGATGCGGCCGCCGTGAGCGACGTCATCCGCCTGCTCCGGACCCGCATCTTCCGGTACGCAATGGCGCGGATCGGTATACGAGAGGAAGCGGAAGACGTGACGCAGGAGACCTGCCTGGCGCTCGCAGACGCCCTGCCGCGGTTCGACGGCGATGCGAGCCGGTTCACCTCCTTCGTCTTCGGCATCGCCTCGAACAAGGTGCTCATGTCGCAGCGCTCCCGCGGCCGCCGGCCCGAGGTCGCCGTAGCTGAGGTGCCGGAGACCTCATCGGCCGCGCCCGGTCCGGCCGAGACGATGGAGCGCGAGGACGCGCTGCGCGGTCTGATCGGGAAGCTCAAGATCCTGCCGGACCGGCATCGCGACGTGCTGCTGCTGCGCGTCGTCGCCGAGCTGAGCACCGAAGAAGTTGCCGCGGTGATCGGGACCACGGCCGCGAACGTACGCGTGATCCAGCACCGCGCGCTCGCGAGCCTGCGCTCGGCGCTCGCGCGGGCGCGCACCGCGGCCGACGACGAGGGAGAGGGGGCGCGATGAAGCCGGACGATGAGCTCACGCCGGTCGACGCCGACGACGCCGACGACGCCCTGCTCGACGCGATCGCAGCGGGCGCGACCGAGACAGCTGCTGGCACTGCCGCACCCGGCGCTGCACACGCCCTCGCGCCGGGCGACCCCGCGGCACGGCTTCTCGCCGGGATCGCGGAGGCCGCCGCCGGTCTCGAGCCGCGCAGCGGATCCGATGAGGAGGGCAGGCGCCGCGCGCGACATCGGGGCGGGGGCATGTGGGGCATCTCGCTCGGCGTCGCGATCGTCGTCGCCGGCAGCGGCGGGCTGAGCGCCGCTGCGACGGACCACCTGCCCGGGCCCGTGCAGCGGATCGTGACGGATGTCGGCCAGGCGCTGCCCGCAGCGCAGGCGGCGACGCCGACAGTGCTCGAGCCTCCCGCTGCCGGCGACGCGTCGGCCGGCTCTTCCGATGCTCGAACCGGCGCCCCCGCGGCCGAGCCCGCGCCGCGCACCGCACCGTGGTTCGGCCCGGTGTCGCGCCCGACGTCGCCCGGAGGGCCCGGTGCGCCGGTGCCGACGCCCGCCGTCCCCGACCTGAGATGGACCTTCCGGGCCCCCTCGCCGTACCCGACGTCGTACTGGGGTTCCCCGACCCAGCAGTACTCGTGGTCGTGGTGGGGCTCGACCTGGTCGGGCGGAATCCTGTCGCCCACCGCGACGGCGCCGACGCCGACCCCCACCGCGCCGACCCCCACCCCGACGACGAGCACCGCCCCCGAACCGGCCTCGACCTGGCAGCCCGCTCCGGCGCCAGAGCCGCAGCCCGGCCAGGGCGCCACCCATCGCGCCGGCGAGCCACGCCGGCCGGGGCATCCGTCATCGCCCGCCTCGACGTGGTACCCGCCGCATCCGTCCCCAGCGACACCGTCGCGCGGTCCCGGCCACACGCCCGAGCCGGGCCGGTGGGGGCATGATCGCGGTCATTGACCCGTCGCCGTGAAACGATGCCTGGGTGGCATCCGACCCGCTCGCCCTCAGCGCGTTCGCGCGCGAACTGGGCGCGCTCGTCAGCCTCATCCCGCTCGGGCTCACCTACGGCTTCAGCCCGCCGCTCTACGGTGTGACGCTGCACCTGCTCGCGCGCAACAGGAACCCGTGGCGGCAGATCGTGTACCTCACGGTGGGAATGGCGCTGAGCGCTCTGCTGCTGCTCCTCGCGTTCCGCACCTTCGACCCGACGACACTCGCCCGGGCGCTGAGCGGCGAGGTGGCGCACCTTCTCGTGCAGACGGTCGTCGACCTGGTGGCCGGCGTGGTGCTCGTGCTCGTGGGCTTGGTGTTCGTCGTGCGGTCGCAGACTCCCAGGCCCGAGCCCGAGCCGCCGCGCAGCCAGGCGCGCGCCTCGCACGCGCAGGCGATGATCGGCGTCGGCTTCGCGAACACCGCGATCGGGCTATGGCCGCCCGTCACGATGTACGTCACCGGGCGCATCATCTCCGGCGCGACGCAGCACATCTCGCTCCAGGTGCTCGGCTTCGCCGTGTTCCTCGCGGCGGTGGTCGGCCCGTATCTCACCGCGGCGTACCTCTGGCGCCGCATGCCGCGCCTGTCGGCTCGCGTGACGCGCTCCTATGCGCGGCTGCTGCGCCGCGATCTGCGGCCGCTCGGCGCGTGGTCCATCGTCGTCGCCGGGCTCGCGTTCCTCGCCCTCGGTGCGGTGACCGCGGCCGCCGACTGAGCGGCGCGCCTCACCTGGCGGGGTGAAGGCGCGCCGTGATGTGTGCGGTCGTCGCCGCCGGGTCGAGGCGATGGCCGACGGATTCTGGCACCTCGACGAACTCGGCACCTGCGACCGCCCCCGCGAGCCGTTCGGCGGCGGCCCGCAGGAACGGGGCCGTGTCGGCGCCGCACAGCACCGTCACCGGAACGCCGACGCTGCGCATCGCCTCGGTGGGGATCGACACGTCACGGGTCAGCCATGCGTCGTAGACGGTCGACTGGGCGAGCGCGACGAGCGACTCGAACATGGGGGACGCCGCGATCTGCTCGACGACGGGGGAGGGGAGGCCGATGCCCTCGAGCTGGAACGCGGTGACCGCGTCCGCGGGCCGGCCCGCGTCGACAAGCGACTGCAGCCGCTCGGGCAGATCGCGGGGCGGCTCGTCCTCGCCGAAGCGGAACGGCGGCTCGGAGAGGAAGAGGTGGCCCGTCGGAACGCCGAGCGAGGCGGCGAAGAGGGCGAGCACGGCCCCCGAGGAGTGCCCCACGACAGCGGCCGCTCCGCCCACCTGTTCGATCACGGCGGCGAGGTCCTCAGCCTCGCGCTCCGGCGAGTACGGGCGGGTGTCCCCGCTGTGGCCGCGCGCCCGCCGGTCGTAGCTGACCGGGCGCAGACCGTGCCGCGCGAGCTCGGCGCTGAGCCCCGCCGAGTCGGCCGCCGTCGAGAACGCGCCGTTCACGATCACGACGACCGGGCCGTCGCCGACCGCCGTGTACGAGATCGAGGTGCCGTCGGTTGATACCGCTGTCTCCATGCGGCGATCATGCCACGCGCGAGGCGTGACCGCGGCGCTCACCGAGACGGTCCCCGGTGGCCTCAGCGCCGGCGGGTCGGCCGGATCGAGAGCGTCTCGACGGTGCCGCGTGCCGGCAGGTCCACGACGAGCCGCACGGCCGCGGCGACGTCTTCGGGCGCGAGGAAGTAGTCGGTGTCGTAGTCCTCACCGAGCTTCGCGGTGAGGGCGCGCTGCATGTCGGAGTCGGTGCGGCCCGGGTGCACGCTCGAGACCCGCACGCCGTTCGCGCGCTCCTCCTCCCTCAAGGCATCCGTCAGTGCGCGCAGCGCGAACTTGGACGCGCCGTACACGCCGCCCCGCGGTCCGCTCACGAAGCCGGAGCCGCTGTTGATCGTGACCACGAGGCCGTGGGCGGCGCGCAGCGCGGGAAGCGCGCGACGCGTGAGCTCGGCGACGGCGAAGACGTTGGTGGCGAAGACCCGCTCCCACACGGCGCGCTCGGTGTCGGCGATGCGGTCGCCCTCTTCGACGCCCGCGGAGTGCACGAGCACGTCGAGCCGCGCGGGAAGCGGCGGCAGCTCGCCGGCGGCGAGATCGGCGATGTACCCCTCTGCTGACGGCAGCGCCATCACGACGTCGGCGACCCGCTGGATGTCGCGCCCGCCGACCAGCACGTGATGCGTGCGGCCGAGTTCTTCCGCGATCGCGCGGCCGATGCCGCGGGTGGCGCCCGTCACGAGCGCGATGGGCAGGTGGGCGGATGCCTGTTGCTCGGTCACCCATCGAGGCTAGTAGCGTGGCCGCATGGCTCGAAAGATCGCGCTCGTGACCGGCGCCGGCCGCCCGGAGGGCCTTGGCATGGCGACGGCCCGGGCGCTCGGCCAGCAGGGGTTCCACGTCATCGTCACGTCGCGCTCCGAGGAGCAGTCGGCGCAGCAGGTGCGGATGCTTGAGGCTGAGGGCCTCAGCGCGGAGGGGTTTCGTCTCGACCTCGGGGACCCGGCCGGCTTTGCGCGCGTGGCGCGCCGGATCGCCGACGCGCACGGCCGCCTCGACGTGCTCGTCAACAACGCATCGGTCTTCCCGGACTTGACGACGGGCTCCGCGCTCGACGTCTCGATCGAGCACGTGCAGGCCGCCTTCGACGTGGACGTGATCGGCCCATGGCTGCTCACCGCGGCGCTGCGCGAGCTGCTTGAGGCGGCGCCCGCGGCCCGCGTCGTGAACCTGTCGAGCGGGGCCGCCCGGCAGGTCGCGCGCCTGGCGGAGGAGCCGGGGGATGTCGGCGCCCCGGCCTACTCCTTCGCGAAGCACACCCTGACCCAGCTCACGGTGATGCTCGCGGCCGCCTTTCGCGAGACCAAGGTCCTTGTCAACGCGGTCGACCCGGGGCGCGTCGACACGCACCCCGAGCTCGGGACGGACGATGAGGATGTCCCGCCGGCGGAAGCCGCGCGCTGGGTGGTGCATGCGTCCACGCTGCCGGAGGGCGGCCCCACGGGCGGCCTGTTTCTGCACGGGGAGCGCATCGGCTGAGTCGGCGGGCAAGCAGCTTCCTGAGGCAGCACTCGAAGCGGGGGAGAGCGCTCGTGTCGTCGCATCCGTTCCGAGGGTCATTCGCGCCTCGGAGACGCGCGGGCCCTGTTGGCGCTGTTGGCGGGGTCTTAGGCTCCCGCCGTGACCCTTCGTCTCGAAGAACTCGTCATTGACTGTCTGGACGCTTCGTCGCTCGCCCGCTGGTGGCGGGCGGCCATCGGGTGGCAGATCGTGGATGAGGAGAACGGTGCAGTAGAGCTCGCTCCTGCGCCCGGAGTGACTCCGAGCATCATGTTTGTACAGGTCGCCGAGCCCAAGCGGGGCAAGAACCGGATCCATCTCGACTGGGTGCCCGACAATCAGCAGTTCGAGGTTGACCGGCTCGTGGGCCTCGGCGCGCGCCGCGTCGACCTCGGCCAGGGCGACGTGCCCTGGGTGGTTATGGCCGATCCCGAAGGCAACGAATTCTGCGTGCTGATCGCGCGGTAACCGGGATGCGACGTAGGGCAGTCACATCGGATGCCGCGCGCGTGGTCGGAGTGCGCCGGCTGCGTGATGAAGCACGCAATTCGCGGGCGCGTTCCGCGGTAGTTGACAAAATGCAACTATTGCGGGATAGTTGATATAGATCAACTTTCATCGGGTAGGAGCTCAATCAGCTTGTCTTCATCAATCAGCGCCGCGCCGCCGGCCAGCAAGCGCTCGGCGCGCGAAATCTATACCGCGATGTCCGGCCTTATCGTCGCGATGTTCGTCGCCGTGCTCTCGGGTACGGTCATCTCGACGTCGCTGCCGGTCATCGTCTCCAACCTTCACGGCACGCAGTCCCAGTACACGTGGGTCGTGACCGCCAGCCTGCTTGCCACCGCCGTGTCCACGCCCATCTGGGGCAAACTTGCCGACCTCGTCAACCGGAAGGTCCTGATCCAGGCCGCGATCGCTCTCTACGTGGTCGGCACCGTCATCGCGGGCTTCTCGACCGACGCGACGATGCTCATCGCGATGCGCGTCGTTCAGGGCCTCGGCGCCGGCGGCCTCATGTCGCTCGTCATGATCGCTGTCGCGCTCATCATCTCGCCGCGCGAACGCGGAAAGTACATGGGCCTGGTCGGCGGCATCATGTCGCTCGCCACGATCGGCGGCCCGCTGCTCGGCGGTGTCCTCACCGACCTGTGGGGCTGGCGCTCCAACTTCTTCATCTGCGTGCCCGTCGCGATCATCGCGATGATCCTGCTGCAGTTCACCCTGCACCTGCCCAAGCCCAGCCGGGACCGCAAGGTCTCCATCGACTACGTCGGCGTCGTACTGATGGGCATCGGCATTTCGCTGCTGCTCGTCTGGGTCTCCATGGGGCACTCCGCCACCAGCGCCGCCACGACTGGGTTCGGGTGGACCTCGGGCACCGGCCTGACGCTCATCATCACCGCGGCCGCGGCCCTCGTCGCGTTCGTCGTCGTCGAGTTCTTCGCCAAGGAGCCCATTCTTCCGATGGGGCTGTTCAAGAACCGTACTTTCACCCTCGCCTCGATCGCAGCGCTCGGCGTGGGCATCGCACTGTACGCGACCTCGGTGTTCCTTGCCCAGTACTTCCAGCTGGCCCGCGGGGTGACCCCGACCCGGTCGGGTCTGATGACGATCCCGCTGATCATCGGCCAGGTGGTCGCGTCGATTCTGATCGGCCAGCTGGTCAGCCGCCTCGGCAAGTGGAAGATCTGGATGGTCATCGGCTCGGTGCTCACGATCGCGGGCTTCGCGTTGCTGTCTACGATCCGCTACGACACGTCGTTCACGCTCGTCGCGGCCTACATGGTCGTGATCGGTCTCGGGCTCGGCATGGTCATGCAGAACCTGACCCTCGTCGTACAGAACGACACACCGGTCTCGCAGCTCGGCGCGGCGTCCGCGAACGTGAACTTCTTCCGCACGATCGCCGGCACCATCGGCGTGACCGTCATGGGCACGATGCTCGCATCGAAGGTCGGCGGCTATCTGACTTCCGGGCTGACCGGCTACACGCCGAAGTCGCAGCGTGAAGTCAGCGCTTTGAAGGAGCTCGCCGGCGGGGATGTCCCGGCGACCTCCTCGCTGCCAGGGCACCTGCGCACGATCGTCGAGAGCGCGTACGGCCACGGCATCGCCGACACGTTCATCATCGTGGTCCCGCTCGCGTTCCTCGCGCTGATCGCCATCGTGTTCCTTCGGAACAAGAAGCTGTCGAACAAGACCGCCATCGAGTCGATGCGCGAGCAGGCCGAAGACGAGATCATCGATCTCGCCGAGGCTGAGGTGGGGGCATCCGCCACGGAGGCGATCGCCGCGATCCGCGCGAACGGAATCGGCACCGAGCCGCTTGCAACCGGTTCGATCGCTGTACTCGAGTCCGAGCACCGGAGTGACGAGAATCGTGCGGACTGAGATGAGCTCGGCAACAGCCGCCGAGCTCGACGAGCTGATCGACGAGCTCGAGAACCAGATGGGCCTCATGTTCTCTCGCGCCCGTGCGGCCTGGAGGGACGCGGCGGCCGCGGTGCATCCCGAACTGCAGGTGGGCGCATACAAGCTGCTGGTCTTCATTGCGCACGCATCCGACGCGAACGCTCACCAGCTCGCGCAGGTCTTCGAGATCGATAAGTCCGCGGTGAGTCGAGGGGTGCGGCAGCTCGAGGAATTCGGGCTCGTCGAATCCCAGCCCGACCCGCACGACGCGAGGTCCCGCGTGCTGACGGCGACGCCGGAAGCACGCACCAGGCTGCACGCGGTGCGCACCGGCAACGAGGCACGGCTGCGGCAGGTGCTCGAGCATCTCGACCCGAGTGAGCTCGCGGCGTGCGTGAAGGTGTTCAAGCTGCTCGCTGAGGGGTGATCTCGCGGTAAACGGTGCCGCTTCGACGGGAGTCGGGGCGGCACCGTTTTTGCTGCTGAGGGAAGCGCGTTCCGTGTCTTCCTTGTGTACCGTGACGCGCAGCGACTGCCCCCGCCGACGTGAGGCGCCCAGGTCGGGGGAGACCGCTACGGCCTTCACGGCGCTCCCAACCTCACAGCGAGGCCGCGCCCAGCGCTTCGTCAACAGAATCGCTATGGGCTCGAGCAAGTCGAGAAGACTGGTGCGGCGGCCGATTCATCTCAGCTGGGTGAACGCCTCGGCTTTGCGGGTGGGGCCGGTCACCAGGATCGTGTCGTCCTCGCGCAACACGGTGTCGGGCGTGGTGGATGTCCACGGCTCGCCCACATGTTTCACAGCGGTGATCGTCACGCCGTGGGCGCTGCGCACCCGTGCCTCCCTCAGCGGCACACCGACGATGTCCCTGTGCGGCACGGTCTTCACCATGGCGAAGTCGTCGCCGATCTCGATGTAGTCCTGCATGCTCCCGCGCACGAGGTGGGCGACCCTGCGGCCCATTTCGCTTTCGGGATAGACGACGTGCTTGACGCCGAGTTGCTCGAGAATCGTGCCGTGTGCGGAGCTGACCGCTTTCGCCCAGAGCTGCGGTATGCCGAAGCGCAGCAGGAGCGAGGTGGTGAGGATGCTCGACTCGATGTCGGTGCCGATGCCGACCACGACCCGCTCGAAGTCGGCGATGCCCAACTGGCGCAGCACCTCTTCGCGAGTCGAATCGGCCACCACGACGTGCGTCAATTTTCCGTTGAGTGACTGCACGATCTCTTCGTCGGCGTCGATGCCGAGCACCTCGGTGTCGGCCGCCATGAGTTCCAGTGCAAGTGCACGCCCGAAGCGGCCGAGGCCGATGACCGCCACGGAGCGAGCGGGAGCGAAGCGCGTCGGATGGGTACCGGTGGGGACGTGAAGCCTAGCCAATGATGGGCCTTTCCTTGGGCAGTTGGTAGAGCAGTGTGCGTTGGCGCAGCGCCAGCGCGGAGGCGAAGGTCACCGGGCCGAGGCGGCCGATGAACATCAGCACGATGAGGATGAGCTTTCCGGCCGCTGGCAGTGCCGCCGTGATGCCGGTCGAGAGCCCGACGGTGCCGAACGCCGAGGTGACTTCGAACAGCACCTGATCGAGCGAGAAGTCTGTCAGCCACATGAGGGCCCCGGCGCTGGTGGCGACAAGCGCCACGGCGAGGAGCGCGACGGTGATCGCTTCTCGATGCACCGCCCGCGAGAGCCGCTTGCCGAACACGTTCACAACGGCCCTACCGCGGATCTCGGCCATGATGATGAAGAACAGAACGGCGAAAGTCGTCACCTTGATCCCGCCTCCCGTGCCTGCCGGGCCGGCGCCGATGAACATCAGTGCGTCCATGCCGAACCAGGTGGTCCTGTGCATGGCGCCGATGTCGATGCTGTTGAACCCGGCGGTGCGCGTCTGCACTGCCTGGAAGAACCCGGTAAGAATCCGCTCGGGCCAGGCCATCTTGCCGAGCGTGTGCGGGTCGTTCCATTCCAGAGCGGTGATGTAAACGGTGCTGACGACGAGAAGCAGCACGGTGCCCCAGAGCACGAGGCGGGTGTTCATCGACCACAGTCTGGGCGTGCGCAGATATGCGCGCAGCTGCGAGATCACGGGGAACCCGAGACCTCCGAGGATGATCGACGCACATACCGCGAGACAGATCACAGGGTCCCGTGCGAACTGTATGAGGTTGTCGCTGAACAGCGCGAATCCGGCGTTGTTGAACGCCGACACGGAATGGAAGACGCCGAGCCACGCGGCATCGCCGGGCGACTTCCCGTAGCCGAGCCAGAATCGCAGCGCCAAGATGACAGCAACGACGCCTTCGATCACGAGCGCGGTTCTGACCACCCCCACCACTACGGAACTGAAGTCCGCGAGGCCCTCGCTCCTGAGACTGGCCGCCGCGTTCAAGCGCGAGCGCAATGAGAGCCGGCGCAGCACGGCGAGCCCGAAGACCGACGCGAACGTCATGACGCCCAGACCGCCGACCTGGATGAGCACGAGGATCACGACTTGACCGAAACCGGACCAGTATGTCGGCGTGTCGACGACCACGAGGCCGGTGACGCACAGTGCCGAGGTCGACGTGAACAAGGCGACGAGGAACGGAGCTCCACCGGGCCCCTCGCTCGATACCGGGAGCATCAGCAGGCCGGTGCCGACCAGCCCGACCGCAAGGAAAGCGCCGAAGATGGCCTGCGCAGGGCGCAGGTGCGTCACGAAAGCCGGCCTGACAACGAGCGGTTCACTGACATCTCAGACACTTCCTGTCGATGACGGGGGAGCGCTGACGACTCCATTGCGCTCGTCATCCGTCTTATCAATTAGCGCGCACTTCGCACGCCATGCCGAGCGGTGAGTGGCAGCTGAAGCCCTCGAGACTCGTGTTCTTCGACCGCAGTCCGCATCAACATGTGCACAGCCCCCGATCCAGCGTGGGTGTTTTGTTGACTCCACCGTCACTCGATGATGGAGCAATGAGGGTCGAACTCACCAGGTTTCGGGTCCGTGAGGGTGCCCGCGCGCGAGTTGATGAATGGATGCGCTTCTTGAACGACAACATGGACGCCGTCCGTGAGACGCTCGAACCTGAGCAGACGTACGTCGAGACGATCTTCGCCGAGACGATCGACGGCGTGGACTACCTGTACTGGTACAGCATCCAGGGTGAAGACGGTAGCACCCTCGACCAGTCCGAGCACTGGCTCGACGCAATGCACATCGAGTTCTGGCGCGAGTGCATCGACGAGGACTTCCCGCCGCAACACCTGAAGCCTCGCGTGCTCATGATCCCCGAGCGCGTCCAAGCCTCGATGAAGCCGCTGCCCCAAGCCCAATAGGCGAGCTTCCGCGGCGCGATCTCGTCGTCAGGTGCAGCGCATGGCCGAGGAAGCGGACCTCGATGTCAGGTGACGTTCCTGGAGTGAGGCCGTGTCAGTTTCGCGCTCGCGTCTTCGGGGGCGGGGGAGGAGATGCGCTCGCTCTCATCCGAGGCGAGCCGGGCGGCTCAGCGCCGCTGGTAGTGGATTTCTCGTTTCGTCGCGTTTTTGTGTCGATTGGCGATGTGGGATGCCCGGTCCGTCGGCAAGTCTGTGGAGTCCGCGGATCGGGTGCGGTTCGCGGGCCACACGCACGTGATCGGTGGGGAGCAGGGCGGGGCCATCGGCAGCCGTCTTGACATAACTGGCATTATCGGAGAATGGATGTCGCGCGAAGACCGGCCACGTTGAGCAACTGAGTGGCGCGCAACGGTGACAATGCGTTCATGTCGGAACGGGCGTCCACGGTGCTGGAGATGTTGTGGGAACAGGACGCTCCTGAAGACGTTCTGCGTGCGCGTTTCGGGTTCGACGACGTCGAGGCGGCATCCGCTTGGGTCATCCGTCACGTCGAAAACCTGTGGGGAATCGACGTCGAGGCGTGCGGGCGAATCGTGATGAGCGCGCACAATGCGCTGGCGTGGCTCGATACCGAATCCGGCCCGATGCTGCTCAAGTGGTCGATCGCAGCAGAGGCGTTCCCGCGCCTGGCCGCGACCGCAGAGTTGACGAACTGGCTCGCGCGTCGGGGCGTGCCGGTCTCGACGCAGGTCCCCGCGCTGGACGGCCGCATTCAGATCGAGACGGACGGCGTCTCGATGGGCTTGCAGCGCAAGATCGACGGGGAACTGCTCAACGTCTCCGACCCGGCGCAGGTCTTCGCGGCCGGGGCGGCCCTTGCGCGGCTGCATGACGCGTTGCGCGACTATCCCGCGGCCGAACGGATCCTTGGAGTTGCGGCGCCGAGGCCGCTCGCCGAGCGCGTGGCGGGATGGTTGGACTCAAGCCCGCAGCAGGTGCCGGCCGCCGCACGCGAGACGCTGCGGCGCCTCGTCGAGCGGGCCGGTGCGAGTCCGCTTCCGACGCAGCTCATCCACGGTGATTTCCGCGCCGCCAACGTCTTGTACGCCGGCACGGATGTCGCCGCGATCCTCGACCTTGAGGAAGTGTGCATCGATCACCCGATCATGGATGTCGCCCGCTCGGCCGTGATGCTTGGAACGGTCTTTCGCGACTGGGGGCCGGTGCCGCAAGCCGTGCGCGTGCAGTTCCGCGCCGGCTACGAGTCCGAGCGCCCGCTCAGCGCTGCTGAGGCCAGCTGGTGGGACGCGCTGGTGCTGTGGTGGTCGCTGGCGTTGATCCCGGCCGGCGACGACCCGACCGGGTGGTGCGCTGCCGCGATGAGCCAGCTCGTGCACCGCGAAGAGGTGTAAGCGGTGGACCGCGGCGGCGAGCAATTCCGGCAACTGGAGATCAACGGCCTCTCCCCCGAGGTCATCGATGCATTGCAAGCCGCAATCGGCGGCCAGCCTGTCGTGCTCCTGAGCGAAGGCCAGCCTGTCGGCGTCTTGGAGGTACGAACGCTGGGCCTCGCTTCGTCGGCGGCTGCGACGGCTCACACGTCGGCGGGGCCCCATGGCGAAGGTGTTGTGGTTGTTGCGACGGCGATGCCGCTGTCTGAGGCTGCGCGGCGTCGGCTCTCGGACGAATTGGGTGACCACTACCTCGTCATCGACATGGCCAAAGCGCCGAGCAGTGCCGACGTGCTGCTCATACCGCCGGTGAGCCCGCAGTTGATTGCTCATCTTCGCGGGCAGTTCCCGAACGCACGGCTCGTCATCACCGAAATCGAGGATGAGGAACTCGGCATCATGTACGCCGGCCCAGTGAGTCGGCTCCTGAATGCGGGTGCATCCGCATACTTGCCGTCTCGGCCGATCGCGCAGATCGCAACGGGTCTGCACGCGCACCTCACGCGGGCGGCCCAGTTCGCCCTTGAGTCAGAGCCCGGCGCCGGTAGGGAACACGAAGCTCTCCCGGCCCCGAGCACCGACCACGATTAGAGCCGACGAGAAGCGGCGTGCAACAGCGTTCGTTCACAGGAGGCGTCGCGGTAGCAACCATTCGACCAGCCGCCCGAGACTCCTCCACCGAGAAACGACCCTCGTCGCAGTCGCAGTCGCAGCCGCTCCATTAGCGCGTCCTCCCACTGGCCAGGCCAGAGATGACAGGATCGACCGCATGGATCAGGGCCGCCTTGATGAGGCGATTCAGACGTACTACACCGAGTTGTTCGATGAGGGTGCCCGGCTGACGGCCCGTTCCGCCCAGGGCCGGCTGGAGTTCGAGCGGACTCAGCAGATCGTTCGGGCCGCCACTCCTGCCCCGGCGCGTGTGCTCGACGTGGGAGGAGCAACCGGCGTCCATGCCGCCGCCCTCGCGGATGCTGGGTACGAGGTCGTCCTCGTCGACCCAGTGCAGAGCCAAGTAGCCAAGGCCGCGCGCCACGCCACGTTTATGACCTCGGTCGGGGATGCCCGAAACCTCGATTTCCCGAACGACTCGTTTGACGCGGTGCTTATGGCCGGCCCTCTCTATCACCTGACCGACTATGGGGACCGTCTGCAGGCACTGAGTGAGGCCCGCCGCGTGTGCCGTCCGGACGGGTTCGTGCACGCCGCCGCGATTCCACGGTTTGCGGCATTCGCGGCCGCGGCCCTCTACACCGACGCGCTGGCTGCCGCGCCAGAGGCATGCGTCGACCTCTTGTTGCACGGCACCCCGCTGCCTGAGGCCCGGTTTCCCGGGGGTCATTTCCATACCGCGGAGGAGCTCCGGGACGAGATGAGTGCCGCCGGGATTCGCAATGTCACCATCGCGGGTCTGGAGGGCCCGGCGGGAATTGCATTGGAATCTGAGCCGAGCGATTCCGAGGCCGATCTCGCCGCGGCGTTGCAGCTCGCAAGCTCCTTCGAGTATTCCGCCCGGCTAAGGGAGCTCAGCAACCATCTGCTGGGAAGTGGCACGGCCTGAGGACCGCGCGCCTGCCCTCCTTCCTCTTGCGTGGCAATCCGGTTACGCGTTGGCTACCTGCGCCAGGCGTCAGCCGCCGATGCCGAGCATCGTGCCCGGCGGCGGCGTGGCGCACACCGAGCCGGCAGCCTTAGTGAAGGCGTCGGCGCGGATGCCGGCACCCGAGCCGATGGGCGTGACGGTGAAGATCAGCGCCTCGAGGGACGACGGTGCCGGCTCGTCCACCACGGTGCCTCCGACGTTGGTCTCGTTGCCCACGCGCGGGTTGCCGCTCGCGCTCGCGACCATCATGCCCCCACTCGCGTGCGAGGTGAGCCACGCCAGCGTGGCGTCGGCGGACATGCTCGGCAGAGTCCAGTAGCCCACGGCATCCGCCATGGGAGCGCACCACATCTCCGGCGCCGCGCCGCTTGCGACGCCGTCCGGCTGCGTGCTGGACTTCACCGCACCCGGCGGCACCGCGGCGTCGGCCACCCAGCTCTCCGCCTTGTGCTGCGAGGCCGCGTCGACGGTCGCGCCGGGGCTCGCCACGGGGAACGCCGGTGCGTCCGGGAACGTCGGTGTTATGGACGGCGCGGGCGCGCTGGGGCTCGTCTGCGCGGCGGCCGGTCGTGGGTGCACGCTCGTTTTCGTGCCGGCGCACCCCGCAAGCAGTGGCGCGAATGCCAGCAGCAGGATGCCGGCGGCGACGCTTGCCACCCGACCCGCGCTTCGCTGTCTCATCGGACGAAGGCTAGCGGCTGCCGCTCCCCTGGTCTAGACGAGCGCCTAGGAACGGCCGCAGATCTCTCGTCTGCACTAGCCTGACGGGCGTGAGGCGGGACGAGTCGGAAACGGTCGCGTGGAGAATCCTCGCGGTTGCCGTGTCGCTCGGCGCGTGGGCGCTCCTTGTCCCCGGCACGACGCTCGGGCAGCTGATGCTGTGCGCGGCGATGCTGGCATTGGGTGCGGTGCTGGTACACGACGCGGCGTCGCTCGTCGGCCGTGCACTCATCCTCATGCGCGGGCCGGTACCGTCAGCCTGGGGGCCCCGTCCGGCGTGGCCGCAGCATATAGCTCGGCGGATCGTCTCCGTGTTCCTTCGCGGCGGAAACGGTCCGCGTGCTCCTGGGCGGCTCGCCGTCCCGACGGCGATCGCCTGATCGATCCGTCGTGCGCCTGTCGGGCGTGCGACGGCGGCGTGGTCGCCGGTCGGGCACGTTCAGAGCCCCTCTCGACCCCAGGATCTTCATGCCCGCCGATTCACCTCGTCCCTCCTCGCCCCAGTCCCCACCCCGGCGATCGGCTGTCGCCCGGCTGCGGCTGTTCCGAGCGCGCGTCCGTCGCGCGCGGCACGCCGTCTCTCGCCGGCTGATCCTGTTCAGCGCATGGGTCTGGATCGCAGCGATTTCGCTCGTCGGCGTCGAGATGCTCGACGTGGTGTTCGGCACCTTCGTCCTCGCGCCTGAATTCCTTCCCGTCGTTCTTCTCGCCTTCGCAGTGGTGTGGTGGTTCCGTGAGCGGCTGGGGACAGGTGGTCGCGCCGCCGGCCGAGTCGTGAGGTCGAAGGCGCTGGCGCTGCGGTCGCGGCTTTGCGGCGAACACGACGCCCGCGCCACGGCCCGCCATGGCCGCGGCCGCTAGCTTGATCGGATGGATGACGAGCAATTCATCGCGCACGTCGGTGCCCGTCTCGCCGCGCTCCCGAGCGTGACGGCCGTGACCCTCGGCGGGTCGCGTGCCGCCGGCACCCACCGGCCCGACAGCGACTGGGACTTCTCGATCTACTACCGCGGCGACTTCGACCCGCAGACGCTGCGCGATCTGGGCTGGCCGGGCGAGGTGTCGGAGCTCGGCGGGTGGGGCGGCGGAGTCTTCAACGGCGGCGCGTGGCTCGAGATCGACGGCCGGCGCAGCGACGTGCACTACCGCGACCTCGACGAGGTCGAGCGCGTGATCGCCGCCGCCGAGAAGGGCGAGTTCGAGGTGCAGCCGCTGTTCTTCCACCTCGCCGGCCTCCCGTCGTATTTCGCGCTCGCCGAGCTCGCGGTGCGCCGGGTGCTCGCGGGCGAGCTGCCGGAGGTGCGGTTCCCCGCGGCCCTGCGCGTGAGCGTCCCGAGGCGCTGGTGGGAGCAGGCGGCGGCCGAATTCCGCTACGCGCGCGACTATCACGGCGCGGCGGGCCGGCTCACCCAGTGTCTCGGCCTCGCGGCACGCGCCACGAGCTGCGCGGCGCATGCGGTCCTCGCGACGCGCGGCGAATGGGTCACCAACGAGAAGCGGCTCATCGCGAGCGCCGGGCTCGCCGAGGTCGACGAGATCCTCGCCGAGGCGCTTCCGGAGCCCGCGGTGCTTCGCGACGTCATCGATCGCGCGTACGTCCTGTGCGCAGCCGCGTTGCGCTCGGCCGGCACGGATGCCGGGATCCCGACTCCCCTGGACTGACGGCGCCCACTCCCCTGGCCTGAAACCGAGCGGAGCGAACCGAGGAACCGGCAGTTCATCTTCCCGAAACCGAACACCCAGCTGATCCGGAGGTGTGGGTTCCGCTTTCGCCGTAGAGTAAACGGAGTTCCACCCTCCGAATTCAGCTCTAGCCCTCGGGAGCCCTCATGTCAGCAACCGCTACTGCGCCCGTTGTGAGCGCGGATCCGCACGCCGAGCACCACCACTCGCGTCGCTGGATCATCCTCATCGTCCTGGCGCTCAGCCAGCTCATGGTCAT
>Ga0164242_10002130_pt1 | contig 23021 bp, 24 predicted proteins | sample OricomgcompostMG_FD_108783 | JGI IMG/M metagenome (GOLD analysis project Ga0164242, IMG submission 108783) | Miracle-Growth compost microbial communities from Emeryville, California, USA - Original compost - Miracle growth compost (MG) ... | reverse complement strand
GATCCGCGCGGCACGCTGCTTGGACATGCCCTTGTCCTTGAGCGCCTCGTACTGCTTCTCGTTCTTCACATTGGCCGACTTGCTGGGCATGGCGCCTCCTCGGGTCGGTTCGACTCCGCTCGGATTTCCGAGCCTTCTCCGGCAGTACCCACCTCGTGCGGCCACAACCGGCGCCCCGGAGCGCTGAGCGCACAACAGTCCGCGGGACCGCTGCCATCCGGCCTCGCCAGCGGCCAGCGCTGACTACTCGCCGAAGAACAGCAGCGCCTGCGCGGTGAAGCGCTCGGCCTGCTCGATCTGGATCCAATGACCGGCGTGCGGCAGGACATGCAGCTGGGCGTTGGGCAGATGCTCGGCGAGGTAGTAGCCGGCCCGGACCGGCAGCATCCGGTCTTCGCGGCCGTGCAGGATCAGTGCCTCATGGGTGATGGCGGCGAGCTCGTCCTCGGTGGATGAAGAGCACGGCGGGGTGCGACGGCTCACCGGCGGTGTAGACCCACAGGCGATGTTCGCCAGCCCGGACGTCGGCGGCAACGACCTCAGCGGTGGCGGCCGTCACTGGGTCCCGCCCTGCACCGCCGCGGCGACTGCCTGGTCGACAGCGGCCTTCGTCAGCTCATCACCACGCTCGGCCGATTCGATGAGCCACGCGCTCCCGCGAGGAGATCCTCGACGCGGCGTCACGGATGATGTCGAGCCGCGGCTACGAGGGCACGAGCATCGCCGACATCGCCCGCGAGTCCGGACTGCCCAACAGCTCGATCTACTGGCACTTCAGCTCCAAGGCCGGGATCCTGGCGGCAGTCATGGAGCGGGGCGCCGAGAGGTTCTTCGCCGAAGTGGAGTCCCCGGGCGAGCCCAAGACCGACGACCCCGCCGAGTACCTCCGCTGGGCACTGCACCGCTCCAGCGAGCGGTTCGTCACACACCCCGAGTTCCTCCGGCTCTTCATCCTGCTGCTGCTCAGCAACGACACACCTGAGATCGTCGAGATCGTGCGACGCGTACGACAGCGGGGCGAGGAGAGCCTGCACCAACTCATCCAGGAAGCATTTCGTCGGGTCGAGGAGAGCGCTGGCGCCTACGTCGCGGATCGGCTCACGACCTATGCCCTGGCGCTCTTCGACGGCGCCTTCCTCGCCCCCAGGCCAACGCCGCGGTCTCCCACAGCGAGCTGATGGACCAACTCGCCGCCGACCTTGCGACACGGGGAGAGGAACTGCTCCGGGCGCGACGACGTTTGTCGTGACATCCGGTGACCTACCCTTCGACGTCATGGAGTCCCCACGTCCCCCCGCCGGTGCGCAGACGCTCGACCGCGGGCTGCGCGCGCTGGAGATGGTGGCGACCGCCCGCGACGGGCTGACGATCCAGGACCTCTCCACGGCTCTGGGCGTGCATCGATCGATCGCCTCGCGTCTCCTCTCCACGCTGGCGGACCGACGGCTGGTCATCCGCGGCGGCGACGGCCGCTTCCGGACCGGCGCCGGACTGGCAGCACTGGCCGCAGGCATCCACACCACCTTGCGCGCCACCGCGGCGCCGATCCTGCACGAGCTCGTCGACAAAGTCGGCGCCACCATCTCGCTCCTGGTCGCCGAGGGTGGCGAAGCCGTCGCGCTCGAGGTCGTCGAGCCGCCGACACTGTCATATGTGCTCTCCTTCCGGGCCGGGAGCCGGCACCCGCTGGGCCGCGGCTCGGCCGGAGTGGCCCTGCGCGCCGCCCGACCCCAGTCCGCGGGTGAGGAAGAGGCCGTGACGACGGCCCGCAAGCGCGGATACGCAGAGACCTTCGGAGAGGTGGAGCCGGGAGCCTACGGCGTCGCTGTCCCGATCGTTGTGCCCGGTCTCCCCGCCGCCTGCCTGAACCTCATCACCCATCGTGGCGAGATCGCGGCCTCAGCGGGACCGGTGCTCGCCGAGGCCGCTGCCCGAATCGTGCGCGAACTCTCCTGACGTTTGACATGCGCAGGTGATGGGGGACACACTCGTTCCACGCCGTGCATCTATCACTCATAGGCGTGCATATAATGCGCATAGGAGCCTCAGTGACCTTCTCCAAGGAGTCCGCCGCCCGCGACGTCACGCTCGCGTCGGGTACCCACATTCGCTACTACGAGGCGGGTGACACCGCCGCCGTCCCCGTGGTCCTGCTCCACGGCTCAGGTCCCGGCGCGACGGGGTGGTCGAATTTCTCGGGCAACATCGGCGCCATCGCCGACGCTGGTTTCCACGTCATCGCACCCGACATGCCTGGCTGGGGCGACTCCGACGCGGTGGCCACAAGGACATGGACCACGACCGGGATCTGGTCGCACTTCTCGACGCCCTCTCAATCGAGAGGGCCGCGCTGGTCGGCAACTCGATGGGCGCCCACACCGCGATCCGGTTCGCCACGCTCCACCCCGAGCGGATCACCCACCTCGTCACGATGGGTGCCTCTCTCGGTCGGGGACCGGCGAGCCTGTTCAGCGCCGGCGACGGTCCCAGCGAAGGACTGAAGGTGATCGGCCGGACCTACCGCGACCCGAGCCCGGAGAACATGAAGGCCCTCGTCGAGATCATGACCTACGACAAGGAGCGCTTCGCCACTCCGGAGCTCACCGCCGCACGCTCCGAGGCCGCCCTGGCCCGGCCCGACCACCTGCAGAACTACGTCGAGGGCCTCTCCCACGGTGCCCCGATCCCGATCAAGGTCGACCGCAGCCTCATCCCGGATATCGCCGTACCGACCCTGCTCATCCACGGGAAGGACGACCGCGTGCTGCACTACGAGGTGAGTCTCTGGCTGTGCGCCAACATCCCCAACGCGCGGCTGCTGCTGCTCAACCGCTGTGGCCACTGGGCGATGATCGAGCACGCGGAGGAGTTCAACCGCGTCGTCGTCGACTTCTTGAGCCACAGCTGAGGGGCGGCGATGAGCAATCTGGACACCGACGTCATCGTCATCGGTGCCGGCCCGGTCGGCCTCACGCTCGCCAACCTGCTGGGCATACGCGGCCAACGCGCCATCGTGCTGGAGGCCCGCAGCGAGCTGATCGACTATCCGCGCGGCGTCGGGCTCGACGACGAGTCCATCCGGACGCTGGTCGCCACCGGCCTGTGGCCGCAGATCCAGCAGTACACCGCGCCCAACCATGTCGTCAGGTTCGTCAACGGCAAAGGTCAGGTGTTGGCGACCAACGCCCCGCGCACCGATGAGTTCGGCTTCGCACGCAAGCACGGGTTCATCCAGCCGCTGGTGGATCGGGAGCTTGCCGCCGGGCTCGATCGCTTCGCCGGCACCGAGGTCCGCTTCAACCATCGCGTCGTCGAGCTCGAGGACCATGGCGACCATGTCGCCGTGACGGCCGAGCAGCTCGGTGCCGACGGCGAGGCCCCCGGCACCATCACGATCACCGGCAAGTACGCCGTCGGCTGTGAAGGCGGCGGCTCATTCACCCGAAAGTGGATGGAGCGTCACCACGGGGTGAGATTCGAGGGGAAGTCACCCTCGACGCGCTGGGTCGTCATCGACGTCGAAGACGATCCGATCGGGACGCCGTCGGTCTACCTCGGCGCCGACCCGCGCCGGCCGTATGTGTCGATCGGGCTGCCGCACGGCATTCGTCGCTGGGAGTTCATGCTCTTCGACCACGAGCCCACCGAGGTGGTCGACGACCTTGCCTGGATGGCCGAGCAGGTGGGCAGGTTCCTGCCCGACCCGAGAGCCATCAAGGTGATCAACAAACGGGTCTTCACCCACCACGGCCGCATCGCCACCTCCTTCCGTCAAGGTCGCGTCTTCATCGCCGGCGACGCAGCGCATCTCATGCCGGTCTGGCTCGGACAGGGCTGGAACTCCGGCATCCGTGACGCCACCAACCTCGCCTGGAAGCTCAGCTCCGTCCTCGACGGCCACGCCCAGGACGCCTTGCTCGATACCTACAGCCAAGAACGCCACCAGCACGCCGCCGACATGATCGACGTCAACATGTACGTCGGCGCGCTGATGAAGTGCGGGCCGGTGGTGGGCCGACTGCGAGATGTCGCCATGAAGGCCCTCAACGTCGTCCCCACGATCAAGAGCTACTTCACCGAGCTCCGGTTCAAGCCGATGCCGCGCTACACCGCCGGCGTCGTCGTCGACCAGACGACGCTGGCCGCAGGAAGCGCCGAGGCGAGGTACGACGGAGCCAGGCTGCTGCCGTTCGTCGACGCGGCCGGTGAGGTCTCGCCGGTCGGGCTGCAGTTCATCCAACCGCGGGTTAACACCGCGACCGGGACCGACGTCTTGCTCGATGAGGTCACCGGCCACTGGTGGACGATCGCAGCGTGGGGCAACGACCCCACACGGTTCCTCAGCGTCGAGGATCTTGCCACCGTACAGCGGCACGGCATGAAGTTGATCGCCTTCATGCCCGAGACACAGCGCCCCTGGGCGGAGAAGAAGTTCGCCGACTCGCCGGTTCCGGTCACCGTGGTCGGCGACCCCTCGGGTCGGGTGAAGGACTGGTTCGACACCCGCGCGTGCGGCGTCGTCATCGTGCGGCCGGACCACTTCGTCGCGGCCGCCTGTCTGGCACAGCAGACGTCGGAGGCGCTGGCCGCCGTCCTGACCGCGGCCGCCTACCGCACCACCACGAGAGAAGGAGCGCGTGCATGAGCCTCGCCCTGGTGACCATGTCGCACAGCCCGCTGCTGGAGTTCAACGACCCGCCCGCGGAGGTGAAGGCGGAGGTCGAGGACGCCTTCGCAGCGGCACGCACGTTCGTGCGCGACTACGACCCGACACTGGCCGTCTCGTTCGCCCCCGACCACTACAACGGCTTCTTCTACGACCTGATGCCGCCGTTCTGCATCGGGTATGAGGCTCTCGGGGTCGGTGACTACAACACTGCGGAGGGGCCGATCAGCGTGCCCACCGAGCGTGCCGAGCAGTTGGCCCAGTGGGTCGCCGACCGTGATCTGGACGTGGCCATCTCACGCCGGATGGAGGTCGACCACGGCGCGATCCAGCCCCTAGAGATCCTCTTCGGCGGCATCGACACCATTCCGACCATCCCGGTCTTCGTCAACGGCGTCGCCCAGCCGTTCGTGAAGATGTCGCGCGTGCGACGGCTCGGCGACGCGATCGGCTCATTCCTTGCCACGCTCACCGACGAGCGAGTGCTCGTCATCGGCTCCGGAGGCCTCTCCCACGACCCGCCGGTGCCGCAGTGGGCGACGGCCAACGAGCAACAGCGCGCGCTCCTGCTCAACGGTCGCCACCCCACCGCCGCCGCTCGCGATGCCCGCCAACAGAACGTCATCAATGCGGGCAAGGCGTTCGCCGCCGGCACGGCCACCATCCAGGACCTCAACCCCGCATGGGACAAGGCCCTGATGGCGACGCTGGCCTCCGGCGACCTGTCTCCGATCGACGCGATGAGGCCCGAGGAGATGGCGCGCGACGCCGGCAACTCCGCCCATGAGGTCCGCACCTGGGTCGCCGCCTTCGCAGCCCTCGGCGCAGCCGGACCATACGACGTCACCTACTCCTACTACCGACCGATCCGCGAATACATCGCCGGCTTTGGGGTGATGACGGCTCGGACCATCTGACCGCCAGCCCGACCACCAGCGACTCCACGTGCCGGTATGCGCGGACGCTCGATCAAGCCTTCGAGGCCCGACATGAGTAAAGCCCCAGGTCACCCTGGGGCTTCTCACGTCACGTGCGCGAGGGGGGAGTTGAACCGTAGGAACACCACGCCTGATCACGCGCGACCGCCGTCCTGAGCGTGAAACCGGCGTCCCGTTACCTCCGGTTGCCTCCCGTTTCCTCGGCTCCGTGCACCCCAGGGGTGCACCAGCCGTATTCAGTTCGCCCCAGCCTACGTCTCGAGCCCGATCCTCTGGGTGACGAGACCTCAGATCTCGGGGAAGTCGAAAGGCGAGATGGCTCCAAGAGGCGTTCGTCAGCACGGCGGCGCAGCGATGGCAGAAACAACAGTCAAGGTCGATGGACCTGGGAATGCCTGGACTGCCCCAAGCACGGAGCCTCGGCGGTGGTGCTCGCGTGCTGCGTCCGCTGACTTGCCTACGATTGGTCACCCATCCCTGAGTTCGCCCGCCGCTTTGCGCATCTGAGAGATGGCATGGTCTTCATCGCTGGGGAGCGTCGCGGCGAGCTCATTCACCCGTCGCCAGCGGTCGAACGTCGCTCCGTCTCTACGGCCGGCCGCAGCCAGAGCCGACCACGTGTCCGCGCAGCGCAGGAGCGCGGTTCCGGCCTTGGCCATCTCAGCGGACCCCGTTAGCCGCGCCACGTCGGCACAGAACTGTGCCTGCAACCGGCGGAACAGGCCGCCGCCGGTCCCTGCCTTCTCCACAAAGGCGTGGAGTGAACGCAGTGCGACGTCCAGTTCCGGTTCGGGCATGAGTCCCGGCCACCGGTCGACATCTTCGGCGAAGACCGCGACCCCGCTGATCCCGGCAGCCGCCACGGCATCCGGTGGCAGCGCCGAGGTGTCCGGGATAATTGCGGTTACCGCCGCTTGCATGTTCTCGACCGAGGCGACGAGGGCCGAAGCTGCGGTCGGGCGGAGATCGGGGAGGGTCTGGGGCCAGTTCACGAAGTACGTGGTGTGCCTCGTGGGCACAGGGAAGGACCGTGACGCGCGCGCCCGCGCAAGAGCATCGTAGGGGACTTCCTGCACGTCGGCTCGGTCGTTGTCCACGACGAAAGCCGCCTCGGTGTCGTCGTCGTAACCGATCACGACGATGTCATGCCGACTCATCTGAAGGCGGACATTGAGGTAGGGCAGTTCAGCGATGTCCGCCCACATCAGCACGGGACGGCCTTGCTGAAGCTCGCGGCGGACCCAGCCCCAGCCGGTCACGGGGTCGTCGGTGCCACGGACGTCGACCTCGGCACCCAGCCTCGAAAGAAGGTCGACCTCGAGGTCACTGCTACGCCCGACGCTGTAGATGGGCGGGGTGAGACCGGGCATCCGCAGGTAGGTGAAACCCAGACCACCGCCCATTCCGAAGACCAGACCTTCGCTCGGTACCTCCTCCCAGCCGAGACCGGCCCACTCCAGGAGGTCTCTCAGCGCTCCGGAACCGCAATGACCGGCCTCACGGTGGGGATAGTCCAGCAGGATCCGCCGCGGCTCCGGTTGTCGGGGCAGGATCTCAGCTGACATGGCAACTCCTGAACCGGCTCGCAGCGCTCTGTGCGTACGCCGGTGGGTCGGGCGCGGTGGGTTCCGCGACTCTACATTTAGCTCAGGCACGCAGGGGCTCGCGGTCGACGGCGGTTGTGACGGCTGGTGCAGGTCACGATTCGAGGGACAGGTCACGATTCGAGGGAGAGGAATCGGACGGCGACTTCGGAGATCTTGCGCGCCGTCGCGGTTCGGTCCCACTTGGGCAGGGCCAGATGACTGACCGTCAGGCGCACCATGGTGTCGGCCGCGTCGATGACGTCGTCTGGGGGAAGACTGGGGTAACTCTCCGCCACCCATCCGGCTAGGGTGTCGGAGGCGAGGTCGAGAAGCCGCGCGGAGGTCGTGAGCAGCGGGAGCATCCCCGTGGACGCCTGACTCCCCGCATCAAGGTCGCGGTTGGAGATGAGCACTGCCTTGAGCAGGGGGCTGCGCTCGGCCTCGTTCAAGGTGTAGTCGACGGCTGCTGCGATGCCGCGTTTTGCATCGCCGATGTGTGCCTCCAGCGCTTCCTGGATGCCCTCCAGGAAGCGCGAGGCCTCGCGGAGTACGAGGGCTTCTCCAAGGCCGGCCTTGTCACCGAACTCCTTGTAGAGAGCCGCTCGCGACACCCCGGCACGATCCGCCACCTCCCCCATGCGCACCCGGTCCCAGCCGCGGTCGACGATCAGGTCGTGGGCGGCCTCGAGGACAGCGGCGCGCATGTGCTCCCTGAACCGTTCGCGCATGGACGGTGCCCGCATGACAGAGAGGTTAGCGATCTCTGTCTCGCGACCGACTCGCGTTACTGACCTGGACACGCCCGCACGCTAACTAGCGTGCTCGTCGGCCAGTTGGTCGACCATGGCGGCGAGGGTGTCCTGAAGTCTCTGCACCCCTACAGTCACTGCCGTCGCCCTCGGCAACTCTCGGAGGTCCTCGAGTGGCACCGGCTCCCCGACCAGCAGGGTGACCCGACGACGGCGGCGGCCCAGCACCACCCTCCCTTCGTAGGCTGGCACGATCGCCTGCACGCCCCATTGAGCAACGGGAATCAATGGAGCCGACGTCTCCAGCGCGATGCGAACAGCACCCGACCTGAGCGACATCAGACGCCCATCCGGTCGCTTCGTGATCGATCCTTCCGGATACACGACGACAAGAGCGCCACGCTCCACGGCTTCGACCGCGGCACGGATCCCAGACCGGCCGTCGGACCGATCGACCTCGACGTGGCCGGCCGACCGGAACCACCAGCCGACTGCTCTACTCTGAAAAAGGCTCGCCTTGGCCATGAACCGGGGGGTCCGGCCCTGGGCGAGAATCATCTCCCCCAGGAACAGCGGGTCGGCCTGGGAGACATGGTTGGCCGCCAGCACCGCGCCTCCCAACCCGGGCAGGCGTTCGGTACCACGCCAGTCCGCTCTCCTGACCAGCAGCAGCAGCGGTTTGCAGACGAGCAACGCCAGCCACCATGCAGGCCCGCGGGCGTCTCTGGGGACGCGTCTGACGCCCGCGGACGGACGCGAGTCACGCAAGTCCGGAACGAGAGGCAGCACTCTCATCGCCGTCCAGACCGTCGACCTCCAAGCCATCCTTGCTCACCTCGGCGGGCAATGGCTCGATGGTGACCACGACCAGCGGTTACTGCGGCTTCTCACACCGCCACCTCCGCTGTCAGGGCGGCCATGTCGACCGCGATCCCCTGGCTGAGCATGCGCTTGGTGGTCATGAAGTCCCGGGGACGGTTGACACAGTCAGCGGCTATCAGCTCGCCCTTCCGAAGGTAGTAGCAGGTGAAGTCTCGGTCGGCGGTCGGGTCACCGCTCAGGACGATGTCGTCATAGCCGGTATTGAGTCCCGCGATCTGGAGCTTGAGGTCATACTGGTCCGACCAGAACCACGGGAGCGCCGCCACCTTCTTGTCCTTTCCACAGACGGTCGCCGCTGCCACCTTGGCCTGCTCCACTGCGCTCGGGACCGACTCCACCCTGATTCGTCGTCCGTAGCGGGGGATGTCCTGCGACGTACAGTCCCCGGCCGCCACGATGTCAGGGTCACTGGTGCGCGCGCGGGCGTCGATGAGGATCCCGTCGTCCACGACCAGGCCGGCTGCCTCGGCGAGCTCGGTGGTCGGCTCGATCCCGATCCCGACGATCACAAAATCGGCTCGGACCGATTCGCCGCTGGCCAGGACCACCTCTCGCACGCGGGTGTCGCCGACCAGGGCCTCGACCGAGGCGTTCGTCCTCACGTCGACGCCCTCTTCTTGGTGGATCCGCGTGAAGAAGGCCGACACCTCAGGGGCGGTGACCCGCTCGAGGACCCGGTCTGCGGCCTCCAGGACCGTGACGTGGAGGCCCAACGAGCGCAGCGAGGCGGCGGTCTCCAGCCCGATGTACCCACCACCCACGATGACGGCGTTGCGCCCGGGGATCGCGTCCTCGCGGATCCGCTCCACGTCCGACGACCGACGCAGGTAGTGCACCCCGTCGAGGCCGGCACCCTCGGCGCGGAGACGTCGGGGGTGCGCTCCCGTGCAAAGAGCAACAGCGTCATAGGACAAGCGGTCGCCGGTGCCGAGCACGAGCTCGCCCGCCGACCGGTCGATCTCCTGCACGCGGGCAGTCACGCGCTCGACGTCCTGCTTGACGTAGAAGTCCTCCGACCGGATGGCCAGCTCCTTCAGCGAGCACTTCCCGGCCAGATATGCCTTCGACAACGGAGGCCTTTGGTACGGCAGCACCGACTCGTCACCGACCAGCACGATCTCACCGGACCAGCCCTCCTGGCGGAGGCTGGTGACCAGCTGCACCCCGGCATGGCTGGCGCCGACCACCACCGCGCGCTCCGAGCTCATCCGGCGCCCTTGGGGGTGAGCTCGACCATCAGCTTGCTGATGCCGCGAACGAAGTTGGACTGCACGTACTCCGGCTCCCCGACCACATCGATCCTCTCGAAGCGCGGGAGCAGCTCCTCCCAGAGGATCCGCAGCTGCAGCTCGGCCAACCGGTTGCCCATGCACCGATGCACGCCGAAGCCGAAAGCAATGTGGTTGCGGGCGTTGGGCCGGTCGATAATCAGCTCGTCCGGTCGCTCGAACACCGTCTCGTCGCGGTTGCCGGACGCGTACCACATGACCACCTTGTCGCCCTTGCGGATGAACTGGCCGTTCAGCACGGTGTCGGTCTTGGCAATCCGGCGCATGTAGGCAAGGGGGGTCTGCCAGCGGATGATCTCCGAGACCATGTTCGGGATCAGGTCGGGATTGGCCTTCAGCTTCTCGAACTGTTCGGGGAACTGGTTGAGCGCGAGAACCCCACCACTCATCGAGTTGCGGGTCGTGTCATTGCCCCCAACGATGAGCAGGATCAGGTTCCCGGCGAACTCCATCGGCCGCTTGATCAGGTCCTTCGTGCTCTCGTCGCGCTGCAGCATCGTGATCAAGTCGAACCCGGGCTCTTCGCCGGCCGCGAGGCGGGCGGCCTTGTCGTGCCACAGCGCGGTGAGTCCACGCGCCATGTCGACCATGCCGCGGAACAGCTCGTCGTTGTCGGAGGGGCCGCCGTTGGCCTGCTCCATCGAGGTGGCCAGGTTCGACCACTCAACCAGCTTGTGCCGCTGCTCGAAGGGGAAGTCCAGCAACGTCGCCAGCATGCGGGCGGTCAGCTCGATCGACACCGTGCTCACCCAGTCGAACGGCTCGTTGACGGGCAGGTTGTCCAGGACGTCCCTGACGCGCTCCCGGATGAGGCCCTCCATTTCGCGCAGGTTCTTCGGTGCGACGACACCTTGGACGGCGCGCCGCTGAACGTCGTGCTTGGGCGGGTCCATAGCGATGAACATGGCGATGTCCATGAACCGCGGGGGTGTCCCGATGACGATGAGAGGCTCGGCGGAGAAGACCTCGTGGTTCTTGTCCACCGCGATGATGTCGGCGTGACGCGTGACCGACCAGAACGGCCCGAACGGACTGTTGGGCTGGTAGTGGACAGGGGCCTCGTCGCGTAGGCGCTTGAAGTAGGAGACCCAACGCCCCTGTCGGTAGAGGAACGGGTTGCTGAGGTCGATGTCTTCGAGGGCGACTTCCTCGACCGGCGGGATCGGACGTTCCACGAACATCTTCTGCCCGTTCGTGCCGGTGAGCCACCGTCGCCCCTTGTCGTAGAGGTGTGCGGCCTGGACCCGTCGATCCAACGGGATGGCCGCCTCGACCTTCGTCGTCACTGCTTCAGGGATCTTCATCTCGCCAACACCTCCTGCTACCACTGGGACTCGGGCAAATGCACGGTCAAGCCGTCCAACGACTCGCAGACCTTGACTTGGCACGACAGCCGAGATGTCGGCTGCCGCTCGGGGTTCATCGACAGCATCTCCTCCTCCTCCGGACCGGAGGGGCCGACCTCGCCGACCCAGGCGGAATCGACGATCACGTGGCAGGTGCCGCAGGCGGCCTCTCCGCCGCAGTCACCATCGATGCCCGGGATGGCGTTGTTCTTCGCGACCTGCATCAGCGAGCAGCCCTCATCGATGGACGCCTCATGCTTCTCCCCGTCGTGCGACACGAAGGTTACGACTGCCATCTACAACTCCCTCAGTATTGACTACGAGGCGGACATTTCCTTCATGATTGTCGTTGACATCGCTCGGGGCCATGTTTAACCGTGTCATCCTGTTGTGAGATCGGATCACGTGAGGATCGCTGTGTGGAGAGACGAGCCAGGAGTCCCAGCCCTTGCCTTCGTGCAGCTGCTGAGCAGTTCAGCGATCGATCCGGACGCCGCGGAGCAGTTCCGCGCCATCATGGCGCGTGAGGGAACCGGGGAGCTGACCCTGATCCAGACCCAAGCGCAGGCACCGCTGCGGTGGTTTCGCGAGGTCTACCCCGACCTCGATGCCGAACAGGCAACGCAGCTGGGGATCGCCTGTGCAGAACAGGCACAACTCACGTCCTTTGGGCCGTTGAGCGTGCCGCTGGTCAGTGCAGGAACCGTCGCGGAGGTCGTGCAGCTGTTGACCTATCTTCCCGTGATCACGGAGGCCGTCACCACCGTGTCCGATCCCCAGCGCGACGACCTGACGATACGGCTTACCGGGAACGCAGCAGACCCCGCCCTGGACTGTCTAGTCGAGACCTATTGCGGACTCGCCCTCATCCGGTTGATCGACCGACTGGTCGGCGACGCGTCCGAGGTGACCATGCATAGTCGCTGGCCGGCGCCAAGCAGCGGGGCTCGAGAAGCCTGGCCAGGGGCGCGGCTCATCTTCGACGCCGCCCTGTCCTACCTGCATGTCCCTGCACGGACGCTGCACACGGCCTGCCGCTTCCCCGACCCACTTGCCTACGACGTCGCCATCACCAACCTCCAGCAGGCGCTCGAACGTCGGGCCGGCACCCCGGACTCCACCCGCAGAGTGCGCGAGCTCTTGGACCAAAGGCCAGAAGTGAGGACGATCCAGTCAGTCGCGGATGAGTTCTCGATGTCCTCGAGCACCCTCAAGCGCCGCCTCGCCGCTGAGGGAACCAGTTTCCGCGAGCTGCTACAGCAGTCGATGGTCGAACGCGCCAGGAAGCGGCTTCTCGATCCCTCCACGTCGGTCAGCGATGTCGCCAACGAGCTCGGCTACAGCGATCTCACCAACTTCTCGCACGCCTTCAAGAGATGGACCGGCAGCTCACCGAGCCACTTCCGACGTGAGCACGAGCACCGTTGAGGCGAGAGTGCTCAGTCCGAGCTCCCTGACGGGTCCACGGGTGCATGCTCGGTGGCCTCCCCGGTGTCGGCAGGAGCAATGAAGGCGTCGTCGGCAACCCCGACGCCGGGGGCCATGCGGCCGTAGGTCTGGTCGAGGGCCGTCAGGATCCGGTCCAACGGGAGGTCGTCGAAGCTGCCGTGGTCCCGCACGTACTCCATGTGCCGGGTGCCGTCGGAGGTGAAGGCGTGCATGAGCGCGTCGCTCTGTCCGTCGAAGTCCACCGGGGGCACGTCGAAGCGCTCGCACAGCTCGACATTGAAGGCCGGCGTCGCCTTCAACCATCGGCCGTCGAGGTGGACGCTGCAGTACCCGTGGTACACGAACAGGTCCGTGCCACCCATGACGGCCCGCAAGGTGTCGGTCTGCAGGTGGTTGCGGACGTCGGCGAAGCCCAGCCGGGCAGGGATGCCCACGGCCCGCAGCACCGCGGTCAGCAGCACCGCCTTGGGAACGCAGTAGGCGCGGCCCGCCTCGAGCACGTAGCTGGCCCGGTAGTGCGCAGGGTCTCGAGACACCGAGTAGGGGTCGTACCAGACCCTGTCCCGGACCGCTCCGAAGAGCAGGCTCGCCCGCTCACGCGGGCTCGATGCGCCGGCAACCACCTGCTCGGTGAAGTCGCGCACCGCAGCGCTGTCATGATCGAGGAAGAAGGTCGCCTCGAGGTGCGGTCCCGCCGTCGGCGTCATCGCCGCCGCCAGGCGGTCGTCGGCCTTCCCGACTTCGACGTCCATGCTTCGGCCTCCTCTACCCACGCGGCTGCGCACGGTGCGCGCCGTCCACACACTGGAGCGGTCCTCATCGGACACTCAAGTAACTGTGGTCGTCGATGCCGAGCCCGACGCTGTCAGCGAGATCGCGCAGAATCAACCACACCTGGTGCGCGATCCGCGCAACGACCTCGTCCTGCGACTCGTCGTGGTGGTCGAGCCACCAGATGATCCCGGCATCGACCATACCCATCAGCCCGGCCATGACCCCGTCCGGAAGGTCGACCTCGACCTCGGGGGTGCGCAGGTACGCCGACGCGGCGGCCACCACCTCCCCCAGGAACCGCGTGCGCCCCAGCCTGGCCCGATGCGTCTCCTTGTTCTGCTGGCGCACTGCCATGAAGCGATAGAGGTTCGGATGCTCGGCCGCCCACCCGAGTGCAGCCCCGATCACACCCCGGATGATGGCAGGGGCGGTGCCACTGACCTGCATCGCGGGCCGAACGGCGTCGATGAGCTGGTCCGCCGCGAACCGCAGCACCTCGCCGGCGAGATCCTCTTTGCTGTCGAAGTGGCGGTAGACGTGGGGCCGCGCCACGCCCGCGCGTTCGGCGATCTGAGCGGTGCCGACCCCGGCGCCGTACTCCTCGATCGCGTCAGCCGCCGCCACCACTATCTGTTCGCGCCGCGGAGCTCGATGGGAGTCGTGCGCAGTGGACCGGCGCACCACGGCCGTGTCCACCCACCTCGCGAGATCCACGACCGCAACCTAACCCACAGGGCTGGCGCGGGTACAGGACGTACCCGTAGCCTGCGGTACAGGTTGTACCCGGTACCCACTAGCTCTGGAGGACCCATGCCCGGCCGCCGTTCGCCCTGGATGACCCAGGATCTCGACGACTTCCGCCAGCTCGCCCGCACGTTCTGCGAGAAGGAGATCAAGCCCAACATCGAGCGGTTCATCGACCAGAAGCGCGTCGACCGCGAGCTGTGGACCCGCGCCGGCGAGCTGGGCCTGTTGTGTACGTCGATCCCGGAGGAGTACGGCGGGGGCGGCGGCACGTTCTTCCACGAGGCGATCCTCATCGAGGAGCAGGCTCGCATCGGTGACAGCAGCTGGGGAGCAGCGCTGCACAGCGGCATCGTCGCGCACTACCTGCTGCACTACGGCACCGAGGAGCAGAAGCAGCAGTGGCTGCCCAAGATGGCCTCCGGCGAGGTCGTGACCGCCATCGCGATGACCGAGCCCGGCACCGGTTCCGACCTCCAGGGAATCAAGACCAAGGCAGTCCGAGAAGGCGACGACTACGTCGTCAACGGCGCCAAGACCTTCATCACCAACGGCTACCACGCCGACATGGTGCTGGTCGCCTGCAAGACCACCCCCGATCAGGCCGCTGCCGGCGTCTCACTGGTCATCGTGCCGAGCAGCTCCGAGGGTTTTCGGCGCGGTCGGGTGCTGGACAAGATCGGCCTGAAGGGCCAGGACACCTGCGAGCTGTTCTTCGATGACGTACGCGTGCCTGCCGGCAACCTGCTCGGCACCGAGGAGGGTCAGGGCTTTATCCAGCTCATGATGCAGCTGCCGCAGGAGCGGCTTATCGTCGCCGTAAGCTGCGCCGCGTCGATGGACTTGATGCTGGACCTGACGCATGAGTACACGCTCACGCGCGAGGCGTTCGGCAAGCCGATCTTCGGATTCCAGAACACCAAGTTCAAGCTCGCCGAGGTCGCCACCGAGGCCCGCGTCACCCGCGCCTTCATCGACGAGTGTCTCGACCTGCACGTCAAGGGCGAGCTGGACATCCCGACCGCCGCGATGGCGAAGTACTGGTCCTCGGAACGGGCTCAGCAGGTCGCTGACACGTGCCTGCAGCTCCACGGCGGCTACGGCTACATGGAGGAGTATCCGATCGCGCGCGCGTGGACCGACCTGCGGATCAGCCAGATCTACGCCGGCACCACCGAGATCATGAAGGAGATCATCGCCCGGTCCCTGCCGAAGCCCGGCTGAGCCGCCGGGCCGCTCGAGGGTCCACCGCATCAGAGACGCAAGGGCCGGATCGGGGCGAAGACCAACGACGGATCGGCGAGCCACTCCTCCGTCGCCATCAAGCCACTCCTCCGTCGCCATCACGTCGACGTAGAGCTCGATCTGGTGCCCGTCGGGGTCGGCGATGTAGAGCGAGTGGGTGACCGTGTGGTCGCTGGCGCCGAGGATCGGCACCCGTGCTCGGTCAGGTGACGCACGACCTCGCGCAGGTCGTCGTCGCTGTCGCCGACCTTCAGCCCGAAGTGGTACAGCCCCACACGGCGCCCCGGGGGCATCGGCGCCGCCGCCGATCCCACCTCGATCAGCAACAGCTGTCGTGGTGGGTACGTCCGCAGGAGAACGCCGCCGCGGGGACCGGCAGTGGCACCTCCCCGCGGATCTCGTTCCACCCGAGCACGTCTCGGTAGAACCGCCGGGACCGCTCCAGGTCGCGGACATAGAGCACCGGGTGGCCGAGCTCGTGGATGCGCATGATGGTCGGCTCCGATCTTTCGGCTGGCCAGGCCGGACCGCTCCGTGCGTACTCGAACGATGCGGTCACGATCTGGGAGACCAGCTCTGCCTCCTCCTCGTCGCGGGGTGCGTAGACCATCACCGCGCCCGAGGTGATCAGGCCGCGGCGGGCGATCGGGTGTTGCTCTGCCCAGCCTGTCTCGATTACGCGGGAGGCGAGGTCGGGCGGCAGTACCAGGTGAAGTGAGTGGTCCGGGGCGGGGTGCAGGTGAGCGAACTCGGTGCCCACCATGAAGGCGTCGGGCGGGCCCTGCGCGGCGTCTTCGGGCAGGGTGAGGGCGCGGGCTCCGGGGACCGAGATCATGCTGGGGCGCCAGACCACGCCGGGCAGCTGGGCGAGCCGCTCTTCCAGGAGGCGGCGCGGCCGGTCGTCGTCCGGTTGTTGATCGAGCTGGGTGTGCGGATTGCTAGGCGTGGCGCGCGGCCTGACGCCCTTGCGGGCAGGCAAGTCGGTCAGCGAGATGGTCACGGCGTGAACAGGGGGCCGAGGACCACCAGGCCCAGGTCGTCGCCTTCGGCGGCGAAGAACGCGAACAGGGCGAGCGCGGCGCCCGCCAGGGACAGGTCCTTGAGGAACTGGGTCTGTTCGTTGGCCTTGCTCGCCAGGTCGGTCTCGCGCCAGAAGCCGTGCATCAGCAACGCTGTCGGCACCAGGAAGGCGACCAGCAGCAGAGCGCCGAGGTCGGGCCAGACGCCGATGGCCACCATGAGGCCACCCAGGATGATCACGGCACCGGAGAGGGGCACCATCAGCCCAGCTGCCGGCCCACCCTTGCTCGCCGCGTAGCCGGTCATCATCTCCCGCTGGGCGAAGTGGCCCATCCCGGCGCCCAGAAACAGGAGAGCAAACAAGATCCGGCCGATGAGGACCAGAACGTCTCATGAGAGCTTCTCGCATGCGGAGGACAGGAATTCATAAAGAAGTTGGCGCCAAGTGATCGCTCGAGGGCTCCCGGACGACATAGGTGACCGAGACCCCTGAACTGACGCAACAAGGAGGCTCACGCCTAACCGACCGCTACGACGTGCACCTCTCCGGGCCAATCGCACCGAAGACTGCCGATCCAAAGAGCCGAAACCCCGGGTCGAAACCCGGGGTCAGTCCCTCACGTGCGCGAGAGGGGAGTTGAACCGTGAGACCACCACGCGTGATCCCGCGCAAGCCACGGTTCTGAGCGCAAAAGCGATGTTCCGTTGCCTCCGGTTGCCTCCCGTTTCCTCGGGTCCGTGCACCCCCGGGGTGCACCAGCCGGTGTTTAGTTGGGCCATCCGAGATGGCGAGTTGCAAGCCTAGCCCCCAGGAATGCCGTTGGACGAGTGAGTCATCAGTGCGACCCGCCGCGACGTCCGGGACTCCCTCGTCGTGTGGTGAGCGCTGGCCAAGCCATTGTTTAAAGGATTGAAAGCTCGCTAAAGGGACGTCCGCTCATATCGGAAGCCCGGGTGGGACGCACTAACGTGGTGGCGGGCTCAGGCGATCAGGAGCCAGCCCCTACGCCGCGACTCCTGGTAGTTGCCGCGGAGTTCTCGTTCGGCGAGTTCCTCCAGGTTCACAGGAAGCTTGCACCCGCCTCCACCACCTCGCGTGTAACCCTGTGGCTCAGCTGGTAGGCAACGTAGATCGGGGTGGACCTCTCGACGAAGTGGGATGCACACCTCGTGCTGGTGGCCGTTGCTGCAGGTGACCATGGCGCGAACGGCATGGGTCCCGCCGGTCACGGGCGGCCGGCTGCTCACTTCTTCCGCCGGTTGTAAGGCGACTGATTCGTCGGCTTGAGGGAGATGTTCTTCTCCGACGCCTGTGACTGCACCGCAGCCGGGGTCCGACCCAGCTTGATGCCGATCACGCGCGTCGGAGTGTTCTGTGCCGCCAGCTTCTTCAGTGACTGGTTGTCGGCGGGAGTCCATGGCTTGCCGTGGTTGGTGGGCTTCTTCGCCATCTTTCTGCTCCTGTCTGGTGGTGGTCGACTCAGCCGTTGTACGGGCCGGCGGCGGGGGTGAGTTGGTTTCGGACCTTCACGACCTCCTGGGCGGAGTGGAGCGTGAACGGCACCGGTGCGGCCGCCGGCATCGGCGGCTGCGGGGGCTGCGGGGGCAGCTCGGTCAGCTGGTAGTCGCCGAGCGGGATCTCGCCGGACAGCGCGTGACCGTGCGAGTTCGAAGTGAACGGCTCCCCGACCGGGTTGCCGTGCAGGTCGGAGATCTGGAAGGTGAAGCCTCCCAGGTCACCGTTGACGCGGTGCCCGTTCGCGTCCACAAGCTCCTTGCGGACCGCAACCCTGCCCGTCTTCGGCTTCCGCGTCTCCTTGGCGGCCTCGAACATGCCGATCCCGATGGGGCCGTCGGTGTCGGGCGGCACGAAGTAGAAACCCCACTTCTCGATCGTGATCAGGCCGCGCGCCAGGAGTGCGTCGACCCCTGTCCCGGGCCGCGGGAAGTCGGGGTTGAGCATCCACCGGTTGAACACCGCGTCGAACTGGTCGAGCGAGGCCTGAAAGGAGGCGAACTGCAGCCCCTGGACAACCTGGCCGTCGCGCACCTCCAGGAACGGCAGGCCGCGGCGGAAGATCTGGGTCTCGTCGCGGTGCTCGAACCCGCGTGGCCCGACCTTGCGGACGTGGGAGTCCAGGCGCGGGTCATCAGTTGCGAAGAACGGCTCGTCCTTCACCTTGGTGCCCTCGGGGAGGTCAAGGCGGCGGCCAGTCCGGTCCCGGCCAATGACTTGGTCCTGCTCGGCGGTCGGGATTGCCTGGAACGCAGCAAGGTTCTGCACGATGCGCATGTAGGCCAGGTATGTGCCGTGGTGGGTCCAGTCGGGCTCCTCGGCGTTGCGGTCGGCGTCGATGAACACGAAGTCGTTACGCGATGAGACCGAGATGTTGCGGACCCCGTCGCGGTATCCGAACGCCTCCGTGTCCGGCCACGACTTGTAGCCCTGCTCCATCGCCAGGCCGGTGACGCCGCTGGCGTCCAGCGCGTTGACGAACTTGGCGATCTCTGCCTCGGCGGTCGCGACGATGTAGAAGCACACATCAGCCGGGACGGCGGCGCCGTGCGGCATCGGCGGCAGCTGGGCGAACCCGGCTGGCGGGGTGACGCCGGCGAAGCGCACGGTGGCGTCGGGCCGGTAGAAGAACGACGGCCCGAACCCCACGGCGATCGTCGCGAGGCGGACCACCTTGGGGGTGCATGCGGCACGCAGAGCCTGTCGGGCGGTGTCGATGGTGGTGAGCCACGTGGTCACTGCGGCCGTGTCCCACTCAGCGGGAAGGGCGGCGAAGACGAACGCGCCGTGCGCGTAGGGCGACTTCATGACGGGGTCGTCCGGCTGGAAGGGAACGACCCCGCGGGCATGTCTGAGCGCACCGCGGGTGAGGTCGGCGGGGTTGGGGTCCTGCTCCGTCATGGGCTGCCTCCTCGAGGCGGTCGTGGATGAATGCAGCTTTGTCGGCGCTGCAGAGAAACCTCGGTATCGGTTGCCCGAGGTGGGGCGTGACACGTGCGGTCGACCGATGGGCGACCGAGCACCTCCTCGTGTCCGCCTGCGCTTGACCCCACCTCCTTCGTTGGTGTGTCCACGGCTGGACGACACTCACCCAGCGAGTAGGCTTTACCTGATCAGTGTACCCCATATGTCATTACCAAACTGGTAAAGGTGCTGGCCCTTGAAGGTCCTTCCCCTTGGCGACGGCGTCGCCGACGCGATGGCGCCCTCGGCGTTGGCTTGCCTGGAGAACCGGACCCGAGAGGACTTGCGGATGGCACTGCACCTGATCAAGCACGCCGAGAACCTGGGCCAATTGGCCACGACAAGGGCTGTCGCGCTCACGCGGCTACCCAACAAGGAAGCGTCCGATTTCCACTACGGAACCAGCGTCACCGGCGTGACCCTCCGCGCTATCGACGACAACGGAGCCAGGATCGCCGTCGGCGACAACGCGCCCAGCCTCAACGCTGTGCTCTCAGTCGCTGTACTCGCGGTCGGCCTATCCCTGAAAGAGGCGACCCAAGCATGACCCAGTCCCCGGTACAACCCGCGCGGCCCGCGCCACTCGAGCATGACTACGAGGTCACCCCCGGCGAATACCTCCGCGCCGAGCTCAGCGCCCGAGGAATCAGCCAAGCGGACCTCGCAGTGCGAGCTGGCGTCTCGACGAAACACCTGAACCAAGTAGTCCAGGACGTGGTGCCCCTCTCCCCCGATACCGCCCTGCGCCTCGAACGGGCCCTCGGCGTTTCAGCCGACCTTCTTGCGCAGCTGGATGCGTCACAGCAGGCCAAGAAGGGCCGCAATAAGGCCGAGGCCAAACTCTCGGACTATAGAGCCTGGTTTGCAGAGTTCTCCCTACCGATGCTTATCGCACACCACGTCGTCACGGCGAAAGCCACCGTCGAGCAGCAAATCGGGGAACTACTTGCGTTCTTCGGAGTCGCGGAACCATCTGGTTACGAGAAGATGTACACGGAGTCGCTGCAGTCATTCCGACGCGCCCAGCACCTCAACATCGATGCCCAGGCCACCGCTGTCTGGCTTCGTCTGGCCGAGCGAAAGGCCGAAACCCTTGAACTCGCGCCGTACGTCAAGAACGACTTCGCGGCACTACTCACCGAACTTCCGCGGCTGACTCTGCAGCCACTTGCCCAATCATTCTCCCTCCTTCAGCAACGGTGCTCCGAGGTGGGTGTCGCCGTTGTGTACACGCCGTCGCTGACGGGAACACGTGCATCCGCCGCCGTGCGCTGGCTCGGCCCCGAACGCCCGGTAATCGCACTGACAGGACGCGGCAGGTACGAAGACAGCGTCTGGTTCAGTTTCTTCCACGAATCGGGCCACGTCATCCACCACCCCAAGCGAAAGAGTGTCATCGAATTCGAAGGGGACGACGACGGAGACGGCGCGGAAACGCTAGCGAACAACTTCGCGAAGAAGACACTCCTCGGTGGACGCGTGAAGGACCTCTCGACCATCACAACCGCAGCGGAAGTCAAGGTCCTGGCCGAAGATCTGGGTATCCACCCCGGAATCCCCGCGGGCATTCGTGCCTACGAGCTCGGCAATGAAGGATTCCGGAGGTTCGCCAAGCTGCGTCGCAAGCTCGACGACGCGTCCCTCGCCTGAACCAGCTACGAGCGCCTGCGCCGACCGTCAGCCGGTCCGGTGCCTTCACCACGGCATCGAACTCGACGCGCCCCTGGCCCCGGACGGCCTGCATAGCGCAGCCCACCCGTCTCAGCGTCCGTGTGGAACTCGCTGAGCCGGACATTGGCCTCGGACTGGCCATAGCCTGGGTCCTATGCACGCAGCTCCGACCTTGGGCCTCACTCGTGCTGATCTTCGGATGCCGCGGCGGGCAGCTGCCTGCGTCTCTTCTCGGCTTGCGCACGCAGGCTTGCTTTCTACACAGTTTTCTGTACAGTTTTTGGCATGACCACCTTCGCTGACGTACACCCCGCGCGGACTCTGTCTGTCACTGCGGCCACCGGCCGCGGCGTCGCGGGTCTGGTCAAGGACGCTGAACGTGGTGAAGACATCATCGTCGAGCGCCACGGGCGCGCGGTCGCTGCGGTCATTTCGGTGAAGCACTTCGACGAGCTCCACCGTGTCCGGGCCGACCTGATCGCCGCTTCCCTCGTCTTGGCGCGCGAGCTTTCCGACACCGGCAACCGCACCGATTTGGACGACGCCATCGCGGCGTTCGGGTTCGACCGGGCCGAGCTCGAGGCCGAGCTCGAAGCTGACATCGCCGCCGGCCGCGAATGACCTCGCTGTCACGGACCGGCCTCCGGCCGACGGTGACGGATGGCTGAGAAGAAGCACCCAGATGTCCCAGGGTGCGTAGTGCGCCTGACCGACCATGCGGTCGAGGACCTGCAGACCCTGTTCAAGGCCGACCCGCAGATCGTGCGCTGGGCCTTGAAGAAGATGATCCACCTCGAGCGTGACCCCAATGCAGGCGACCCCCTGCTAGGCGGCCTGGTCGGATACCGCAAGATCACCGTTGGCGATCGTGACTGGCGCATCGTGTGGCGGGTGGTGCAGGACGCGGCAGGCGACTTCCGGGTAGAGGTCGCGGAGGTCTGGGCGATCGGGTACCGCAAGGACAGCGAGGTCTACGAAGAGGTCGCGCAGCGCGTCGCTGACGCCGGCTCCTCACCCAAGACCAAGGCGCTCACCGAGGTCCTCGACCTCTTCGCCAAGCAGGCACGCGATCTGACCGCGACCCCCGAACCAGACAAGCTTGAGCCAGTCCCGAAATGGTTGACGGACGCCCTGCTCTACGTGGTGCGTCTTCCGGCCTCGCAGGTCGAGCAGATGAGCCTCGAAGAAGCCGAGAAGGTCTGGACAGATCACATCACCGGTGCGGGTTCGGGAACCTAGCCGTGCCCTCAAACGCGGACGTCCTCAAGGCCGACTGCACTCATCGCGGCAACCAGGGCGTGCGGACGTAAGCATTGGTCGGGAGCGTCAGCGCGCGGCGAGGCTCGTGCCTGGGCCCGCGGACTTCATTAAAAAAGTTGTCCCGCGGTGATCGCTGCGGACTGGTCGGCTGACTTAGGTGACTGACACGGTCGTCGAGCGGACTGAGGAGGCTCTCGCCGAAGCAACGGCGACAACCGAACATCCGCAGGTAGACGCGCCGCAAAACGCGCGGTCCGAATGGACAAGGCCCCGGATCCGAAGACCCGGGGCCAGTCACTCACGTGCGCGAGGGGGGAGTTGAACCCCCACGCCCTCTCGGGCACACGGACCTGAACCGTGCGCGTCTGCCTATTCCGCCACTCGCGCGTGAAGCGGTCATGAGGCTATCCCAGCGGCAGTGG
>Ga0164242_10002129_pt1 | contig 23029 bp, 19 predicted proteins | sample OricomgcompostMG_FD_108783 | JGI IMG/M metagenome (GOLD analysis project Ga0164242, IMG submission 108783) | Miracle-Growth compost microbial communities from Emeryville, California, USA - Original compost - Miracle growth compost (MG) ... | reverse complement strand
GTTGCGTCGTTATCTCCGAGAAGCAAAGACTGTCGCTGTTGATAGGGTATTCGGCACCGCCGTTGTGTAATGTTCTCCCGGGGCGTAATAGTAAAGATATTCCGCGGTTTTCCATCTAATCTTTCACTCCACCCCTACATCCATCACTCTGACGAGCCCTGATCCAAACGCCACGGCAGCCCAACAGCCAAACGCCGCGTTCGGATTCCACGCAACCGCAGTCACTCTCGTCAGCGGATCGTGGATGACAAACCGCGGGTCCACTTTGTCGTAGTCGTCGTAGTCGGCCTCGTCGTCAACCTCCTCCTCTGCCTCCTCTACCACCACCACCTCTGCCGGACGCAGATTTTTCGGCGGCCGTCCCCTCCTCTTTCCAGACTTTGGCTTGGCCTTCTGCGCCTTCTGTTTCCGCAAGAACTCCAACCTCTTCTCCGTTCTAGGTTCCCCATTCACAACGGGGAGGAAGCCCTGGAGGATCCTCGAGGCCCCGCGCGGTGGGGGACCATTACTCGCGTCGGGTTTCCCCCCGTCAGCGGCATCCTCGTGAAACGCATCGGTGGCGCGAAACTCGTGCTCGGCGACCTTCATCTTGTAGGTCCGCTCCTCCTTGACTCTGAACAGCCTCGTCAGGGCGTTAAAACTCCACAGCGAGCCGTCAGCGCACCCGACGAGCACGAAAGGGTGTGTCCCGGACGCGGAGATGGACATGGGAGCGCTAGGACAGGAGGACATAGTCCTGGGCTGGCAGAAGTAGCGTGCGGAGAGGAAGGCTAAGGTGGTGACGCCGGCGCCCGGTGACGCGTACATGGTGATCCAGCCCTGCATGTGATCGTTCCAGCTTAGCAGGCCCGGCTGTAGGGCGATGGTCGGCGCTGGGACGTAAGTGGTCTCCGAGCTGGGCTGGGTAAGGTCCGTTAGCGTGGTGAGGCCGCCGACGGGCACGGAGGCGATGAGGTATGGGTGCGATGGGTAGCCAGAGCTGATGTCGATGACGAAGCTGGTGTGGACGCCGTGGCGCTGGAGGAGCTGGCACGGGTAGATTGACCAGAGGGTTATGGTGCCGTCGCTGTGGCCGAGGGCGAGTCGGTTGATTCCGACCCAGGTGAGACAGGTAGCTTGGATGTTGTAGTCGTCCGTCACGCCGAGTGTGGCGATGGGGGATTCTACCCATTCTGAGCACGGGTTAGCTTCTCTTAGGACTTAAGATGAGAGGATTAGGAGGAAGGATTGGACATACCGAATTGTGTTGCATCGGCGGAGAGGTCGAGCGCCCCAACCTCCAAGACGCGAACCCGTCCATCTCCACAAAGGATAGCAACCATCCCACAGATCCCGGCCGCACCTAGTGAGACTGGACACCACTGTAGGCGTTTGGGCCGCCCCCAGTCAAAACATTTCGCAGCCAGAAAGTTTGGCAGCTTTCGAGATGGGCGTGGGACGCGTTCTTCCTGAGACTCCTCCCCAGAGAAGCCCCAAAACTGGATACTGCCTTCCTTCTGCTCCTCCTGGGGTGAGTCTGTATCGTCTGGCCGCCGTGATACATGATTCAAGTGCGGGACAACGGCTAATGCGAGAATTTGGTTGTTGCCAATTGTAGTCGGCGCCCAGCCTAACGCAGACACGAGCCCTCCGACATCAAAGATCCATCCGGTCGGCGTACTGTCGACGTCGCTCGCATCATTAATCGAAATATTTGATGGTGACAGTACCATGCCGTCTCCATACTTTAACCTATACTCCTTCTGGCTATCCCAGGGCCCGAGTAAGGTAATCAGCTCGCCCTCGGCTCTCGGGAGAAGTTGCTGGCCGTCTACGGGCTCCATGGCGTGGGATCGCTGGACGGCGGCCAAGTCCGCCCGATATTTACGGTACCATTTGCAGGCAGCCGCCTCTTGGTTCGCCTCGAAGCCGGCCGGCACCCAGGGGCTTGGCAGTACGCCCCCCGGGTGCTTGGGAGGAAAGGCAGCGGGGAGAACTTGGTATGGCATCCACCGCTCCAGGAGGCTCCATAGTAGCTTGACACGCTCGTACTCTGGTCCATACATGAGATCTCGTAGGACGCTGTACTTGGAGTGTCGTTGCAGCTCGCCCGTGTAGATGCGGGTCAAGTTGCGAGTTTCGACAGGGTACACTGGCAGTTCGTGGCAGTCAGCCCGGCGTTGTCCTATCACAACGGCAACGGGCGGCGGATTCCGTCTTTTGCTAGGGGTATCGCCGATGTCCTCATGGTCGCTGGCGGCATCATCTGAGCCAGCTTCGTCGTCCTCGATATCCTCGTCATCAACGTCCTCCGGTTCGCTCCCACCAACGCTGACGTCGCTTTCATCCTTGTCGCCGGTGGCGGCGAAATCCTCGTCGCCGGAATCGGCGTCGTCAGCAAGGACCAAGGAGAGAAAACTCTTGGTCTTGTTAGATCGCCGCGTACGCATCGTATCGCCAATGCACCAGATATGAGCTGGTATGTATTCTGATGCACCACCGCACGAAAGTCGAGATGGTTTGCACCGGAATGCTGGGACTCAAAAACGCGCTTGGACCACCGCGATGCCCTCCTCGATGCGGTCACCTTGGGAATCTTTCCACCCACTTCTAATCTGTACCTCCCTTGGATTACTATCCTAATTTGACTGGTATATCGCCTACGGGGAGGAGTCTTTTGAGGAATTTTGAAAATAGGTATGTTGTGTTGAACTTGAAAATGTCATTATCTTGATTTTATCGTCGATAGTTGTGTTGGACACTAAAGTGGGTCGCATCTGGGAGACTTTCCTGAATCATCGTTTGCAAAAACCGCAGGTTACGGATTGAAGCTGGTAGTACTTAAGATTTGTTGACCCATTCTATATTATTTACTACCGGAATATCCATCACCACCTTCTATTCGTTCCTCGTTACCACTTGCACGATTCGCGAAGCTATTCGGGAACACGGCGTTCCCAACGGATCATGGATGGTTGCATGGGCCGCGAGAAAAGCGACGAGTAGTCGGTCGGAGGTACGCCCTTCTTTCCATCCATGGTGTACACTCGGAAGGAGCGCACCATGGTAGCGACGATGACACCCAAGTTTACGTACGCGAATTTCTCCCCGATACAGCGGTGCCTTCCGGCGCCAAACGGCAAGTAAGGGCTCTTGGTGCCCTTGGAGACGGCCCCGTACCCGTAGTCGATGATATCGGTATCGTCACGGGCGGCCTTCTCATCCTCCACTGCTCGGCGCTCCCAGCGGTGTGGGTCCCAGACCATTGGGTTCGGGAAGTGTTCTTCGCTGAGCGCTGTTACCAGAGGCGAGGCAAGGAGCACCTTTCCGGGGGTCACGACATAGGGCGTCCCGGGAACGGGGAGGGGGTTCTTGACCTTGCGCATGATGGAGTGGATGGCCGAGTTTATGCGTAGAGTCTCCTTTACGACGTTTTGGAGGAGCGGGAGCTTGTCTAGGTCGGAGTACTGCAGCGGCGGGAGATGGCCGTCCTGACCGAGGTTCTGGACCTGTTCTCTGTAGAGTTCCTCGGCGATGTTGGGCTCCGATGCTAGGTGGAGCATGATCCATGTGCTGGCGGACGACGATGTATGCTGTCCGGCCATTAGGAGGGTGATCATCATGTGGGCGATCTCCTTGTCGGGGATGGTGTGGCCGTCCTTGTACGTGCAACGCATCAAATTCCAGATCATATCGGAACCCTCCTGGTCACCGCCCACTCTCCGCCGCTCTTGGATGATATCCATGTAGATGGCCCTCATCTTTGAGTGGGCGGCGTCCCGTTTGCGGTTATGCGGTAGGGGCAACCAAGGTAGGAGGAAGTTTATCGGAGTGAAGCCGCCATCGAGGTCGTGATATAGGGAGGCAAACTCGGTGGTGAGCTTACGGCGGACCTCCTCTCCTTGCAGAGAGCGACCGGCGGTAAAGATTGTGATCTCAGCCATGGCGCTCGCTATATCGACGGTTCCGGACCGGCCCTTGAAGGTGGGGGCGGACTTGATGTAGTCAAGGACTTCGCCCTCGATAAGCTGGACGTGGGATTCGAGCGCTTGTTGTGTCAGCCCGAACTTGACGAACTTCTTTTGTTCCATGAGCTTCGAATTCGGGCAGTCATAGACGACATCTGTCCCGAATACGGGTGTTGTGAGGGGGCCGTATATTTCTTCCGCGTTGACATCTTGAATCTTCGAGTTAAGAACGAACTCGTTCCCGTCAATGCCAAGATAACAAGTGACACTCCGTCCGAAAAGCACAAAGGTGAAGATATCGCCGTACTGTAGGTCCGACAAGAGGTGAGTATAGGCTCCTCCAAGAGACCGGATGTGGACAGAAGCAAGGCATCGTGGGCCGGAGAGCTTACTTTTTCTTGACAACGAATGAGGAAGTACGGATCCATGCCATATGTCACCGCATTACCGATGAACGGGAGCCAGTGAGGGACAACCGGAGGCTCGCTTTTCTTCCGAGAGAAGAGCTGGGAGAGGAGGTTCATGATAACGGAGGATAACAGTGCGCCAACGGCGTAAACAACCATCTGAGCCCCTAAGGACTCCATGATCGCTGACATTTGGAGAAGATGCAGATAATTCAGGCGAGTCCCTGGCACAAGATGAATGTAGCAAAACAAATAGGGAGGAATAGCCACGAGAACCGATTTTTAAACTGTCGGCGGATCTAAGTTGGGTATTTAAGAAGCCTTGCTGATGCGTTGCGAGGGAGCCCCTGAAGGGTCCCCATAGTGGAGGTTTGATACTCTCTACCGTACTCTCTCGGCCCTATTACAACTCTGTTACAGAGTACAGGATCGCTACCTTGGGAGCGCCCGACCCGTCCATTACTGGCTTGCGGGTGATAGTTAACGGGTATGTCCGTTGCAAACCAGTACCTCCTTCTTACTCGTATTCGTATCTGGAGCTGTGGAGCAGATTTGGGGGTCAGTGCTGTCATGGCCAAAACCGAATAGTCCACCTGGATCCGAATACGCACCTGTCTTTTCTGTTGCCTTTTGATAAAATTGCGCCATTGAGATCGAAACGTGATAGGTACATACGTATACCTTGTTGTTGCAGTGCTGCCAAGCTGTAAAGGTGAGCGTATCACACCGTTGTTTGTATCTTGTCTGATTGAGCGTTTCAAGTTGCTCCCAATGGACGACTGGTTTGCTGGGCGCCCAGGCCACCGAGAGGCTCAAGCTTCAACAGTTGCGCGACCCCTAACCCCTTTTCCGCAGAATCTACGCACCCATCGCAAGATTCCTAACAACACCGCTTGGATTACGGTGAATGGAAAGTGTGCGGATAGAATAACGGATATTGAAATGACTTGTTTCGCTTCGAGCCTATCCCTACTCGCTGCATATGCGGGCCGTCCCCGAGTTAGTACCACCTTACAGGTGCTACTGGATATCTATCGTATCATCAATCGTTTGTATATAACATGTACACCGGTTCGTTGCCGTCGGTCCACCGCCAACCCAACCGGAACTTCGTCCCAGCTCCAAAACACCACGCAAGTTCCTCAGGACTCATCCTTACTGCCCCCTCCGGTAGCCTATCTAGCACGTCCCCCTTCCTAAGCAGGGCCACCACATCCTTAACACACGTCGGACTCCCCTCTAAGATAGCCGAATCGCCCATCAGCACCCACGCGAGCAGGGCTAGCACGAGGGTGACCCAGAGCAGCGAGACGATGATGTACGTTGACGTCGCGTCCTGCAGGACCCTCCGGGTGCCGACGGGGTCGCGGACCGTGACGGGGAACGGCACGGACGCGTTCCCGCCCCCGGTGACGGTCGCCATCGCCGCATCCAGGGATGTGAAGTTGTTATTGTTGGCGGGCCCGCGGAGCTTCCCGCCCAGCGTCTGCGTTACGATGACGCCGTGCTGGAATTGGAGCGCCTTTGCGACGGTGTCGGCTTGGTCGGGATCGGCGAGCATCTGGTAGGGGATTGCGAAGCGCGAGTTCGTCGCGAACGTGAAGGCTACGTTGAGGAAGGTGTTGTTCGGGTCCTGGCCGTTAGTGGATAGGGAGGTATAGCGGACCCCGACTTTCATGAATGACTCTGTGGGCCTGGCGGTCGCTTCGTCTACTACTGGGGGGTGGTCAGGATCGATGTGCAGGTCATCGCCAAAGAGGGTGACGGCTGCGTCTACGACTTCGAGGGACTCGTTGCAGCCCATTGCTGAGATCGACTTGATCGGCGTTGACGATGTTGTCGAGATGGATCCCCAAACAAACAGGTATTTGCTGCAACCAAGGACTCCTGGTGTGATTTCTCCAATTGTGTCACCGGTTCCAAAGATTCCATCAGCGCCGCTAGCGTCGTTCCAGGTTGTACTGAAGATGAAATTGCTTCCCGTCACCTCTTCATCGGTCAACCCACAGTCCTCGCCATCTATGTTTATCCGAAGAGGATTTTCCACCCCGTACGTTGGAACCGAATAGTTTCGAGTAAGGTTCGTGTTGATGGATGACATGTCATAGAGTCTGCATGTCATGAGGGGCCGTACGGCGGGGATGGTTGCATCAACGGTCATCCTGGAAAGATTGAATTCAGGGTTGTCAAGGGAGAAGGAAGGGAAAGCGAGATTCTCGAACGTCGATGGGGGATATGTCAAGTTATTTTCAAGAACCAGACCCGTGATCGATGGCACTAAGTCGAACCCTAGCCGCTCGGAAGCCGAGACTGGATTCGGGGCTCCAAAGCTCGAGAGAAGCTGCAGCTGGGACCCGAAGTCCTGAGGAAATATCGCGTCGAAGAAGAGAGAAGCTGAGAATACGGGGAGGAAGGCGGTGACGAGGACCACAAGAGTTGTCGCTGAGACAGTGTGGAGTCCCATACGGATCGCCTTTGACAGGGCAGTTACGGTGTACTGATTGAGAAGATCGAGTTGCATTGATTTGCGGAAGTTAGCCCCCTCTCTAAGATTCACGTAGGGGGCCAAGGCACGAGTCTGGAAATCCGCTGCAGAATAATGGAGTCGGAGCAGACTGAGGATGAAAGCTGGTCCCGAGGTCCAGATAAAATGCATGTACGTGTTCTGGGATACAAATCCTAGACCGTTGCCCCTGCGAGAAACGTTTAACAAGACCACCAGCGCGGCGATGATTATCAAGACGGAGGAGGCCATTCCGAGGCGCATAAAGGGATGTAGAGCGAACGGTCGTGTGAGCCTGCTGCGTAGAGATCGTCGCAACTGCTTCTTGCTCGCTGAGTCGTTTGTCTGGGATCCCCGAATGCTGGGCGACGCCTTCGTTGACAGGACGGTGAATCCTGCCTTCCTGGGAGGTCCCCAGTGTTGGGCCAATCCACGGCGACCGTTCAAGTCGTCGTCGCTGTGAGAAGGGGTCCACTCGGAAACAACATTGGGTTCCGTCAACAATAAAAGTTCGTTATGGTGGCTACGTGCCGCAAGTGTCGCGACCCCGATAATGGAACTAGGGTTGCGAGGGAGCATATTGCTCTTAGGTAGTGCAAACCAAGTCGGAATGGCTAAGAGCATGCTGAGAGCTAGCAGAGAGGCGATTGCGTGACTAGCCAAGGCCTGCACGACGAGTCGGTTCTCTATTGTGAGGCCTGTACCAGTCGTGGAAAGGGGTTTCGCTTCGACAAGTGATTGGTGAGCTACTAGTGCTGCGTATGATTGGTAGTATTGCTCGAAGTGCGAGGCGAGAGTTGATGGGTCAAAGCCGGACGATGTATTGGCTGGTCTGGCGTTGTTCATAAATAGCGCTAGAGACATGTACCGGTCGAGATAAAGGGATCGGTCAAATACTGGATATGAGATGAGAGCGTTGGGAGATTCGGCATCATAGTTATAGGGGATGTTATGCGAGTTGTAGTAGGCCTGAGCGATGTCCCAGGGATGAACCTTGTCGAGTGCCCTGGGGGATGGGTTTGCCGCTGGCACCAGACTCTCCATTTGCGTGCCATTCTGGACAAGTTCGAAGTTGCTGACGGTATAGCTCGGCTTGCAAATCAGTTGAGCCGAGGCATGGAGGGTAAATACCTTCAGGTCGCTATTCGTCCAGGATCCGTTTCCGTAGATGATGCCGATACGTCTGTCGTCCGATGCGTCGGATCCGTCGCAACCTCCTAGGACGAGCTGGGAGAAATATAGTTCGGGATCGATGCCGCCATTTGGGGCTATGAACGAAACCTCCATGTTCTTGCAGCCGCTTGATGTGAGGCTGGAGTTCAAGGTTGTGACTCCGAGGTCGAATTCCTCGATGTCGAAGCTGGTGTCGGCAATTGTCGCCTGCTCGCAGGCCAGACGCGGCGTGAGTCCTTCAACCTGAGCATTCAATTTGATGTTTCCGGGTTGCGCGGGCTGGATGGTTTGGTAAATGTTCTCGCTAGTGACGCCAGATGGGTAGGTGAGGTTCGCCTGTAGAAGGCCGATCATAAGTCGATAGGCAGGTAAGGTGTACGCCAAATCTCCCAAACGGCTTGAGTCGTTGAGGAATTGTGTCTGGACGACAATTGGGACGTTCCGAGCCATCACTGTTGTCGGGGTAAGAGTGATGAGACCGGACGAGATAATGATCATGGCAGTGAAAAGAACGGACACCAATGTCGCCGCGGCCACGCCAAGATCCCCATTCCGCACGGCCTTAAATATCGACGAAGGCTGCAGCATGGACAGGTAGTCCGTCGCCCATGCCCGGCGGGCCTCCGCGAGACCTTCGGCCTTGCGTGTCCATGGGGCCGCGAGCTTTGCCTGGAACTCGACGCGAGCCCAGACGACGGCAAGGAGCGTTAGGGCCGCGGCAGGGCCATATGTCCAGAGGTAGTAGAGGTTCGATGTCGAGGATGCCAGTCCTTGTCCCCTGCTTGAAAACGCCAGCAACAGCTCAAGGGCGACAATGAGAAGGGCCCAGACTGCCAAAAAGAAACACAAGACCCGCCGTCGTAGGTAGAAGAGTCGCCAATGGAGGCTGGGGTCTGTCGACATCGAATCGTTATCCCCGGATGACGAACTCTTCACCGTCTTCGCACTGGTCAATTTGTCCAAAAGCTTCATGGTTTCGGTGTCCGTCCGTTCTTCTGTCGGTCCCGATGGCTTTGGGCCCGGTGACGAAGGGTGAAGAGGATGGAGCATCCTAGGTGGTCGTCCCGCAGCTTCATCTTCAAAAGAAAAGAGAGAGCGCGGGGTTTGCCAGCCTTGGCGGCGGCTCCTACGAAGCGCCCCTGAGAACAATTAAGGCTGCCTGCCCCCGGTCCCTGGTTGGTGTTTTAAGCATGTGTCTGATCGACCAACCCTTTGGCGGCGCAGCGCGGGCGCTTACCTCCCACCCCAATAAATAACGGGTTTCCAGGCGCGCATCGAGGCTTAGCGCCGCGTTCAGGACCCCCTGCATTGACGCTAAAATCCTTTCAATGAGGATCCTCCTAAGATATCGCGACGATGACTGGCTGATGGTAAGTTCCGCTGTGTTAAGTGTCGATCCAATTTCGTGCTTGGCGAGGTCTTGCGATACCTTCTCCTGGCCGTAAGCGCCTCCATCTAATAGGTAGTGGTAATCATCGTCAACGCGCATCTGGCATTATATGGTCGATGTGTTGGTGGCAGGTCGTAGTAGTGAAGTTTTAGTGAGAGGGCTGGGGGCGGAGCTAAAGACTAAATTTAGCTGCTGAGGTTGGTTTATTGTCGCAACGCTGCCCTGACCAAGGCTTCTAAGCATTCCGCGAAATGCTTCAAACGCCGTATTCGGCAGCCTTCTCGGAAAGCTCGCCGCGACGGCATCTGCCGAAGTCGTGGGGGTTGCAAGCTGGCATCGCCTCTCCCAGACCCAGACTCCTCTGGCGCGGGATGCTGGCGGCGGAGAATATCCCGGCGCCACGTTTTGTGTTTGAGTCGGCGCCGGGCCGCTAAACCCGATGTGTTCAGTGTAAATCGGTGCTCGGCTTACACCCGAGCCCAACCCGAGAACCCGAGATCTCGCTCGTTTTCGGCCCTCATCCGAGCTCGTAATTGTGCCGAATACTCAAGCCATAAGAAGGAAAAATTCAACTAACCACTCAGAAATTACGAATAAGCTTGCGAGTCAAGATTAAGAGGCGATGCTTTCGAGGCCGCGTAATTTCTATACGTCCCTGAGACGGTCGCTGTGGATACAATGGCTTCTTTCATCAACTATAAGGGTGCTCCTCGCTCGGCCTCTGGGATGCCAAGTATAGCTACGCCTGTCTCTACCTTATTCACAATTGCTTGATTGCAAACTCCAGTACCGAGCGGCTCTCTTCACATCGAGTACACGGCATCTGAAATTGCAACACCGGCCATGGACGGCGAAAATGTATTTGGAATGGTTGGGACCAGAGACGACGAAAAGATCACGTTCGAGCTGTATCACTACACGCCGTCGCTCCCTGCGGCCGTCGCAGCTACCACCATCTTCGCAATCCTCACAGGGCTCCACATTTGGCGCATTTCCCGACATCGATCCTTCTACTTCATTGCTTTTACGGTCGGAGGTGCCCGTGAGTTAGCCCATGCTGCCCTTGCCCACCTGCGAGATTCCGCAACCCTTGTGCTAACCCCTTCGGCGGCCAGTTGAAACCATTGGATATGCTGGTCGTGTACAATCGCACTTCGACAATAAGGCGCTGGGCGGGTTCATCACCCAGTCCCTCTTCATTCTCATTGCCCCAGCCCTCTTCGCTGCCTCCATCTACATGATCCTCGGTCGCCTGATCCGCGCCGTCCGCGCCGAGCGCCTGTCCTTGATACGCGTGAGCTGGATGACCAAGATATTCGTGGGCGGAGACGTGGTCTCTTTCTTTCTCCAGGCTGGCGGCGGCGGGCTCCAGGCATCCGGGTCACTGGACAACTTCAAGATCGGCGAGAAGGTCATCCTCGGCGGCCTCTTTGCGCAAATAGTTATATTCGGCTTCTTCGTCGCGACGACCGTGATCTTCCACCGGCGCCTCGCTCGCGAACCTCCGACTCACAACGCCAACGGCACTCCCGTCGTTCCGTGGAAGAGGCACCTCTCAGTGCTGTACTTGGTCAGCACCCTTATCCTCGTGCGGAACATTCTCCGCGTCGTCGAGTACATCCAGGGCAACGATGGCTACCTCATCTCGCACGAAATATTCCTATACATTTTTGACGCCATCTTGATGGCTAGCATGATGCTCATTATCTTCATCTTTTATCCTGGCGAGTTGGATCGCGCAGTGCGCCCCGTCGATCCCGAAGATGGGAGGGTCAACTCTAGCGATGCTATGCTTGGCTATTTGCCGAGCCGGTCATATCCCAAGCCCTGAATTGATACATTATGTTAGCGAGAATAGAATATTAAAGTTTCCTTGTTACCTTCTACTTACACTAGCATAGTCTGCTCTGATAGTTGCATTACTGTACTATTAGGTAGAGTATATCTAATGTATACAAACGCAAATGCCTGTAAAGGACGTTAAATTGCGTGGGGTCTATTGGCAGACACGAAGCTCGGAACATGTTCTCTACGGCTGACTCCTAATTATATGATGAAAATATAGTTGAGTCTAGAAATCTAGGCTAAAGTGTAGTAGAACCAGCAGGCGGTCATGCCATATCCTAATGCTTCTTAGAATCTGATGACACACAATGACTACATCGTGTATAACCAGTCACCAAAACATTGGGATTACAACAAGCCAATGAGTGCCTCTTCAACTTTAATCCGCAGTTCTTGTTTCTCAGACGTGATACTCATTCGTTTTAATACTGCTGACAGCCGGCCGAGCTTAAACCCCAGGGGAGAACTCCATACAACGACTGAAAGCTGACCATCCTCCACATATATGACGGTTTATTAGTGTCTAGAGGAGAAAGATTTTTGTTAATATAAAGAACCTTCGCGTTGATTATTTGTACTCACTTGCAAATACCGGGACCGCCACCTCCGTTGACGCAAACCAAGTTGCCGCAGCAATCTGGTCCGGTTGGGGTGCACCTCTTGCCCTCACCGACGCAGCCGGCGACGGTGAGGGTTGCGAAAACGAGAGTTGCGAGGGTGGTTGCAATAGTGATGGGCTTCATGATGTTGGTGGTTGTAGGACGTGTCTTAAGATGTTTTTAGAATGTAAGCTGGGTCTCGGAGCTAAAGTAAAAGCAGGAGGTGTGTGCTTTTATAGATAACTGGGGTTGCACAAAGATTCAGGATGAGATACATTGACCAGTATGACAGAGCCAAGATTCGCGAGTCGGTAGATGGTTCATCATTGCCATTCCTAAACAGGTAAAAGGAATTCGAAGCGGGAAGCTACGAATCATCGCTTATATTCTGGCTTACGTAGGAAGAAGCTGTTAGGGAAGCGATCATCACAGCAAGTTGGCCAGTCGAGGAAGGCGAAGCTATACTAACCTACCTATGGACTTGCAAATACGAAGCCCACAAGGATGTCAGATCTCCTACGTCAACTGAAGAGGCGGAGGTCTAATGATACGTACCGTTTCGGAAGTTATTGAAGACGTTTCCGACGAGAGTGACGTAAAATTTAATTGAGGAAGGGGTATATTGGGGAAAATACGAGTCTCCCGGATTAGAAGTACGCCATTCAATTCGGCACTCTGAGGGTCCGAGACGTTTTTTCCGTGAAGAGACCCTAAACCAAGCCGCTCATGACAGTGTCAATTATACCAGGCAAGGTTTTGGAGTCTAGAATCCTCATGGGTCTTTGGATATAAGCCGTCGGCCATGCTTATTCACAGCAAAAGGAAACTCTAAACACATACTAGACTAAGCACTACGAAATAGCGTTAGGCACTGTACATCAGCGATAAGCGCTACACAAATAGAGTCAAGTTTAAACAAACTACATGGAGCTTGTGACGGAGAGACTTAGACTGTGCACTGTTACACAGGCACCTTTGGCCACACGCAGCTTGAAAAGATTAAGATATGATTGAAGTTGAGCAACCAGGCCTTGACCATGGTGGTACAACAACCTAGTGCCTCAGCCGAATCTAATCGCTTCCGTCGAAGGTCCCCCAAATAACCCCTCCTAGATTCTATTTCCAAGCAGCAGGTAACAATTCAACCCAGTAGCTAAGGCTTTAGTCAGTGGCACGATCTTATGTCTGCATCTCGCAAAACAACGTTGAGGAATTTATCCCATCTTTGCTTCTGTGACTAAGTTCGTTCACGGCAATAGAAAAGATATCATACCCGTCTGGATCCCGCACAAACCCCAGCTGTGAGAACGCTCTTGCAAAGCCTGGACTAAATGTCTCGTTGGTCAAGCTCGTTGGCAGACCCGGCATCTTGCCCTTTGAGGTGTCTTCTACGCTTCCTGACACATGGTAGCCCGCATCCCTCGCTCGCTGCAACGCTCGCGTCACATCTGGCACCACGAAGCCTATGTGCCCAAATCCTCCGCAACGATCGCTCATGTCACCAGCAGTCATGTCGTCGGTAGAGTGCACGTGGACTAGCTCGAGAAGGCCAGACCTCGACGCCATGCTACGAGCGATATCGGCAGGCGCAACGTCTCCTAGGGACGGGTACGCCAGGTAAAATATGGTGAAAGGCCCTGTGTTCTGCGCGAAGACGAGGCTCATGCCCATGTAGTTGCGATAGAAGCGTAAGGAGGCCTCAGGGTCAGTGATATAAAGCATCGTGTGCGTCAAGGCATAGCCAAGCACTTCCGCGGAGGGAGGCGTGAACGAATCGGGAACCCATTTGCTGAGACTGGGCACAGGCAGGGGAACAGGTACTGACATTTGTGTAATGTTTGCCTGCAGGCTAAAGCGAAGATTTTGGTGTGTATTTTATAAATATCAGTGCTGGCCGAATGGTGTAGAAGCAATTACAGCAGAAACTACCTAGGTAGGTAGGTAATGAGTCGTGAGTAAATTTCCTGCTCAATATATAAGTAGATCCTGGGCAGATCAATTCAAGCTAACCCACGATTGCCACACCGATCACCGACGCCGAACCCACCCCTTTTCCCTTCCTTTTCTTCCATTAATCTCCGTCTACTCCTCGCGTTTTTCTTGGCTGAATCATGTTATATTTTACAAGTACCTAACATTCCTAATCACGAATTTAGACAGATGCGTAAGACTGTGCATAGTTCATGCGTGTGTATATATATGATATTCTCTATGATAGATTGCGTAGGTAGCTCTATCCGGTACTTTACATGTCTGATTCTCTATTTCCTCAAGTCATTAGGAATCCTCCATTCGTGCCTAGGCAGACTCCTGTGATCCACCTTGCCCGGGGTTCACAGAGGAACGCTACAGCAAAGGCCATTTCTTCCGGCTCACCCATGCGCGACCCCAATGGCGTAGCGTCTAACAATGGCTGGATTTTCTCCACAAACTCAGGCCCTGAATGATTGAAGCCAAAAGTGTTTGTCGGCCCAGGGCAGATGCAATTAACCGTACACTTGTATTCCCGCCCAAGTTCTCTGCAAGGCAAATCAGTTTGGGCACCAAAGGAAAGGGGGGCTTTCCAGCAAGCTAAGAAGGACGGTTATCCATCCCGGCGGGCGGTAGAGCCGTACTTACAAGGCCCAACATCGAGTAAAACTTTCGATCATTGACTTTGTACCGTTGTAAATGGTAGAACCCACGTATCCCTGGCGGGCGCCCACACTGCTGAGGCTCACAATACGGCTGTTCTGTGCAAGATACGGCAGGACAGCTTGTGTGAGGAGCAAGGCACCTCGGGCGTTCAGGTTGACCATTGCATCCCATTGCTCCAACGTGACCTCTATTAATGGTTTCATGATGGCTATGCCGGCGTTATTGACTAGGATGTCAATTTGCTGACGCCCGGAGAGGCGAATCGCTTCCTGCACCAGAAATCGCGGACCCTCTGTAGTCGAAAGGTCGCTTTTCACAGCAAAGCATTCTGATGCTGCTGATCCTCCAGTCACTTTGATACGGCGCAGCACGTCCTCGGCGTCAGGGGACTCTGAGTCCCATGGATAATTGACAACAACGAGTGCGCCCCTACTCAATGGATTAGGACGCGGTGACTTTCAGTCTCGAGGCGATTCTCCTGTGGCCTACCTGGAAGCGAGTTCGACGCAGGTGGCCGCACCGATGCCCTTTGCGCTTCCGCTGACTATCGCCAACTTTCCTTCCAGCGTCTGTGAACCGGTCATGCCTGCGGTCTTGACGATGGTGTGGATTCTCGTGCGTGGTAGTAGTCGGAGCGCGTCGGGAGAGACCTGAGACTTGATGATCACCGCTACAAGCCCTTTAAACTCGCACCTACGGTGCCTAGCATCATACCAGTCACTAGCTTTGACAGAGTCGGAGGTTGTTTACCACTCCAAGCGCCGAGAAACGGTCAAGCGAGACGCCCCATAACGCTAAAAGACTGAGTTCCACACCCCCTCAACCCCAAGCACGTCCGCCCCTCAGGCCGTTCGGAATTCACATTTCGTCCGAGGCCTACAACGAACCGATGTCATTTGTCTACTACGACTTAGTAGTAGCAAGTCCGAACCGTGGTATGCAAAGGAGCACAAAGAGGAAGGTACTTTCAGCTGCACGTTATTTTTGAGACACCGAAATGGGAAGCTGTCAGAAGAATCGAGTACGTTTCTTTACGATCTTTAAGACAACGCCGGTGGGGAAGATGGAGGAGAGAGACACTAATTATTTCTATGATCAAACGGTGCGAGTGTTCTCTAAACTCCGATGCAAGTTCTGCTATGGTCCTCCTGGAGATGAGGGCTCTTGTTCTGCCGTGACACTATTGCGAAGGGACAGAACAACACGCGTAAAATTCCGTGCTATGCACCATACCCGTCTCCGCTTCAGTAGCTCCGTGGTCTGATCGAGAACCTGTCGTCGTCCGCGGCTGCAACAGAGCGAAGGCACTCCGTAGAGGCCGACGTTTACATGCCCGCCATCTCGAATCCAAGTCGAGATCTGTGAATGCTGGGATTCGTCACCGCCAAGGGCGTCGAGCCGGACAAACCCAGTTGGACATGCAGCGCTGCTCGTGTGTGGGAGAAGCTCGGCTATGCACGATAATACCACGCCGGCGTGGAAGATGACAAAAGGCTCCCAGGGGCTATTGTTCGCGTAGATCCTCGCCAATGCAAGCATTTGCGCGCAATGGTGGGCTACGCATCTAGCTCTTGCGGCGTCCGCCTTAGCCCAGGATTCTAATCCAGCCCTAGCACTTTCCGAATATGGCCCCGTGCGGACATACGGGTATAAGAGGGGCATGAGGTTGCCGGCCCCGTAGAGGTTTGCGAGGTGGATCAGGTAAAGCCGATGGACCATGCAGGCCACCTCGGGCTCCGTGCGGGTCTTGGCAAATGATACCGGGCATTGGTAGAATTTGTTAATAACCATCAGTACCTCCGCCTGGCCTTCGTTCACTCCCCCAACAACGAGGTCACTGATGGCCGAGGACTGAATTTCCGTGCAGCTCCACACCATCCTCGTCAGCGTCATAATAACCAGGAGGAGGTGCCTCTCATCTTTCAACTTCTCGGTCGGATCGCGTGTAATATTGAATGAAGACCGCAATAGAGGTCGAAGACGCCTCGTGGTCGGCGTTTGATTTGCGCGAGGATGGAGCGATGCCCACGTTTGGGCTGACTCAGCGGCCCAGTCCTGGTCAGGGCTCGGTAGCGGGAGGTTGAGGTCGGCTGTGGTCAGGCATGGCCTGTTGTTGTGCAGGAACGCGACAGTGGCATCGTACTCCTGAGCAGAAAACAAGGATTTAATGTCAGTGATGCTCTAGAACGGCCGGGACTCACCAACATACATATACAGCCCACCCAAGACGACATAATCGCTCTCGTTGAATCCATTCGTGCCATGCGCTCTCCACCGTAGCGCGAGTTGGCGCGCAAGGCTGAGTTTCACCCCTGAAAAGCCCCATGCATTTCGCATGGTGAACTAAGGAACTGCGAGATGATTCGCTTAGCTCGAAAAGTCGCCGACTTCCTGAACAGTATCCACTTATGCCCTGGATAAGCTGAGCAGTTAGATATCCTTCGGTCCGGACGAAGCGACGATCGTACTCGGCCTACAAACGCAGTGAGTCCCCATGCGGAATTCCCGTAAGAAAGGGGACGCAGATTTCAATTACCATGAACCCCAGCAGCCGCCGAATCAGTTCCGAAAGAGCGTCAGAGAAGCTTGAAGCACCGGGGTATTCTGTATATAAAGAGCCGACGCAAATCAAGGCCAGGGTCACCACTAGATCCTGGGCAGGATCGGCAGTCGCCTGGTGGACAATGGGCATATTCTACGAGGAGATGTTAGCCCACATGTCTTGTACACGCCTGCCATCCCTCAAATCCGTCGAGTGGTAGAAGACTCACGGGGTGAAAGTGTGCAAAATAAAGATCAATGCAAGTGTCAAGCTTAGTCCCTGAGGGCCAATTATCGAGGTCGACAGTCTGCCAAGGCCGAGACTTGGCTGGCAACTTAAGGCACTCCTTCAGATTTCTCCTAGTGGAATCGCTGATAGGGGGGATGGCGAAGAATCTAGATGGTATCTCAACATCTTCATCCTCATGCCCCAGAGGTGGGAGGACAAAGTGGGGCTCCATAGGACAGGCGTGCCACTCCATCGGCCATGGGTCCTCAGCCCTGCATCCCTCATGAGGGCTAGGCTCTGGAAGATTGGGGAGAGTTTGTACCTCGGTGTCGGCTTCGAGTCCGTGTGTTGTGCCTGCCGGCGTCTGCAGCACGGTTGAAGTGCCGGGTACCGGCATGGCCGGCCGAGTGGCAGGGGTGTTGAGTGGCATTGGATCGAAGAGATCTTGCAGGTTGGGAATCTCGATGGAAGCCTCATCCAGCGGCGTAGGGTCGAACGTCCAGTCAAGGTTCCACTGGAAATCAATGTCGTCGCAAGAATTGGAGTCCACAACATTGTAACTAGAAGCTTCATTCGCAGTATCGGAAGTTCCATCTACTGCTGCTTGAACCGTTGTGCCCGAGCTGAGACTCTCAGCTAGTACTGATTGGAGGTCGGCTGTGCTAAAGTCATGTTCCGAGAATGGAGGCAGCTGCTGCGTTGAGCTGGAGTCTCCGGGAGAAAGGACCGGCGCGCCTCGTGTCTCCACGACTGGTGTAATGGAGGCCCTTGTGGCTGTTTCGATAGCTTCGTAGCGGCATGGCGTCTTGCGCTTTCGGCAAGACGAACAGCAAGGCTGCTCCCCGAGACACTTGATCTTGGACCTGCAGCAGCACAAGTCCCGTTAGAATGGTCGGTCGTGTTGCATCAACAAAGGCAAACTCTGGAACCAAGTACCTAACACAGGGGATGCAGGACTTCCTTCGAGGTTTTGGTGCCCTTCTTGCCGGGTCGTGAATACGCATATGGCGCGCTAGCGTGTCTCTACAGACAATCGATCAACCATGGTGCATAGAATCGGACTCGTCCTGGGAAGGAGGGGGGAATATACTTGCGATCAAAGGGCCGCTTGCAGATGGGACAGTGGTACCTAACCGAAGTGTTAGTGCACCGAGAACACCAGAACACCGTACCAGAGAACACAAGGATAATGCAGCACACACCTGGCATTTGCTGCCGAGTGGTCATTGTTTCGTATGTGGTCCACCATTGTGCCGATAACAACAGTGTGTATTACCATGAAGGTGTTATGTGGAGGTGTTTACGGCGGACATGGCTATATCGCCAGTGCCTCTGGAGAGAGCCCGGTAGAGCGGCTCAGCCAAGACTAATTAGACGAGCAATTTTCTGGGGTGGAGGCTTAGTGCTATTTAGCGTGTGCGGGGGTGGGAGGAGGGGTAATCTAGGCACATCTTTAGACTTCTTGTGCGATGCTACAGCTAAGAACATGACTAATAATGCCATATGCGAGGATGAAGGCAAGTGACGTGGGTAGATCTTTAATCCTCTTGTATGGTCAGCTAAGAGCTTAACTAGTAATTAATACCGGGTCTTGGGAACCTCAGCCATTAACCTGCATCAGGGTATAATTACTAGTCGTAATAATCTGTCTGCCGTATAGAGGCGGGTTGCTTCGCATACAGGCGGCAAGACAGGACAGGGCGTATTGACAGGTGCACTATTGCGGAGCTCGCAGGGGTTTGGATGCCTGCGAAACAACCCAGGCTAGGCGGACGGAGCTCGTCGTGGTATGCGGAACCCCGAAGTGGAGATAGGAGAAAAAGGGGGCTGTCCACATTGAACTCCGAGCTCCTCCTCCTGTGGCCAGCAGCACTCAGGTGTACACACACACACCAAACAAAGACTAACAAGTTATTATACCGGCCGAGCTGGACTCTAGCAGGCAGTGTAGTTCTTCGTTGTGGCATGGCATGGCATTTGTAAATGGAACGCGGACCGTAGCTATCATCACAACATGAATCTCGCTAAACACTCTCCCGACGCCGAAGTCATCATCACCCCTCCGCCAGTTAAGACTTTCGATGCCGGTATCTGTGACAGCGATGGCTATGGCTCATTATCCGGCTTCCAAACGACGGATGGAATTATCCAGCTAAAGGAGACGGTAGACGACGTACCGGCCTCTCGCCGTCGCAGGGTCATCATCGTCGGCGCAGGAATCTGCGGTGTGCAACAAGCGAGCATCCTGCTCCGTGATGGAAATATCAAACTCCAGGATATCCAAATGTTCGACGCCATGGACGATTTCGGTGGCGTGTGGAGGAAGAACACCTACCCGGGCTGTGCCTGCGATGTACCGGCCATGATTTACACGACTTCCTACAACATCTGGAGGAGTGAGACGGTCCTCGCCCAAACTCTTTCTATCCCAATTCTTTTCATCATCTTGACTTTCAACAGACTTCGGCTAACCGCAAATCCTTGTCAGAGTACCCGCGCTTCTACGCAACCGGATCACAAATCCAGGAGTACTATTCCGACTTCGCACACAAGGACAAGCTCGAACAGTGTGTCCAATTCAACACCTTCGTCAAATCGTGTGTCTGGGATGAGCGGCGCATGGTCTGGCTTGTGACTGTCCAGACGAAGATTGGCGAGCTCCAGCAGTGGGTTGCCGACGCAGTAGTGCAATGTGTAGGAAGCTTGGATAGGCCAAAATGGGGCAACACGCCAGGCCGTGAGAACTTCACGGGCGTTTCCTGGCACACGGCCCACTGGCGGCATGATTATGACCTGACTGGAAAGAAAGTTGCTTTCATTGGATGCGGACCCAGCGCTGCGCAAATTATTCCTGAGATCATCTCAACAGTCGGTCACCTTACTGTGTACATGCGGACGCCCCCAGTTTGTGTTCCTCGTAACGATTACTCATATTCCAAGTACGTTTTACTGTACTGGCTAGGATCCCAAACCCCTATGCTTCTGTCGCTAATATGACATCAACAGGTTGTTCCGCTTTGCAGTGGCCTACCTTCCTCTCTTCGCCTGGCTCGTCCGGCTAAGGATGAACTTGAGAATGATGAGGCATGGTAAGAAGATGGCCACTGATGGGCATCCTGAGAACGATGTGATGACCAAAAAGGCCGTCGAATTCATGGAGTCACAGATCAGAGACCCGCAGCTACGTGAGAAAGTGAGGCCTAACTCGAAGTGTGAGTTCCAAAATCTTGATACGCACACACACAAACACACCCAAAATTACACACACATATCGGCCACCGAAAGTTAATGATGGAGCCACAGACTATTGCAAGCGTCCACTGCGCCTCGATAACTTCTACTCGTCCTTGGCCAAGCCTAATTGCATGGTTCTACGGGATAATCTAATACGGTACACCGAGGCGGGTGTCATCTCAGCGGACAAGGTCACCGGACAGGAGACGGAACGCAAGTTCGACGTCATCATCTTTGGCACTGGATTTAACGTTGCCCAATTCCTGGAACACGAGAAGGTCATTGGACTCAACGGACTGGATCTCCAAGTGAAATGGAAGGAACACCCAGAGGCGCTCTACGGACTCGCGACCAATCAGTTTCCCAACCTGTTCATGAATTTTGGTCCCAACTCGGCTCACGTCTGGTCTTCGCAGCAGGACACATGGGAGCGCCAAGCTCGGCTCGTGAGCAAAGCGGTCCGGGAGATTGTTGTACGGGAACGTAGGGGCAAAAAGTTCGCCATGCATCCGAACCTTGCCCGGGAGCGGGAGTACAACTGCGACGTGCAAAATGGTCAGACCGGTACACTAGTCTGGGCGCGCCCCGACTGTGTTACGTACTACAAGAACGATGACGGGTGGAACACGTATACGATGCCGTGGACGTGGTGGCAATGGCGCCGCATGCTTCGCAAGATTTTCTGGAGTGAGTGGGAGGTTATTGAAAAGCCGCTCTCGGATGTGCAATCATGAGTCCGCTTCAGCCTAGGACAGGTGTTAACGTTATCTCTCTACCCGTCTTGAAGAGCAGTGGGGAAGGAGGGTTGGCAAGGGACTTAGTAATTAGGTCTTTTTCTGTGCCTTCTCTATGTAATTGTTAGATACTCTCATCAGGCGGAAACTTGTGTGCTCCGCGTAATCTTGCGATGGCCGTGTCTGAAGACTCTGCAGTTCTTTGTGTTGTCAAAGTTCATCACAAGCATCGCCACTGCTTGCAGATGGAAAGACGACCTCTTGCATGACAGTCATATCGGGAAACCCCTTGGATGGCCGATTGGGAATTATATTGTTGTGTGATGGACTGTAGAAGGTTCGCAATACACTGGTTCGAGGCGAATAAACTTCTCAGACGACTTAGCCAGCACAAAGTGACGCGAACTATGGTTATTACTCGACCTTCCCGCGGCCCCTGCGATTATGAATGCAACGTTTTAGCCAAACCCAGTAAGCCTAGCAATCACGAGTAGTTCCATTACACTATTTTGAATACTTGTCGAGAAAAGCAGTGGCTTTCGCCATGGCAATCTGATACTGCTCAAAAATGACCCGATCCTGTGTATCGGGTCTGGCAGCAAATCCATGTCCCACCCCTGGAAAGATCTCTATCTCGAGATGGTCATTTTGATCCTTCCGCGGCCCAACCCAGTAGTGCAAGGATTCAGCGAGAGACACGGGTACCCAGGTATCCTTTTCAGCCAGACCAACAAAGAATGGAATTTGGAGGCCCTGGACGTCCTCTTTCTCAACGTAGCTCTGCCACATTTACCATTGAGTCAGTTTGTGTACTATATCTCAGCTGATTCTTCTTTGCCATGCAACGTCTTACCGGATGAAACGCAACTGCGGCCTTCAAGCCTTTCTTAGCTAGTTGGAATGCGTGCTTGCCTCCAAAGCAATAGCCAATACCGACTAATATCCTTTGGGAGGGTTCCGATCTGATGTGAACCAAGAGATTGTCTAGGAGCTCGCTGACTCTTGCGTGGCTGTGTCTTTGGAGCCAGGCCGCAACGTTGAAGCTATTTGTATCTAAAGGGTCATCGATGGTGACTAGTTTCATGCCGCTTCGAAGAACCGCAATAGGTAGAGGTTCACCTGCATAACTCAGTGTCCTTTCGACGAAACCTTTAAGCTTGCGGTAATGTTTAATTTACCTTCAAACAAATCCGGCACAACGACTCGCCAGCCTGTCTGCGCAAAGGCATCCGCAAGCATTAAATTGTGCCTAGCGAGGCCGAAGCCATCTGGTAGAAGCAGAAGGGTCCCGCGAACTGGCTGAACTCCTTCTGGACTGGAGACGTAGGCGCTCATGGATAGGTCCGTGGCCTTCCCAGCCGGCACGTAACCATCTTGACGTGCAAGTTAGCTGATATGTATCAATGTCTGGATTGACACCTTGTTTGTTCATTAGTAGATAATGAGTTTTACCTGGGGCGGGGGAACCGGCAGTGCAGCAACTGGCAGTGGTTGTCATGGTCTCAACGCGAAACCACTGATCCAACGGTAGGTACAGAAAGTTCTTCGCACCTTGGTACGTATTTGTAGCTGTGAGGGACGGTTAATAGCTGATGTACTGTTTCGCTAGACGTGAGTGAATATACTACCGCTAGCCAGGGAGAAGGGTGCCTTATAATAACCATAATAATAATCATCTGTATAGTGGGCTCGTACCCCTATCTTGGCTACCCGACGGGCATAAGCATGGGACAAATATAGGGGTGCGGGGCAATCCTTTTGGTTAGACCTAAGGCGCCTATGCTCTGTTC
>Ga0164242_10002128_pt1 | contig 23036 bp, 23 predicted proteins | sample OricomgcompostMG_FD_108783 | JGI IMG/M metagenome (GOLD analysis project Ga0164242, IMG submission 108783) | Miracle-Growth compost microbial communities from Emeryville, California, USA - Original compost - Miracle growth compost (MG) ... | reverse complement strand
GTGGGTGACGTCGTCCAGCAGCCGGTGCAGCCCGGCGAACTGCCGCTCGCCGACCCGCACCGACGACGACAGGTACACCAGGCGGTACTGCCGCTCGCGCAGCAGCCCCGAGCTCACCTTGATTACCTGGTCGAAGCCCGGGATCGCCCGCAGCGCGGTCAGCGCGGCCCGGTCGGCGGCATGCTCGAAGGCGTGCGAGCTGATGCCGGGGAACGTGACGTGGCCGCCGTCGTCGACCGTCGGCTTCGGGTAGTCGATCACCAGCCCATAGTGCCCGCTGCCGGGCACCGCCGCTGCGGGCTGTGGACGCCGCCCGTCAGGCGGTGGCCTTGGCCTTGCCGTTCACGCGCGCCGTGACGGTCTGCTTGGCCGGCACCGCACGCTTCGTCGCCGCGGACACGATGCGCTGGTAGGCCGGGCCGAGCACGCGGACCAGGACGTCGAGGGCCTTCGCGTCCAGCCCGACGACGGCCCGCGGCCGGTTGCCGGTGACCGCCCGCAGGATCGAGCGGGCCGCTGCCTCCGGCGAGGTGCGGGCGAGCCTGGCGTCGAACTCCTTCGCCAGCGACGCCGGGTCGTAGCCCTCGACCGCGCCGGCGTTGCGGGCGATGGCGGTCTTGATGCCGCCGGGGTGCACGCAGGTGACGTGGACGTCGTGACCGGCGACGAGCATCTCCTGACGCAGCGCCTCGGTGAAGCCGCGCACCGCGAACTTCGCCGCGTTGTAGGCGCTCTGCCCGGGCACGGCCATCAGGCCGAACAGCGAGGAGATGTTGACGATGTGGCCGTCGCCCGAGGCGATGACGTGCGGCAGGAACGCCTTCGTGCCGTTGACGACCCCCCAGAAGTCGACGTCGATGACGCGCTCGATCTGCTCGAAGCTCATGTCGACGATGTCGCCGGTGAAGGCGATGCCGGCGTTGTTGATGACGATGTTGACGCTGCCGTACTCGCCGACGACCTCCTCGGCGTAGCGCAGGACGGCCGCGCGGTCGGCGACGTCGACCCGTGCCTCGTGCACCGGCGCGCCGATGACCCGCACCTGCCGGGCCGTCTCGGCCAGGCCGCCGGCGTCGACGTCGCTGATGGCGAGTGTGGCGCCGCGGCGGGCCAGGTCGTAGGCGAGCGCGCGGCCGATGCCGGAGCCGGCGCCGGTGACGACGGCGACCTTGCCCTTGACGTCGGTCATGGTGTTCTCCTCGCGGTCGGGTCGCCTCAGGCGGCGGACAGCCTGCGGCGTGCAGGCCTTGGCGTGACGGTGGTGTCGTAGGCGGCGACGTCGAAGCGGCGGGTGAGCTGGCGGAACGTGAACGTGAACCCCGGCCACAGCGTGGTGTTGTTGCCGTGCTTGTCGAGGTACCAGCTGGCGCAGCCGCCGGTCTTCCAGATCGTGCCCTGCATCCGGCGCTGGATGCCCGCGTTGTACTTCTGCTGGACGGACGGCTTCACCTCGAAGGTGGCGAGGTGCAAGTCGTCCATCGTCTTCAGCGCGCTGGACAGGTAGTTCAGGTGCGACTCGATCATGTAGACCATCGAGCTGTGGCCGAGGCCGGTGTTCGGCCCGACGACGAACAGCATGTTCGGGAAGCCCGCGACCGCGGCGCCCTTGTAGGCCTGCTGGCCGGCCTCGTCCCAGACCGACGCGAGCGAGCGGCCGTCCTTGCCGATGATCCGCTCGTAGGTGGGCGAGTCGGTCACGTGGAAGCCGGTGGCGACGATGATCGCGTCGACCTCCCGCACGGTGCCGTCGTTCGTGACGATGGCGTTCTCGCGGATCTCGGCGATGCCGTCGGTGACGAGGTCGACGTTGTCCTGCGCGAGCATCGGGTACCAGGTGTTGGAGATCAGGATGCGCTTGCAGCCGATCTGCCAGTCGGGGGTGACGGCCTTGCGCAGCGCGGGGTCCTTGATCGCCTTGGCGATGTTGCCCTTCGCGGCCCGCTGCGCCAGCTGGAGGATGCGCGGCGCGAACGCGAAGCCGAGCACGTAGGACTCGCGGCCCCAGTAGATCGCCTCGCGTGCGGCCCGCTGCAGGAACGGCACGTGCTGGTAGGCGAGGCTCTCGACGGGGGAGTACGCGCGGTCGTGGCGCGGCATCACCCACGGCGCGGTGCGCTGGTAGACATCGAGATGCGCCACCGTGTCCGCACTCTCAGAGCCAGCTATCGCCGGCCCGATCTGGATGGCCGAGGCGCCGGTGCCGATGATCGCCACCCGCTTTCCGGCGAGCGTCGCGTCGTGGTTCCACCGCGCGGAGTGGAACAGCTCGCCCCGGAAGCTCTCGATGCCTGTGATGTCAGGCAGGCTCGGCTCGCACAGCGCACCGACCGCGCTGACGAGGACGGTGGCGCTGAAGCTGCCGTTCGTGGTGTCGACGAGCCAGTGGCCGGCCGCGGCGTCCCAGCTGGCCCGGGTGACCTCGGTGTCGAACAGGTGCTTGTCGGCGACGCGGTACTTGGCCGCCACGTCACGCAGGTACTGCTGGATCTCCGACTGCGGAGAGAACGAGCGCGACCAGGTCGGGTTGAGCTCGAAGGAGTAGGAGTACAGGTGGCTGGGCACGTCGCAGGCGGCGCCGGGGTAGGTGTTGTCGCGCCAGGTGCCGCCGACCTCGCTCCCCCGCTCGATGACGAGGAAGTCCTCGCGGCCGTCCTTCATCATCCGGATCGCCGCGCCGAGCCCGGCGAAGCCGCTGCCGACGACGATCACGCCGTAGTGCCTGCGCCCGCCGTCGGACCCGTCGGCGCGTGACCGGCGGCGGGCGGTGGTTGCCTGCGTCATGGCGCCCACGGTAGGCACTCATTGAACTCGAGTCAATAGCAGTTGGCTGACGTTCAATAGCGGGATAGGCTACTCCCATGACCGCGAAGCGCACTCGGCTCAGCCCCGAGGCGCGCCGCGCGCAACTCATCGAGCTCGGTGTCGAGATGCTGTCCACCAGGCGGCTGGAGGAGCTGTCCGTCGAGCTCATCGCCCAGGCGGCCGGCATCTCCCGCGGCCTGCTGTTCCACTACTTCTCCTCCAAGCAGGAGTTCCACACCGAGGTCGCGCGGGCCGCGGCGCAGGAGATGATCCGGCGCACCGAGCCGGACACCTCGCTGGCGCCGGTCGAGGCGCTGCGCGGGGCGCTCACCGCGTTCGTCGACTACGTCGAGGAGAACCCCGACAACTACAAGTCGCTGGTGCGCGGGGCAGTGAGCGGGGACGAGCAGATGCGCGCGATCTTCGACGACACGCGCAACACGCTGGCGCAGCGCATCATCGGCGTGGTCGGCGACCTCGGGCTGCAGGTCGGGCCGAGGGTTGCGCTGGCGATCCAGGGGTGGGTGGCCTACGTCGAGGAGTGCGTCATCCGGTGGATCGACGGCCACACCGTCACCCGCGACGAGCTGCTCGAGATGCTCACCACCTCGCTGCCCGCCGTCGCCTTGTCGGCCACCGACGGTGAGGTCGGGACGCTGGTCTCGATCCTCACCGCGGACCGCGCGATCCTCGCGGACTGACCTCCGCCGAAAATCCGGGCACGAGGCACTGCTCGGGCGTCCTAGAATCAGCGCCATGGCCTTCAGTGTGACCCGCAATCCTCACCCTGCCAGCGACGCCGAGCGCGCCCGGATCCTCGCCGCGCCCGCATTCGGTCGGTACTTCACCGACCACATGGTCCGCATTGACTGGACCGCAGACGGCGGCTGGGGCGAGGGCGCGGTAGTGCCCTACGGTCCGCTCACGCTGGACCCGGCGAGCTCGGTGCTGCACTACGGCCAGGAGATCTTCGAGGGGCTCAAGGCTTACCGGCAGCCCGACGGTTCGGTGGCGACGTTCCGCCCGGACGCCAATGCGGCCCGGTTCGCCCGCTCGGCCGAGCGGCTGGCCATCGCGCCGCTGCCGACCGAGCTGTTCGTCGAGTCGCTGCAGGCGCTGGCCGAGGTCGACCAGGCGTGGGTGCCCACAGCCGAGGACGAGTCGCTGTACTTCCGTCCGTTCACCATCGCCACCGAGGTCGGGCTGGGTGTCAACAGCCCGTCGTCGTCCTACACGTACCTGCTCATCGCCTCGCCCGCCGGCCCGTACTTCGCCGGTGGCGTCAAGCCGGTGCGCGTCTGGCTGTCCACCGAGTACACCCGAGCAGCTCCCGGCGGTACCGGCGAGGCGAAGTGCGGTGGCAACTACGCGGCCGCCTTCGTCGCCCAGGCCCAGGCCACTGCCAAAGGCTGCGACCAGGTCGTCTGGCTCGACGCCGCCGAGCATCGGTGGGTCGAGGAGATGGGCGGTATGAACCTCTACTTCGTCTACGGCTCCGGCTCGTCCGCGCGGCTGGTCACCCCGGCGCTCACCGGCACGCTGCTGCCCGGCGTCACCCGCGACTCGCTGCTCACTCTCGCTACCGACCTCGGCTACTCAGCCGAGGAGGGCAAGATCTCGACCGACGAGTGGCGCGAGGGCTGCGCCTCCGGCGCGATCACCGAGGTGTTCGCCTGCGGTACGGCAGCGGTCATCACCCCGGTCGGCTCGGTCGACTCGGTGGCCGGCGGGTTCACCGTCGGCGACGGCACGCCCGGGCCGATCACCATGCAGCTGCGCGAGCAGCTCACCGGGCTGCAGACGGGCAAGGTCGCCGACCCGCACGGCTGGATGCACCAGCTCGTCTGAGCAGGCGCGGCACTTCGACCACCCGCGACGGGGCACGCCCGCTGCAGGCCCGCCCGGTTTGCTGGCACCATCGGGGTCCATGGACACCTCGGGCTTGATCGACTCGCTGCAGGCCGAGGGCGAGCTGCTGGCCAGCACCGTGACCGGTGACGTGTGGCAGGCCCCGGTGCCACCAGCACCGGAGTGGACGCTGCGGGATCTCGTCGTCCATGTGGGCGGGGTGCACCGCTGGGCGGCCGACGTCGTCGCGACCGGGTCCGCCACCGTCGAGACCGCCGCCGGTGCTGCGGTCGGTGTCGACCCGGGCGTGCCGGACCTCGCCGCGTGGTTCGCCGACGGGCACGCCGCGTTGGTGCGCGTGCTGCGGGCGGCCCCGCCGGACCTCGCCGCGGCGACGTTCCTGCCGGCCGAGTCCCCGCGGCATTTCTGGGCCCGCCGGCAGGCCCACGAGACGGCGATCCACCGCATCGACGCCGAGGTGGCCACCGGCCGGCCGGTCAGCGGTGTCACCGCCGAGTTCGCCCAGGACGGCATCGCGGAGATCCTGCTGGGCTTCGGCCGGCGCCGCGGCAACCGCGTCGAGCAGCCGGTCACGCTCGGCCTCGACGCCACTGACGGCCCGTCCTGGCTCGTCACGTTCGGCGGTGACCGCACGCAGGCGCAGCAGGTCGACGCGCTGCCGCACACCGACGCCGCAGTGGCCGGCCCGTCGGCCGCGCTCTACGCGTGGCTGTGGAACCGGCCGGCCGCGGTCGAGGTCAGCAGCGAGGACGTGGCACGACTGTGGGGAGGCACCGTCCGGGTGTCCTGGGCCTGATCGTCAGGCGCGCGCGACCCCGGATACGAAAGTCGGTGTCCTGAGCTGAGAGTGCGTCCGGAACTCCCGCCGTCGCGAGCGGCGGGGAACCGCCGGAGATGTCAGCTCATGGGATGGTCGGGGCGCAGCGCAGGCAGGGGAGCTTTCGGACGCGCCTGAGCGGGAGCGCAGGCTCAGCTCGTCGGCCAGCGGCGGAAGTTCTGGTAGGACCGGCTCGGCGTCGGGCCGCGCTGGCCCTGGTAGCGCGAGCCGTAGACGGCCGATCCGTACGGGTGCTCGGCCGCGCTGGAGAGCCGGAACAGGCACAGCTGGCCGATCTTCATCCCCGGCCACAGGGTGATCGGCAGGTTGGCGACGTTCGACAGCTCCAGCGTGATGTGCCCGGTGAAGCCCGGGTCGATGAACCCCGCGGTGGAGTGCGTCAGCAGGCCCAGCCGGCCGAGGGAGGACTTGCCCTCCAGCCGCCCGGCGAGGTCGTCGGGCAGCGTCACCACCTCGAGGGTGGAGCCCAGCACGAACTCGCCGGGGTGCAGCACGAACGGATCGCTCTGCGCCGGTTCCACCAGCTCGGTCAGGTCGTCCTGCTGTTCGGCCGGGTCGATGTGCGTGTACCGGGAGTTGTTGAACACCCGGAAGAACCGGTCCAGCCGGACGTCGACGCTGGACGGCTGCACCAGCTCGGCATCCCACGGCTCGACGGTCAGGCGGCCCGCGGCTACCTCTGCTCGGATGTCCCGGTCGCTCAACAGCATGGGCGTCAGGCTATCGGGAGTCCTGCCGCGCACCGACAGGCCCGACAGCGCGGGGGTCCGGTAGGCTCGCCGTCGTCTGCGGGTGTAGTTCAATGGCAGAACATCAGCTTCCCAAGCTGACAGTGCGGGTTCGATTCCCGTCACCCGCTCCACGCGTCAGCCCCTGGGTTGCGGGGCTTCGGTCGTTCCACTGAACAGGAGCAGACGTTGATCGTCATCACCGCAAAGTTCCGCCCGAAGCCCGAGTTCGTCGAGCAGTGGCCGAGCATCGTCGCCGAGTTCACGGCCGCCACCCGCGCCGAGCCGGGCTGCCTGTGGTTCGACTGGTCGCGCTCACTGGACGACCCGGGTGAGTACGTGATCGTCGAGGCGTTCAAGGACGGCGAGGCCGGTGCCGCGCACGTCAACGCCCCGCACTTCAAGAAGGCCCAGCAGGACCTGCCGCCGCACCTGTCGGCGACGCCGAAGATCCTGAGCTTCCCCGTCGACGCGCAGGGCTGGTCCGAACTCGGCGAGTTCGCCGTCACCGAGTAGCTCGGCGTCCCTACCGGTACGACGGCTTAACGAGCGTCGGCGGCGTCTCTGGGGGTAGACGCCGCCGACAACGCTCTGCCGATCAGGGGTAACTGCAGCGCGCAGGAGCGACGATACGTCCGCTTCACGTGCCCCGCCGCCAGTCTTTGGACCCGGATTCCTGGCCACATGGGTCCACTCCATGCAAGCGGTTACCTGCCGGCGTCGTAACCCCCGGTGCAGCGGGGGCGATAGCACGTGTGGCACATGGTCGGGGGGTACCGACCAGGAGGCACACATGAGCAGCACCCGTACGAAGATCGTGGTCGCCGGTGGGGTGGCGGCCCTGACGCTCGGGGGCGCGGTCCCCGCCGTCGCGCACGACTCGCCCGGCTCCGGCGGGCCGGGACACCACCAGCCTGCACCGGTCACGCTGGCCCAGGCGCAGACGTCCGCCACCGCGGTGCTGGACCACGAGACCACGTGGCTGACCGCCGTCAAGAGCCAGATCGCGGCAAACACCTTCCTCTCCACCGCCGAGAGGGCGGCCTGGACGGCCAAGATCGACGCGGCGCTCGCCGCAGTTGCGACGGCGAAGACGGCCGTCGCCGACGCCACCACCGTGACGCAGGTCCGGGCAGCACTCAAGTCGTCCTGGCCGCGGCTCACCATCCCCCGGCCGAGCGCCCCGACGCTGGCCGACATGAAGGAGCGGGCGACCAGCCGGCTCACCGCGCTGGCGACCAAGCTGACGTCGCTCAAGGCGAAGGTCGCGGCCGACGACCACCTGACCGACGCGCAGAGGGCGGCGTTCACCGCGAAGATCGACCAGAGGCTCGCGGCGATCGCCACCGCCGAGCAGGCCGTGACCGCGGCGACGACGAGGGCGGCGGCCGCGGCGGCCCTCGCCGCGGCGCACCTGTCGCCCCTCGGTTACCCGGGGCATCACCGGGGCCACACACCGGCCAAGGGTCAGGGCAAGAGTCGCACCAAGAACCTCGGTACGAAGGCGAGGCGCAGCACCACCCACGGCCCGACGCTGGTGTCGACACCGTCCAGGTCGGTGACCGTGTCCCGTGGCGACTCGAAGGCCGGCGACAGCCGCGGTGACCGGCAGGGTCAGGCCCGCGGCGACCGTCACCACGCCGGCGAGCGGCAGGGCCGCAGTCAGGGCGCCGCCCGGCAGTCCGCCGGCCGGCACGGCGGCGGCCACAGCGGCAGCCACCACGGCGGCGGCTTCCAGGGGCTCGCCGGAGTCTGACCGGTCCCCCAGCTCGCCGCGACCATGTCGGCCGCCCGGTGCCGCGTGGTCTTCACGCAGCGGCTGCTCCTCGCGCTCGGCCGCACGCTCGCCTGACGTCCGCGCGGCTCAGCCGGCTTCGGCGACCCGCTTGCTGATGAGCGCGCTGATCTGCCCGAGCTGGGTGAGTTGTTCGTCGCTCAGCACGTCGATGACCAGCGACCGGACGGCGCCGACGTGCTTGGGCGCGGTGTCGACGAGGACGGCCATGCCCTTGTCGGTGAGGCAGGCGAGCTGGCCGCGGCGGTCGGTGGTGCAGTCGCGGCGCTCGACCCAGCCGCGCTCCTCGAGGCGCGCGACGGCGTGGGACAGCCGGCTGCGCGAGGACAGGGTGGCGTCGGCGAGGTCGCTCATCCGCATCGAGCGCTCCTCGGTCTCGGAGAGGCGGACGAGGATCTCGTAGTAGGCGTGCGGCATGTCGGCGTCACGCTGGAGCTGACGGTCGAGGGCGTCGAACAGCACCTTGTCGGCCTCGAGGTACGCCCGCCAGGCCAGCTGCTGCTCCGCGGTCAGCCAGCGAGTGTCATCCGCCATTCCGCCAGCGTACATGGTTGAACATTCAAGTAAAGCGGGTAGGATGACGGTGGAAAGAGGGAGCTCACCATGGCCATCCACCGCCTGAACCACGCAGTCCTGTACGTCCGCGATGTTCCGCGCAGCGTGGCGTTCTACCGGGACGTCCTCGACTTCGAGGTCATCAACGCGATGGGCGACCGCGCCGCCTTCCTGCGCGCGCCCGGCTCCACGAACGACCACGATCTGGGGCTGTTCGGCATCGGCGCCGGGGCCGCCGACTCGCCGGCCGGCCGCTCCGCCGTCGGGCTGTACCACCTGGCGTGGGAGGTCGACACGCTCACCGACCTCGAGTCGCTCGCGGCCCGGCTGGCCGAGCACGGGTCGCTCGTCGGCGCCTCCGACCACTCCACCACCAAGTCGCTGTACGCGAAGGATCCCGACGGCCTCGAGTTCGAGGTCGCGTGGATCGTCCCGGCCGCGCTGCTCGACGACGCCGCGCTCGCCGGCCGCACGTCGATCCGCCCGCTGGACCTGCGCCGCGAGATCGAGCGCTACGGCGCTCACACGCCGGGCGGCGTCGGGATCAGCCGTGCCCTCGCGGGCTGAGAATCGCTGCCGACGGGCTCTCTAGACTCAAGGCGTCTCCCGTCCCCCACACCGCGAAGGCCACCGCCGATGCCCGACGTCCGCGTCCTGCTGCTCGAACAGATCCACTCCGACGCCGTCGAGATCCTGGAGTCGTGCGGCTTCGCCGTCGAGTCGGTCAACCGCGCACTGGACGAGGACGAGCTCGTCGAGCGCATCAAGGGCGTCTCGCTGATCGGCATCCGCTCCAAGACGCACATCACCGAGCGGGTCCTGGCCGCTGCGGACAGGCTGGTCGCGATCGGCGCCTTCTGCATCGGCACGAACCAGATCGACCTCGCCGCCGCGTCCACCCGCGGCATCGCGGTGTTCAACGCGCCGTTCTCCAACACCCGCTCGGTGGTCGAGCTGGCCATCGCCGAGATCATCGGCATGACCCGGCGGCTCACCGAGAAGAACGCCCTGATGCACCAGGGCGTCTGGGACAAGTCATCCGACGGCGCGCACGAGGTCCGCGGCCGCACGCTCGGCATCGTCGGCTACGGCAACATCGGCACGCAGCTGTCGGTGCTGGCCGAGAACCTCGGTATGAAGGTGCTGTTCTACGACACCGCCGACCGGCTGGCGCTCGGCAACGCCCGCCGGTGCCTGTCGCTGAAGGAACTGCTTGCCGAGTCCGACGTCGTCACCCTGCACGTCGACGGCCGGCCGCAGAACGAGAACTTCTTCGGCGAGGCCGACTTCGCCACGATGAAGCAGGGCTCGCTGTTCCTGAACCTGTCCCGCGGCTTCGTCGTCGACTACGGTGCGCTGCGCACGCACGTCGAGGCCGGCCACATCGCAGGCGCGGCGGTCGACGTGTTCCCGGTCGAGCCGAAGGGCCGCGGCGACGAGTTCGTCTCCGAGCTGCGCGGCCTGGCCAACGTCATCCTGACGCCGCACATCGGCGGCTCGACGGAGGAGGCGCAGGAGGATATCGGCCGCTTCGTCGCCGGCAAGTTCCGCGACTTCGTCCGCGACGGCTCCACGGCGATGTCGGTCAACGTCCCGGGGCTGTCGCTGCCGCACACCGCGGGCACGCTGCGGCTGATCCTGCTGCACCGCAACGTTCCGGGCGTGCTCGCGCGGGTCAACAGCCTGCTGGCCGACAGTGGGGTCAACGTCGAGGCCCAGCTGCTCGGCACCCGCGGCGAGCTGGGCTACGTCGTCACCGACAGCGCCTCGGGCACCACGCAGGCGATCGTCGACCGGATCCGTGAGCTGCCCGAGACGATCAGCCTGCGGGTGATCCCTCCGCGCTGACCGCGGTCACAGAAGCCGGAGCAGGCTCCGCGACGGCGTGGCGGCCTGCTCCGGCTGCAGCGTCCGTGCGCGGGTGCCGCCCGGTTCGTCCCGCGACGTCCGGCCACGGGTACCTGTGACGCGCGCTAGCAATTGCAAGCGCGACTTGTCGGCGGCTACTGGTCGGTAATATCCTGAAGTTACTGGTGAGTAGCACAGATCCGCCAGGCAACGTCAGATCAGGAGTAACCAGCTATGGGCCACTTCAAGAGCAACGTCCGCGACATCGAGTTCAACCTGTTCGAGGTCTTCGGCACCGACCAGACCCTCGACACCGCCCCGTTCGCCGAGGTCGACGTCGACACCGCCAAGGGCATCATCGAAGAGGTCGCCAAGCTGGCCGAAGGCCCGCTGGCCGAGTCCTTCGCCGACGCCGACCGCAACCCGCCGGTGTTCGACCCGGACACCTACTCGGTGACCATCCCCGAGTCGTTCAAGAAGTCCTACAAGGCGCTGCAGGACAGCGAGTGGTGGCGCCTGGAGACCATTCCCGAGCTCGGCGGCCAGCTGCTCCCACGGACGGTGGTGTGGGCCGTCGCCGAGCAGATCCTGGGAGCCAACCCCGCGCTGCACATGTACATGGCGGGCGCGCCGTTCGCCGGCATCCTGTACCACAACGGCAACGAGACGCAGAAGCTGATGGCCCAGCGGATGATCGACCGCGGATGGGGCGCCACGATGGTGCTGACCGAGCCCGATGCGGGCTCCGACGTCGGCGCCGGCCGCACCCGGGCCGTGCAGCAGGGGGACGGCTCCTGGCACATCGAGGGCGTCAAGCGCTTCATCACGAGCGCTGTCAACGACATGGTCGACAACGTCATCCACCTCGTCCTGGCCCGCCCCGAGGGCGCGGGCCCGGGCACCAAGGGCCTGTCGCTGTTCGTGGTGCCGCAGACGCTGTTCGACCCCGAGACCGGCGAGCTCGGCGAGCGCAACGGCGCCTTCGTCACCAACGTCGAGCACAAGATGGGCCTCAAGGCGTCCACCACCTGTGAGGTCCGCTTCGGCGAGGTCGACGGCATCCCGGCCAAGGGCTGGCTCGTCGGCGACGTGCACAACGGCATCGCCCAGATGTTCCAGGTCATCGAGCACGCCCGGATGATGGTCGGCACCAAGGCCATCGCGACGCTGTCGACCGGCTACCTGAACGCGCTGGAGTACGCGAAGACGCGTGTGCAGTCGGCCGACCTCACGCAGTCCGGCGACAAGACCGCGCCGCGCGTCACGATCCTGCACCACCCGGACGTGCGCCGCAGCCTGATGCTCAACAAGGCCTACGCCGAGGGCCTGCGCGCGCTGGTCTACTACACCGCCAGCGTCCAGGACCGCATCATCATCGGCGAGGCCGCGGGCACCGACGTGTCGCTGGACACCGCGATCAACGACCTGCTCCTGCCCATCGTCAAGGGCGTCGGCTCCGAGCGGTCCTACGACCAGCTCGCCCAGGCGCTGCAGACCTTCGGCGGTTCGGGCTACCTGCAGGACTACCCGCTCGAGCAGTACATCCGCGACGCCAAGATCGACACCCTCTACGAGGGCACCACGGCCATCCAGGCGCAGGACTTCTTCTTCCGCAAGATCGTGAAGAACCAGGGCGCGGCGCTCGGCGCGATCTCGAACGAAATCACCTCGTTCCTGGAGTCGATCGCCGACGAGGGGCGCCTGAAGGAGGAGGCGGCGCTGCTGCAGAAGGCGCTCGACGACTTCGGCGGCATCGTGGGCGCCATGGTCAACCAGCTGATGACCGGCCAGGAGGACGTCAGCAACGTCTACAAGGTGGGCCAGAACGCCACCCGCCTGCTCATGTCCGCCGGCGACCTGATGGTCGGCTACCTGCTGCTGAAGCAGGCCTCGGTGGCGCTGCCGAAGCTGGACCAGAACGGCCTGTCCGACGCCGACCGCGCCTTCTACCAGGGCAAGCCCGCCGTCGCGCGGTTCTTCGCCACCACCGTCCTGCCCGAGCTCGCGGCCCGCCGGCAGGTGGCCGAGGCCGTGGACAACGCGCTGATGGACGTGCTGGAGGCGTCCTTCTGACCGGCGTCCGTCGACGCTGATCGAAGTACCCCCGCACCCGGTCCTGTCGGGTGCGGGGGTACTTCTCATTCGGCGGCGCTCACCTCGCCTATCGTGTCGAGGTGACGACGACCGAGCCCGGTGTCGCGGGCCTCGACCCCGAGGACCTCGCGCACTGCCTGCACGTCCTGCGCGAGGCCGAGCGCCTGCCGGCCGACCACCCGGACGCGATCACCATGCGGCGGGCCACCGCCAAGATGTACAAGGCGATGAAGAAGGCGCGCCGTGACGAGCGGCGCGGCGCGATCAACGCGGCCGACCGCGCGGTCGTCGCCGCCACGGCCACCGGCTCGCCGAACCGCATCGACGACGAGACGGCCGGCATCCCGCTCGTCTCCACCGTCCAAGGCGCGAGCGCCGGCGTGTTCATCCGGCCGCGGCCCTGCTACATCTGCAAGCAGGACTACACCCAGGTCGACGCGTTCTACCACCAGCTCTGCCCCGCGTGTGCCGCACTGAACCACGCCAAGCGCGGCGCGCGCACCGACCTCACCGGGCGGCGTGCACTGCTCACCGGTGGCCGGGCCAAGATCGGCATGTACATCGCGCTGCGCCTGCTGCGCGACGGCGCACACACCACGATCACCACGCGCTTCCCGAACGACGCCATCCGCCGCTTCCGTGAACTGCCGGACAGCGCGCAGTGGCTGCACCGCCTGCGCATCGTCGGGATCGACCTGCGCGACCCCGCGCAGGTGGTGGCGCTGGCCGACGCGGTGGCCGAGGCCGGGCCGCTGGACATCCTGATCAACAACGCCGCGCAGACCGTGCGCCGCTCGCCCGGTGCGTACGCGCCGCTAGCTGCCGCCGAGCGCGAGCCGCTCGAGGTGGGTCCGATGCCTGAGGACGTCCTGACCTTCGACCACGTCTCGGACGCCCACCCCGCCCTGCTGGCCGGTGCACTTGCCGAGCATCCGCACCCTCATCTGCCGGCCACGCTGTCCGGCGCGGACATCGCGCGGCTCGCGATGTCCGCGGGGTTGTCGACGAACGCGGCCATCGACGCCGGCGGGCTGGTGCCCGACGTCAACCACGTCAACAGCTGGACGCAGCGGGTGGACGAGGTCGACGCGCTCGAACTGCTCGAGGTGCAGCTGTGCAACCAGACGGCGCCGTTCATCCTGGTCAGCCGGCTACGCCCGGCGATGGCGGCGAGCCCGGCCCGGCGCAAGTACGTCGTCAACGTGTCGGCGATGGAGGGCGTGTTCGGCCGCGGCTACAAGGGCCCCGGCCACCCGCACACGAACATGGCCAAGGCCGCGCTGAACATGCTGACCCGGACCAGCGCCGCGGAGCTGTTCACCGACGGCATTCTGATGACCGCCGTGGACACCGGGTGGATCACCGACGAGCGCCCGCACTACACGAAGGTGCGGCTCGCCGACGAGGGCTTCCACGCCCCGCTCGACCTGGTCGACGGCGCGGCCCGCGTCTACGACCCGATCGTGCAGGGCGAGGCGGGCGTCGACCTGTACGGCTGCTTCCTGAAGGACTACGGCCGCAGCCGCTGGTAGCCGGGGGCACCCGATGCGGGTACGGCGTCGATCCGTAATGTCGAGGGCATGTCCACTCCCGCCTGGATCGAACTCGACGGGGCAGTCAACGCCCGCGACCTGGCCGGCCTGCCGACCGTCGACGGCCGGGCGGTCGTGCCGCACCGGCTCATCCGGTCGGACAACCTGCAGCAGCTCACCGAACAGGACGTGCGCCTGCTGGTCGACGAGTACGACGTACGGGCGGTGGCCGACCTGCGCACCGGCGTCGAGGTCCGCGGCGAGGGCCCGGGCCCGCTGACCCGCGAGCCCGCGGTGACGCTGCAGCACCTGTCGCTGTTCCCCGAGCCGGACGAGGTCGAGGTCGAGCAGACCGACGACGGCCCGATCGTGCTGCCCTGGCAGGAGCGCTCCGACGCGATGACCGAGGAGCAGAAGAAGCGCGGAGTGTCGGGCGTCTACCTGCGCTACCTCGACGACCGCGCCGACTCGGTGATCGGAGCGCTGCGGCTCGTCGCCGACACCGACGGCGCCACCATCGTGCACTGCGCGGCGGGCAAGGACCGCACCGGGGTGGTGGTCGCGATCGCGCTGACGGAGGTCGGCGTGACCCGGGAGGCGATCGTCGCGGACTACGCGGCCACCGCCGAACGCATCCGCGGGATCCTCGAACGTCTGTCCTCGCGGGCGACCTACCAGAACGACCTCAAGGTGGACGCGGACGTCGACAAGCACACGCCCCGGGCCGTCACGATGGAGCGGCTGCTGGAGGCGATCGACGAGGAGTTCGGCGGGGTGCGGGCGTGGCTGCGCTCTCACGGGTGGACCGAGGGTGACGCAGCCCGCCTGCGCGCCCGCCTGCTGGAGTGACCCAGTGTGCGTCCGGGAACCCCGGACGCACCATCAGGAACCTCGCAGGCCCGCCGCATCCCCTGCTTGTACGCGGCCATCGCCTGTCGCAGCAGGGCATCGTCGATCGGTGGTACCGGTAGCTCGCTGCCGCCCGGACGCAGCCCGTCGAGCAGCATCGGCTGGTAGCGGCGCCACAGGTCGGGCGCGACGTCGCCGGTGAGGTCGGCGACGTTGCACAGCATCGTCACGACCATGCCGACGTCGGAGACCTCGGCTTCCGGGCGCAGCGTGCCCTGCTCCTTGGCCCGGACGACGAGCGTCTGCAGTGGCGCGGTGATCCGGTCGTGGATCTGCTCGGCGAAGTCGTCGGTGTGCGGGACGCCCATCATCACCTCGCGCAGCCCGCGGTCGGCGGACTGCGCGCCGGCGACCGTGTCGATGAATCGCAGCAGCCCGGCCCACGCGTCCTCGGCGGCGGCAGCCTTCTCGGCCTCGGTGATCACCTCGTCCACGGCTTCGGTGAAGATCGCGGAGACGAGTTCGTACTTGTTGCTGAAGTGGCGGTACGCGGTGCCGACGCCGACGCCGGCACGGTGCGCGACGTCGTCGAGGCTGGCGTCCAGCCCGCGTTCGGCGAACACCGCCCGACCGGCCGCGACGAGCGCGGCGCGGTTACGGGCGGCGTCCTTGCGCAGCGGCCGGGCGGTGTCGGGCTCGGTGGTGGTCATGTCCGGACCCGTCAGTGCATCAAGGCCGGTTCGGCGCTCGGGTCCTGCTGCGGGATGCCCGAACGGAGCAGGAGCGCCGCCACGACCGCGCCGCCGAGGAAGACGGCTCCCGCGATCCAGAACGCGATCTGGTAACCGTGGACCGAACCGGACAGCAGGGTCAGCACGTCCTGCGCCGTCTTCGGCGGGTTGTGGCCGCCGTGGTCGCTGATATAGCTGGCCAGCAGGCTGCCGAAGATCGTGTTGAACAGCGCAGTGCCGACCGCGCCGCCGATCTGCTGCATGGCGTTGACCGAGGCCGAGGCGACGCCCGCGTCTCGCGGTTCGACGCCCAGCACCGCGAGGTTGAAGCCGGGCGCGAACACCAGGCCGAGGCCGACGCCCATGATGATCGTCGCCGGAAGCACCGACGAGGCGTAGTCGCCCTGGACGGTGATGCGGGTGAGCAGGGCCAGCCCGACGGCCGCCACCAGCATGCCGGTGGGGATCAGGATCCGTGCCGACACCCGCTGAACCAGGATCGTGCTGCCCACCGAGGCGACGACGATGATCGCGCCGGTCATCGGCAGGAAGGCGAGGCCGGACTTGACCGGCGTGTAGCCGAGGTTCGACTGCAGGTAATAGGTCAGGAACAGGAACACCGCGAACATGCCGATGCCGGCGAGGAACATGACCAGCAACGCCCCGCCACGGTTGCGGTCGGCGACCACGCGCAGCGGCAGGATCGGGTGGCTCACCCGCTGCTCGATGAACACGAAGGCAACGAGGAGGACGGCCGCGACGGCCAGGGAGACGATCGTCAGGGTGCTCGTCCAGCTGTGCTGGTCGGCGTTGGAGAAGCCGTACACCAGTGCGAACAGCCCGAGGGTGACGGCCAGGGTGCCCCACGTGTCGGACTTCTCCCGCTCGTCCGGACGCTCGTGCGAGGGCAGCAGGATCATCGCGCCGACGAAGGCGACGACGGCGATGACGAGGTTGACGTAGAGCGTCCACCGCCAGTTGGCGTACTCGGTCAGGACACCGCCGAGCAGCAGGCCGATGGAGGCGCCGGCACCGGCGATCGCACCGAAGATGCCGAACGCCTTGCTGCGCTCCTTGGCCTCGGTGAACGTGGTCGTCAACAGGGCGAGGATCGCCGGGGCGAGCAGCGCACCGAACACGCCCTGCACCGCGCGGGCGGTGACCAACATGGCGAAGTTGACTGCGGCGCCGCCGATCGCGGACGCGATGGCGAAGCCGGTGAGGCCGACGATCAGCGCCCATTTGCGGCCGAAGAAGTCGGCGATGCGCCCGCCGATCAGCAGCAGGCTGCCGAATGCGAGCGCGTAGGCGGTGACGACCCACTGCCGGTCGGCGTTGTTGAAGTGCAGGCTGGTCTGTGCGGTGGGCAGCGCGATGTTCACGATCGTCGAGTCGAGGACGACCATCAGCTGCGCGAGCCCGAGGACCGCGAGGATCCACCAACGACGGTTCTCCGCGGTGATGCGGGACCTGGCCGTGGTCGACGGCTTGGTCAGGGTGGTGCTCATCTGTTCTCCAGCGGGGCGAGTTCCGAGGGCTGTTTCGGAGGGATTGCCTCCGTTTCCTCGTCAGACCTTACTCGCGATCCGGAGGTCGACACTCCACTTTCTTGGAGACGTCCGTCACCTCGGGGCGCCGGCGGTCGAGCATGACCGATCGCCCACCGCGAGCGCACACTGGATTCATGACAGCCGACGGCTCCGAGGTGATCGCCACTATCGAGCGATGGGTGGCCTTCGGCGGGCACTGGACGGCGACGACGCAGAGCTCCGAGCGGGCCAGCGTCGCGCTGACCCGATGCGACGGCGGGGAGGTCGTCGAGGAGTTCGTCGTCACCGACGAGCAGGCGCTGCGCTGGCTGGCGCAGCAGGAGTGGTCGTCGGCCGGAGCGTCGTCGGAGCTTTCAGCTGCACGACAGGACTCCGCGAGATAATATCGGAGCACGATATAAATCTTCGAGGAGGTTCGTCGTGACGCTGTACGCAATCGCTGGTGTCCTCGTCGCTGTCCTCGCCGTGGTCAGCCTCGTCGCTCTCGTCCTCGGCATGCTCGGGATCACCGGGGCCGTCGTCCTGGTCCGCTGCGCGCAGTGCGGTCACCTGACCGCCATGTCCCGCGCCGGCGCGGGTTCGGCGTGCCCGTACTGCAGCCATCAGCACCTGGCCCACCCGATGCGGACGATCGCCCATCCCGTGCGCGAGTTCCGGCACTGACGGTACCGCCCGATCGTTCCCTCCTGCGCATAAGTTAGGTTAGCCTCGCCTAACTAATACGCAGGAGGTTGATGAGATGACTGGTCGGGGACCGGTGCTGGCGGCGGTCGCGGTCGCGATGTGCTTGGCGGTCGCAGGCTGTTCAAGCTCGGGGTCGTCGCCGTCGGGCAGTTCGCCGACGGGTGCTTCGGCGGCCAGCACGTCGTCGAGTGCGGACTCGGCGGCCTTCCCCGTGACCATCGACTCCGCGGTGGGCAAGGCCACCATCACGACGGCGCCGAAGCGCGTGGTCGCCATCGGCTGGGGCAGCCAGGACGTCGCGCTTGCGCTCGGTGTCGTGCCGGTGGGCATGCAGGACCTCAGCGGGGACACCGGCGTCGACAGCGGGATCATGCCGTGGGACTCGCCGAAGCTGAAGGGTGCCGAGCCCGCCTTGCTGAAGTACACGACCGGCGACGTGCCGTACGAGCAGATCGCCGCGCTGCGCCCCGACGTCATCCTCGCTGTCGACTCCGGGGTGACGACCGCCGAGTACGCGAAGCTGACCAAGATCGCGCCGACCGTCGGCTACCCGGGCAAGCCGTGGCTGACGTCCTGGCAGGACCAGCTGAGCATCGTCGGCAAGGCGCTCGGCAGGTCCGCGGAGGCAGCCAGGTTGAAGGCGCAGACCGACGCGCTGATCGCCAGGGCGAAGGCCGACCACCCCGAGTTCGCCGGCAAGACGGTGGCCTTCGGGTCGGGCACGACCACGAGCGCGTTCAACCTGTACCTCGCCACCGATTCGCGGGTGCAACTGCTCCACGAACTCGGCTTCGCGGTCTCGCCGAGCCTGCCGTCGTCGGCCGCCTCGTTCGCCGTGCCGCTCAGCCTGGAGAAGCTGAACACGATCAACGCCGACGTCCTCGTCGCGTGGTACCTGAGCGCCTCGGTGCGCAAGCAGATCGAGAGCAGCGCTCTGTTCGACAAGATCCCTGCCGTGGCCCGTAAGGGTTACGTGCCGCTGACGGACCCGTCGATGGTGTACGCGACCAGCGCCGTATCGGTTCTCAGCCTGCCGTGGATGCTCGACCGCTACCTGCCGCTGCTGTCGGCCGCGGCGCAGGGCAAGGGTGCGTCCTGAACCGCACGGCAGGCACGACGACCGGCGGGCCTGTGGAGAGCCTGTCCGAAGCCGAGCGCGCGCACACATCCATGTGTCATGCTGACGCCATCCTGCGGGCCATCCCAGCGGGTCTGATCTGACCCCCAGGGAGTTGTGTGCCGTGACCTCATTGTTGGCTACCCGTCGAGGCAGCGACTACGCAGTGCTGCGCCGGGCCGTGTGCGCGGCCAATCTGCTGGACCGGACCCCAGGGCGATACGCGGTGCGTGCGGTCGTGACGCTGGCGTTCTTCCTCGCCTGCTGGTGGATGGTCGGCGTGGTCGGGTCGTCCTGGCTGGTGCTGATCGTGGCCGGCGTGCTCGGGGTGGCCACCACTCAGGTGGCCTTCCTCGGCCACGACGGCGGCCACCAGCAGGTGGCGTCGAGCAAGAGCGGGAACACCGCACTCGGGCTCGTCGCCGGAAACCTGTTGACGGGGCTGAGCATCGGCTGGTGGGTGGACAAGCACAACCGCCACCACGCGAACCCCAACAAAGAGGACCACGACCCGGACATCGGCGAGGGCGTGCTCGCGTTCACCACGAGCCAGGCCGCCAACCGGCAAGGGCCGATCTCGCGGGCGATCACTCGCAACCAGGCGGTGCTGTTCTTCCCGCTGCTGACGCTCGAAGGCCTGAACCTGCACGCGGCCAGCGTGATGTACCTGCGCAAGGCGACGTGCGTTCGCCGCCGCCGGATCGAGATCGTGCTGCTCACGCTGCACCTGATGGCCTACGCGGGGGTGCTGCTGTGGCTGCTCTCGCCGGTGCAGGCTCTGGCGTTCGTCGGCGTCCACCAGGCGGTGTTCGGGTTCTACATGGGTTGCTCGTTCGCGCCCAACCACAAGGGCATGCCGATCATCGCCGCGGACGAGGACGTCGACTACCTGCGTCGGCAGGTGCTCACCTCCCGCAACGTGCGCGGTAGCTGGCTGGTCGACCAACTGCTCGGCGGGCTGAACTACCAGATCGAGCACCACCTGTTCCCGAGCATGCCGCGCGCGAACCTCAAGCGTGCCCAACGCCTGGTCCGCGAGCACTGCGCGCTGCACCGCATCACCTACACCGAAACCAGCCTCGGCGGGTCGTACCGAATGGCGCTTCGGCACCTGCATGCACTGGGCGAGCCGTTGCGTGCCGCGCGCCTGATGGTCACTGCGTGACCTGCTGTCGACCGTGCGGGCTGTTACGCTCAAGATGGTTGTCAGCACCTCCTACATCGGCTCGAACCCGCGACGCAGGATTTGTTGAACGTTGCGTCTGCCGTATAGCCCCGGTGTTCTGACCGTGAGCCAGCGTCTTCGCACAACCTCGAAGCGCGCGCACCGTGTTCGCGCTCAGCATCCCGAAGGGCAAGACAGACATGGCACAGGGCACTGTGAAGTGGTTCAACGGCGAGAAGGGCTTCGGCTTCATCCAGCCTGACGACGGCAGCAAGGACGTGTTCGTCCACTTCTCGGCGATCGTCGGGGACGGTTACAAGAGCCTGGACGACAACCAGCGGGTCGAGTACGACACCGCGCAGGGCCCGAAGGGTCCGCAGGCCGAGAACGTTCGCGCCGTCTGAACCGCCTGTGCGGCGCCGGCTCGAGGGCCGGCGCCGCACAGGGTTTTCTGACTATTCGAAAGTAGTACGAGGTCGCGCCGGGTAGGGCGCGCTGCCGCTAACTCCGTCGCCGAGCCTCGCCGTCCTTGGCGGAGGCGGACCGGCGACCGGGTGCAGTGCGGCCGCTGGCCGGCTGACCCGAGCGCGGTGCGCCGGTGTTCGCGCCACCGGTGTGGGCACGCCCGCTCCCGCGACGTCGCCTGGCCGGGCGCTGCGCGGCCGGCGCGCCACGACGATCGCTCTCGCGCCTGCCCTGCGTGGCCGGCGCGGTCACCTGCTGCGGGACGAGCGGCAGCCGCTCCCCGGACGTCAGCGTCTCGAGGATCGGGTGCTCGGCCGAGGGCACCTGGGTCGTCGTCGCCTTGATGCCGGCCGCGCGGGTGAGATCCCTGACCTCACGCGTCTGCTCCTGGGTCATCATCGTCACCACTGTCCCGGCGTTGCCCGCGCGCGCGGTCCGGCCGGAGCGGTGCAGATAAGCCTTGTGGTCGGCCGGCGGGTCGGCGTGGATCACGAGCGTCACGTCGTCGACGTGGATGCCGCGCGCCGCGATGTCAGTGGCCACGAGCGTCGTCACCCGCCCGGCGTGGAACTCGGCCAGGTTGCGGATGCGCGCGTTCTGGCTGAGGTTGCCGTGCAGCTCGACCGCGGGGACACCGCTGCGGCTGAGCTGGCGGGCGAGGGCCTTCGAGCCGTGCTTGGTGCGGGTGAACACGACGGTCCGCCCCGGGGTGTTGGTCAGCCGCAGCAGCACCGGCAGGCGCAGGTCGCGCTCGACCTGCAGCACGTGGTGGCTCATCTCGACGATCGGTGAGGTCGCGGAGTCGGCCTCGTGGACGACGGGGTTGGCGAGGTACTGGCGCACGAGCGTGTCGACGGCGCGGTCGAGGGTCGCGGAGAACAGCAGACGCTGGCCCTTCTTCGGCGTCATGCCGAGCAGCCGGCGCACGGCGGGCAGGAAGCCGAGGTCGGCCATGTGGTCGGCCTCGTCCAGGACGGTGACCTCGACCGCGTCGAGCGTGCAGTGGCCCTGCCGGATGAGGTCCTCCAGGCGGCCCGGGCAGGCGACGACGATGTCGACGCCGCGCTGCAGCGCGGTCACCTGGGGGTTCTGCCCGACGCCGCCGAAGACGGTGCGTGAGGAGAGCCCGGCCGCCTTGGCCAGTGGTGCCAGGACGGCGTCGATCTGCCCGACCAGCTCCCGGGTCGGCGCGAGGATCAGCGCGCGGGGGGCACGGGAGCGGGCACGAGGGCCCGCGGACAGCCGGGTCACGACGGGCAGCAGGAACGCGAGGGTCTTGCCGGAACCGGTGCGCCCCCGGCCCAGTACGTCACGACCGGACAGGGAGTCCGGCAGGGTGACCGCCTGGATCGGGGTGGGAGTGGTGATGGAACGGGAGGACAGGACGTCCGCGAGGCGCGTGGGCACCCCGAGGTCGGAGAACGAGGACACGAAAGACCGCTATCTGTACGTAAGGCCCGCCGACAACCGGAACCCGATGGACTCGGACGGTTACACGCGGAGCACGATCACGTGCTACGACGCGTGGACAACTCGCGGCAGGTGCAACAAGCTGATGTCACCCACGATAGCCGATCGGTGACGGCGCCTGTCACCGGCCGGCGTGCAGCGCGGCGCCGAGCGCCTCGAGCGCGTCGGGCACGACGGCGTAGAACGCCCACCTGCCGCGCTGCTCGCGGGTGGCGAGGCCGGCGTCGACGAGCTGCTTCATGTGGTGGGAGACGGTCGGCTGGGAGAGGCCGACCGGTTCGGTGAGGTCGCAGATGCAGGCCTCGCCGCCGTCGGTTGCCGCGATCAGTGACAGCAGCCGTACGCGTGTCGGGTCGCCGAGCGCCTTGAAGCTTCGGGCCAGCTGCTCGGCCGCCTCGACGTCGAGGACCCCGCCGGTGAGCGGTGAACAGCAGGCCTGGATGCCGACCGGACGGACCGGGAGCTGGGTGCGCGCTGCCATGGCGCCAGTCTGCCACGTGCATTGACAGACGTCGATGCGTCGGTCGTCGTCACCTCCACGCACGTGGCCGCGCCGGGCATGCGCCCCGCGCTGACCCGGGCCGTCAAACCCAGGTGATCGACGGGGATCAGCGGGCGAGGCGTGCCGCCCGCTCGTCGGACAGTCGGCCGGCGCGAATGGTCAGCACGCGATCGCACAGCGCGTCGAGCAGCCCGACGTCGTGGCTGACGATCGCGATGGCGAGCCCGGTGTCGCGCACGCGGCGCAGCACCTCCACCACTTCCGCCGCCGAGGTCACGTCCAGGCTCGCGGTCGGCTCGTCGGCGACGAGCAGCGCGGCCTGCCCGCTCACCGCACGGGCGATCGCCACCCGTTGGCACTGCCCGACCGACAGCTGCCCGGGCAGGCGCTGCACGTCCAACCCGTCGAGGCCGACCTCGGCCAGCGCCGACCGGGCGAGCGT
>Ga0164242_10002127_pt1 | contig 23044 bp, 20 predicted proteins | sample OricomgcompostMG_FD_108783 | JGI IMG/M metagenome (GOLD analysis project Ga0164242, IMG submission 108783) | Miracle-Growth compost microbial communities from Emeryville, California, USA - Original compost - Miracle growth compost (MG) ... | reverse complement strand
GACCAGGTGGGACAGCAGGCCGGCGTCGTCCAGAGCGTCCACCTCGACGCTCAGCAGCCCGGCGAACCCGTCCCCTCCCATACGAGACAGTCTACTAGAACATACGGTCGAATACCAGGACAATCCACGCCAGAAAACCCGACCAAAACGTGCCAAAGAACCGAAGCGAAACCGCGAGCCGGCAGCGCAGCGAAACCCAAGGAGAAACTCCCTCCGTCGCTGCGCTTTTAAGCTTTTCAAAACCACGAAGAACGATCTACGAACTCAACCCGAGCGCAGCCATCCGCTCCTCGTGCCGGTCCGTGATCCGCGAGATCAGCCCCATCACGCCGGCCAGATCCCCGGTGCCGTCGACGAGCAGCAGCATCAGCGCGTCCCGCTCGGCGAGCACGTGCTGCGCCTGCGAGATCGCCTCCCCCACCAGACGCCGGGCCCACAGCGCGAGCCGCCCGGCCACCGCCGGCTGGGCCGTGATCGCCGAGCGCACCTCCCGCACCGCGAACTCGGCACGACCGGCGTCCGAGAGCGCCGCCAGGATCAGCTCCTTCGTCGGCGCGTCCGCGAACGTCGCGACCTCGCGGTAGAAGTCGGCGGCCATGCCGTCGCCGACGTAGGCCTTCACTACCCCTTCGAGCCAGGTCGAGGGCTGGGTCAGCGAGTGGTAGGTCTCCAGCGCGGGGACGAACGGCAGCATCGCCTCGGCCGGCGTCACACCGAGTTCCGCGAGCCGGGCCGCCAAGGCCTGGTGGTGCCCGAACTCGACCGTCGCCATCGCCGACATCTCGACCCGTCCGGCCAGTGTCGGCGCCATCCGCGCGTCGGCCGTCAGCCGGTCGAAGGCACACAGTTCGGCGTACGCGAGGGCCCCGAGCAGGTCGACGACGGCGGCGGTGGAAGGCACGTCGGCAGGGTATCGGTAGAATCGGGGCATCCGAGCACCACGAACTTGCGCGTTGACCGATGCTCGCGTGTGTCGCCTCCCTCTGGCCGACCGTCCGCACCACCCCAGGTATCACCCGAGGTCCCACCTCAGGACGGTCCGGCTCCGACGGGGTCGCAGGCGCCCCTCGCTCCGTCCGGTCGGCGCACCCGTACAAGGATTGCGATGACCGACAGCACCACAGAACCGACCACCACCGACACCGACGACCTCGCCCCCGCCCCGCTGCACGCGGCCGCGCCGACCCGTCCCGAGAGCCCGGCGTTCAGCGACTTCGACGTCAAGCCCGAGATCGTCCAGGCCCTCGCCGACGTCGGCATCACCACCACGTTCGCGATCCAGGAACTCACCCTGCCGATCGCGCTGTCCGGCCAGGACCTCATCGGCCAGGCCCGTACCGGCACCGGCAAGACGCTCGGCTTCGGCGTCCCGCTGCTCAACCGCCTCACCATCCCCGGTGGCGACGCGGCCGCGCCTCAGGCACTGGTGATCGCGCCGACCCGCGAGCTCGCGGTGCAGGTGTCCGGTGACCTCGCCGCGGCCGGCAAGCGGCTCGGCGCGCGCGTGCTCACCATCTACGGCGGACGTGCCTACGAGCCGCAGGTCGAGGCGCTACGCAAGGGCATCGACGTCGCGGTCGGCACGCCCGGCCGCCTGCTCGACCTGGCCCAACAGGGCCACCTCGTGCTCGGCAACGTCCGCACCCTCGTGCTGGACGAGGCCGACGAGATGCTGGACCTTGGCTTCCTGCCCGACATCGAGAAGCTGTTGAAGATGGTTCCGGCCAGCCGCCAGACCATGCTGTTCTCGGCGACGATGCCCGGCCCGATCGTCGCGCTCGCGCGGACGTTCCTGAACCAGCCGATGCAGATCCGCGCCGAGCAGGGCAGCAGCACGCCCAACACGGACCACATCCAGCAGTTCGCGTACCGCGCGCACGCGCTGGACAAGGTCGAGCTGCTCGCCCGCGTGCTGCAGGCCCGCGGTCGCGGTCTCACGATGATCTTCGTCCGGACGAAGCGGTCGGCCGCGAAGGTCGCCGACGACCTGGCCGAGCGCGGCTTCGCCGTCGCGGCCGTGCACGGTGACCTCGGCCAGGGCGCTCGCGAGCAGGCGCTGCGCGCGTTCCGCTCCGGCAAGGTGGACGTCCTGGTCGCCACCGACGTCGCCGCCCGTGGCCTGGACGTCGACGACATCACCCACGTCATCAACTACCAGGCGCCCGAGGACGAGATGACCTACGTCCACCGCATCGGGCGCACCGCGCGCGCGGGCAAGACCGGCGTCGCGATCACGCTCGTGGACTGGGACGACATCCCGCGGTGGAAGCTGGTCTGCGACAAGCTCGGGCTGCCGTTCCACGAGCCGGTCGAGACCTACTCGACCTCGCCGCACCTGTACCTCGAACTCGACATCCCGACCGAGGCCACGGGCGTGCTGCCGCGTGCCGAGCGCACCCGCGCCGGTCTGGACGCCGAGGAGGTCGAGGACCTCGGTGGTCCGGCACCCCGCAGGAGCGGTGGACGTTCCGGCGGCGGACGCTCCGGTGGCGGACGTTCCGCCGGCGGGCGGTCTGCGGAGGGACGTTCCTCGGACGGGCGCCGCTCCGGCAGCCGGCCGTCGGGCGAGCGGTCCGCGACCGCGTCCGGTGGCGAGCGTCCGTCACGCGAGCGCAACCGCCGGCGCACCCGGTCCGGCGAGCCTGTCGACGGCGCATCGGCCGGCGAAGCGTCGGCACCGTCCACGCCGTCCGACTCGGCCACCGACGGCGGCAGCGCGTCCCGCAACCGCCGCCGTCGCCGTCGGCCGTCGGGCGCCGGACAGAGCCCGGCCAACACGACCGGCCCGACAGAGCGCCCCGCTGCCGACTGAACACAGCCCGATGGGCCAGGATGAGCCGGTGGCCGTCGACGAGCAGACTCCGCCGGTGACCGATCCCGTCTCCGCCGCGGCGCTGCGCCGCTACCAGGCGAGGATGCGCCCGTGGCGGATCGCGTACGCCGCGGCGATCGTCGTGGTCGTCGCCGTCGCGCTGGTGGTCGTCAAGATCGTCATCGGCAGCGGCGAGATCAGCCACGCGCACCTGACCACGGTCGCGAAGGGCCCGGCGGCCGTCGCGCTGCAGCAACCGGCCGACCCGCAGACGAAGCGGTGGTCGACGTCTGACGACACGGCGCAGGGCGTCCCGTACTTCGACGGCACGGTCGTCACGTACTCGTCCCACGTCGTGCGCGGGCGCAACGCGCTCACCGGCGCACCGACGTGGAACTACACCCGCACCGACCGGACGGTCTGCACCGCGCTGCAGGACAACGGCGTCACGGTCACCGTGTGGCGCATCCACGGCGACTGCGGCGAGATGACCGCCGTCGACACGAACACCGGCGCGCGGCTGTGGGACCGAACCCTGGACGAGAACGGCTACCCCGTCGACGGCCAACCGCCGATCTCGGTCTACGACGGCCAGATCATGATCACGATGCCGACGGCGATCTACATGATCAGCACGTCCGGCAACAACGTCCAGGGCAGCCAGGGCGGCGACGACGTCTTCATGTTCGACGAGCAGGGCTGCACGATCAACGGCGCGGCGATGGGCTCGGCGGGCGTGCTGATCAGCCAGACCTGCGCGCACCGGCAGTGCTCGGGCGCGAAATTCTGCGGCAACGGGCCGCAGCTGCTGCTGCGCAGTCTCAGCGCGGGCTACGACAACAACTCGAGCACGAACAACGGCAACCCCGACCAGATCCAGTGGAACGACATCGGCAGTCGGCTGCTGCCGGTCTCCGCGGGCAAGGTCGTCGCTGCGATGCCGGCCGGCGGGGGCACGCTGGACGTGCTGTCGGTCGACGACGGCAAGACGCTGCACCAGGTGTCCGTCCCATCGTCCGGCCCGGCGCCGAAGGACCCGGCCGGCGCGACCGTCGAGGCGAGCGACGCCCAGTTCTTCCACCTCGGCCGCACCACGTACGCGATGCGCGACGGCGCCTCGGCGTTCTCGTGGAGCGCGGACGTCCCGTTGCCGACGCTGAGTCAGCCGAACGGCGAGACGACCGACGACGCGCCGAGCATCGACAACGCCGTCATCACCGTGCCGACCAGCACCGGCGCCGCCGAGCTGGACTCCGCGACCGGCAAGCCGCGCACCAGCGTCACCCTCGATCCCGTGCCGACCGGGCCGCTCTACCCGTTCGGCACGGGCTTCCTCACCACCGGCACGTCCACGATGGGGTTCGGATGACGTCGACCTCTACAGCCCAGCTGCACATCGGTTCCGCCGAGCGGACAAGCATCGAGACACCGGACGGACCGATCGCCTCACTGCAGCTCGGCACCGGTGATCCGGTGCTGCTCGTCCCCGGCTACACGGGCAGCAAGGAGGACTTCGGCCCGATCATGGACGACCTCGCGAGCGCCGGGTTCGCGGTCACCGCGATCGACCTGCCCGGGCAGTACCAGTCGCCCGGCCCGGCCGAACCGGCCGCGTACACACCGGACGCGCTCGCCATGGCCGTGCTGGCCGCCGCGACGTCCCTCGGGCCGCGGGTGCACCTGCTCGGCCACTCGTTCGGCGGGTTGGTCGCGCGCGCGGCGGTGATCGCCCAGCCCCAGGCGTTCGCGTCGCTCGTGCTGATGGACTCCGGCCCGTCCGCTCTCGGCGGTGCGCGGCGCGCGCTGATCGAGCAGCTCGAGCCGGTGCTGGTGACGTCCGGTCTCGCCGCGGTCTATGCGGCCTCGCAGGCCGTCTACTCCGCCCAGCCCGGCTACGTCGCGCCGCCGCCGGCGCTGGCCGAGTTCCTGCAGACCCGGTTCCTCGCCGGCGTCCCGGCGATGCTGCAGGGCATGGGCATCGCGCTACGCACCGAACCCGACCGCGTGGACGAGCTCGCCGCCACCGGCCTGCGCACGCTCGTCCTCTACGGCGCCGACGACGATGCGTGGGCACCGCACGTCCAGGACGAGATGGCGACCCGGCTGTCCGCGGAGCGGGTCGTGATCCCGGCCGCCGCGCATTCCCCCGCCGTCGAGAACCCGGCGGCGACGGCGACCGCGCTCGTCGACTTCTGGCGCGGCGTGTAACCCTGGACCCATGACCGACCTCGGCTACTTCGGCCCGGACAGCGTCACCTGGCGCATCCACAGCGAGCCGGTGGCGATGGTCGGTGGCCTGCGCGCGCTGCTGCTGCAGGCGCTCTACCCGCCGGCGATGCAGGCGCTCTACGAAGCGTCGTCGTTCCAGGACGATCCGTGGGCCCGCTTCCAGAGCACGGTGGGCTACGTGGCGACGGTGTCGTTCGCACCGCGGGCGAAGGTGGACGCGGCGGCGGCCCGGGTCCGGGGCGTCCACCGCCGGCTCGGCGTCGACGACCCGGTGCAGCTCGCCTGGGTGCACGCGTGCCTGGTCGACTCGTTCCTCGTCGCGAGCCAGGCGGCCGGGCTCGGGTTGAGCGATACGGAGCGGGACGGTTACGTGCGCGAGCAGATGCTCGCCGCGGCGCTCGTCGCGGTGCCCGAGTCGCTGACGCCGCGTACGGCCGCCGAGCTGGCGTCATTCCTGCGCCGGATGCGCCCACAGCTGGCCGGCACCCGCGAGGCGCGTGAGGCGGCGCGGTACGTGATCGCGCCGCCGCTACCCGTGCCGCGCACGCTCGTGCTGCCGGCCCGGCTCGGCTGGACGACGGTCTCGACGCTGGCCGTCGGGCTGCTGCCCCGCTGGGCGCGCCGGATGTACCGGCTGCCGCCGCTGCCCGGTGCCGCGGTGACGTCCTCGCTCGGGCTGCGGGCGCTGCGCACGGCGGTGCGGACCCTGCCCGAGCAGTACCGCGAGGGGCCGCTGTACCGCGACGCGAAGGCACGCGCGGCCGCGCTGGCGTCCTAACCCTGGCCGGTCGTCTCGGCCAGACCGGCCCAGGGTTCGAGGTCGTTCGACGCGGCACGCCCCTCGGCGCACACCGGGCGGAAGTCGCACCACGAGCAGGACGGCGACGGGATCGCCGGGAACACCTCGTCGGCGTCGGCACCGGAGTCGAGGGTGTCGCGCGCCGCGACGATGTCCTGCGCGGTCGCCTCGGCGCGCGCGACGTGCCGGGCGAGCGTCTCGTCGGTGTGCTCGGCGGCGGCCACGGTGCCGGTCGGCAGGTGGTGCAGCTCGACCCGGACGCACGGCTGCCGCAGCGTGCGACGTACAGCCAGGGTGTACAGCGCGAGGGCGAGGGACGAGCGCGCGTCATCGGTGTCGAGGGGACGGCGGCCGGTCTTGTAGTCGACGACGACCAGTTCGGTGCGTCCGTCCCGCTCACGCCGGTCGATCCGGTCGACCCGGCCGCTGACCGCGAGCCCCTCGGTTGCCGTGGCGACCGTGCGCTCGACGCCCCACGGCTCGTCATACGGGTCGACGTCACGCAGGTACTGCTCGACCCAGGACGCGGCGATCTCGCGCCACTGCGCGGACTGCTCGGGATCGCGGAACCCGTCGTGCTGCCAGTTGCGCTCGACGAGGTGGCGGCCGGCGGACGGGGTGCGCTGCTCGGGCGGCAGCGACCACCAGCGGGCGAGCGCGAGGTGGACGACCGCACCGACCGTGTTGTGCGCCCAGGCTCGACCACGCGGTGGGGCCGGCCGATCGAGGTAGGTGAACCGGTAGCGGCGCGGGCAGTCGAACGCGGCGAGCCGGGACGGCGTGCACGAGAACAGCCGCTTTGGCATGCCGGCGAGGGCCGGCTGGACGGCGGTCATCGGTCCCCCACCGGCCGCCGTGCCGTCGGCAGGGCGAGCAGCCGCTCCCAGGCCTCAGCGCTGGTCGTGCACGCCGCGAGGGGCGTCGTCTTGTTCGTGCCGTGGTAGTCGGACGATCCGGTGCCGATCAGGCTGAGTTCGGCCGCGATGCCCGCCGCATGCGCGCGGTCGTCGGCGTCGTGGTCGGGGTGGTCGACCTCGAGCCCGACCAGCCCGGCCTGTGCCATCGCGACGATGACCGAGTCCTCGACGATCGGGCCGCGCCGGTGGGCCATCGGGTGGGCGAACACCGGCAGCCCGCCGGCCGCTCGGATCGCCGCGATGGCGGCGAACACGTCCATGTCGGCCTTGCGCACGTAGTAGCCGCGCCGGGAGGTGAGCCAGTCACGGAAGGCGGTGTTCACGTCCGGCACGACCCCGGACTCGACCAGCGCGCGGCCGATGTGCGGACGGCCCACGGCGCCGCCGTCGGCGATCCGGGTGACCTGCGCCCAGGTGATCGGGACGTCGTCGGCGACCAGGCGGTCGACCATCTGGCGGCCGCGCATCAGCCGGCTCTCGCGCAGCCGGGCCCGCTCGGTGCGCAGCGGCTCGGCGTCGGGGTCGAACAGGTAGCCCAGCAGGTGCAGGCTGACCCGCCGCCCGTCGTCGCCGACGTGCACGCACGAGAACTCGGCACCCGGCACGATTGTCATGCCCTTCGGGCGCGCGGCGAGCGCGTCCTCCCAGCCCCCGGTCGTGTCGTGATCGGTGATCGCGAGGACGTCGATGCCCGCGGCCGCCGCACGCTGCACCAACCGCGCCGGACGGTCGGTGCCGTCCGACGCGGTCGAGTGGGTGTGCAGGTCGACGAGCATCCCGATCAGCCTAGGAGCGGGCGCCGACAGGTTCGCGGACCGACGCGGTTACGAGCGGGGCTTCGGCTCGGGACGCCCGGGCTGCTCGCCGCCGCGGGCGTCGATGTACTCGCGCGTCGGCACCATCACCTTGCGGCGGAAGATGCACACGACCGTGCCGTCCTGCTTGTAGCCGATCGTCTCGACGTGCACGATGCCACGGTCGGACTTGGACTTCGACGGCGTCTTGTCGAGGACGGTCGTCTCGCCGTAGATCGTGTCGCCGTGGAAGGTCGGCGCGACGTGGCGCAGCGACTCGATCTCGAGGTTCGCGATCGCCTTGCCGCTGACGTCCGGCACGGACATGCCGAGCAGCAGCGAGTAGATGTAGTTGCCGACCACGACGTTCTTGCCGAAGTCGGTCGTCTTCTCGGCGTAGTTGACGTCCAGGTGCAGCGGGTGGTGGTTCATCGTCAGCAGGCAGAACAGGTGGTCGTCGTACTCGGTCACCGTCTTTCCGGGCCAGTGCTTGTAGACCGCGCCGACCTCGAACTCCTCATAGATCCGACCGAACTGCACCTCTGCCGTCCTCTCCTCGTTGCGCCACGGTGCCGTGGCGATGCGGCGATGTCGTTTCCGCCGATCCTGCCGGGTTCCGGCCCCGGACGGGACACAATGTGGCCGAGGCCAACCGATGCCCTCGCCACCCACGCCTGTGCCGTCAGGCGAACCGCACCGTCAGGCGAACCGCACCGTGCCGCGGGTCAGGTCGAGCAGGTCGGTGCCCTCGGCACGCCAGCGGTCGACCAACTTCGCGCCGCCGTTGACCCGGGCCCACGCGAGTTCGTTCTGGGTCGCGGGCAGTACGGCGAGGACGTCCACGCCGTCGATCGGCTCGACCGCCGACTCGGCGGTGACGATGCCGGTGCACAGGCTGCCCTGTGCGAGCGGCTCGCCGAGGTCGACGGTCATGCCGGGGACGTAGACGACACCTTCGACCACGGGCGCGGCCGCGAGCACGGCCAGCCGGCGCCACACGTCCTCGAACACCCGCTGCGGGTCGCGCACGGAGAGCATCAGCTCGGCGCGTGGGCCGTCACTCGCCTGGACGAACTCGTCCGCCGCGGTCATCGACCGGCGTGACATGCCGAGCGTCACGTACGCCCACTCGCCCGGGATCGGCTCGAAGCGCAGCACCTCGATCGGTTCGACGCCGACGAAGGACACCGACGCGCGCACCGGCGCCTGGCCGAAGTGGTCGCGCAGCGCGGCATCGACGGCGGCGAGCGGTACGGATGAGGTCACCGACTCGACGCTAGCCGACGCGAGTTACCGGACCCCGCCCGCGCGCCGCACGTCACCGGAACGACGCGGCGATCTGTTGCTCGACGTCCGCATATGCGACACCTGCCCGATTCAGCAGCTGCCCGATACCGTCCAGCGCGTCCGACAAGCCCTTCGCGTGCTGGTCGAACTGGTCGTACAGCGCGGTGAACTGCGCCGCGGCACTGCCCGTCCAGTCCGCCCCGAACAGCGGGGACAGCTGCCCGCGCAGGCTCTGGTGCTGCGCCCGCACGTCGCCCGAGACGCGGGCGACCGCGCCGCTGAGCGACTCCAACTGGCTCGGGGTGACCCGGAATCCGGTCATCACCTCACTCCTTCCGTGCTCCGTCGCACCACGTCGAGGTGGTGCGCTCGTCTGGTGGTGGGGCGAACGCTAGGCGTGCGGACGGTCGCGGCGGGATCGGTGCGGCCCGCCTGTGGACAACCGCAGCGGGATCGTCTCGTTGTCCACAGGCCGGCCGATCCGGCTCCGGGCTGTCGGTCGGCGACCGCACGCTGGCCCGCATGCGGATCGATCTGACTGTTCGCGACGGCGAGGGTGACGAGCGCGATGTAGCACTGCTCGCCGCCGACGGCGTCGACGCGGCGCGGCTGCGGGCGGCGCTCACCGAGTGGTGCGGGCACGACGGCCCCGACCCCGTGCCGGGCATGCGGTGGGGCGAGCCGGCGCCGCCGACGAGCGGGCGGCGACTGGTCGTCGTGGCCGGCCGCGACGCCGGCCGGAGCGTCGCGCTCACGGCGACGCCCGTGACCGTCGGCCGCGCGCCCGACTGTTCGCTGGTGCTGCGCGATCCGGACGTCTCGCGCCGACACGTGCGCGTGACGCCGACCGTGGCGGGCACGCGCGTCACCGACCTCGGTTCGACGAACGGCAGCTGGGTCGACGACACGCTGATCGAGCGGGCCGCGGTCACGCTGCCCGACGACGGCGTGCTGCGCATCGGCGACACCGTGCTGCAGGTCGTCGACGACCGCGGTGACGTCGCGACCGTCCGCCCCGGCCCCGACGGCACAACCCTGGTCAACCGGCGGGCTCGGCCGGACGTGCCCGAGCCGGGCGAGATCGTGGTGCCCGAGCCGCCGCGCGCCGGGGCGCGGCAACGGATCCAGCTCGCCGCGGCGATAGTGCCCGCGCTCGCGGGTGCGGTGCTGGCCGAGGTGCTGCACTCCCCCGAATTCCTGCTGTTCTCGCTGCTCGGCCCGGTGACGCTGCTCGCGTCGGGCGTGGCCGATCGGCTCACCGGGCGGCGGCTGCACCGCCGCGGTCGCGCGGCCTTTCAGCGCGACCTGGCCGCAGCCGACGCGAGGATCGCAGCCGAGCTGTACACCGAGACCGAGCGGCGGCGCACGGCACTTCCCGGCCCGGCCTACCTGCAGCGCGTCGCCGACCGCCCACTGTCCCGCATCTGGGAACGCCGCGCCGGCGACCCCGACCTGTTGCTGGTGCGTCTCGGCAGTGGCCGCGTCCCGTCCTCGCTGCGCCGGCGCGCCGGCGGCGCGAGTGAACCGGCCGGCCTGATCGAGAACGTCCCCGTCGCGGTCGACCTGGCGTCCGGACCGGTCGGCGTCGTCGCACCGGCATCCGTCGCGCTGCCCCTCGCACGATGGCTGATCGCCCAGCTCGCGGTGCACTGCTCGCCGGTGGACGTGCACATCGCACTGCTGCTCGACGAGACCTCGGAGCACCGTTGGCACTGGGCGCGCTGGCTGCCCCACCTCGCCGACCGGGTGGCGACGACGCCGGACTCGCACACCCTGCTGCTGCGCGGTCTTGCCGAACGCGTGCCGGACGCGCGGACCGTCCTGCTCGTCGACTGCGCCGAGCCACCGCCCCTGGCGGCGTTGCTCGAGTCCCGCCCGGACCTCACCGCGATCGTGCTCGCGGACCAGGCGTCGGCGCTGCCCGCGACCTGCACGACGATCGTCCGCGGCGTCGGCGAGTCCGGTACCCGGGTCACCCTGGGCGGCGAGGACATCGTCGCCGACGGAGTCTCGACACTTTGGGCTCACGACACCGCCCGCGCGCTGGCACCGCTCGTCGACGCCTCGGCCGGCGGAGCGTCCGCCCTGCCGGCCACGAGCCGGCTCGGGGAGCTGGTCGGCACGCCGGATCCCGCGGCGATGACCGCGCGATGGTCGCGCAGTGACGGCACGGCGACCGCGACGATCGGCGTGCGGTCGGACGGGCCGTTGCGCATCGACCTCGACGCCGACGGGCCGCACGTCCTCGTGGCGGGCACGACCGGATCGGGGAAGTCCGAGCTGCTGCAGACGCTCGTCGCCGCGCTGGCGGCCGAACATCCGGCCGAAGAGATCGAGTTCCTGCTCGTCGACTACAAGGGCGGGGCCGCGTTCGCCGGCTGCTCGCGGCTACCGCACGTCGCCGGGCTGGTCACCGATCTCGATCCCCGGCTCACCCGGCGGGCACTGCGCTCGCTCGAGGCCGAACTCCGGCGGCGCGAGCGGCTGTTCGCGGCGGTCGGAGCCACCGATCTGCGCGGCTACCGGGCCGTCCGTACCGACGAGGCGCTGGCCCGGCTGGTGATCGTCGTGGACGAGTTCGCGACGCTGGCCGACGAGCTGCCCGATTTCGTGCCCGGCCTGGTCGCCATCGCGCAGCGCGGCCGCTCGCTGGGCGTCCACCTCGTGCTGGCGACCCAGCGGCCGGGACGTGCCGTCACGCCCGAGATCCGCGCCAACACGTCACTGCGGATCGCGCTGCGGACCACGAGCGCCGCGGACTCCGCCGACGTCGTCGACAGCCCGCTGGCCGCGTCCTTCGATCCGGGTCGGCCCGGGCTGGCATGTATCCGCACCGCGGCGTCGCTGACCGTCGCGCAGATCGCGTACGCGGGAGGACCGGTCGACGAAGCCGATCGGACGTCGGTCCGGGTCGTGCCGTTGCTGCCGTGGCGGCGACTGCCCGATGTCGTCGACACGGCAGAGGAGAAGACGAGCGAGCTGGACGCCCTCGTCGCCGCCGCATCGGCAGCCACGAGCACGCGAGCACGGCCGCTGTGGCGACCGCCGCTACCGGCGCAGGTGGCGCTCGAGACGCTGCGTGCTCCCGCGGGAGCGACGCCGTTCGCGCTCGTCGACCTGTCCGGCGAGCAGCGGCAGGCCACGCTCGGCGTCGATCTGACGGTCGGCGGCACGATGCTGCTCGCGGGCGGCCCCGGATCGGGTCGCACCTCGGCACTGATCACGCTGGCCCGGTCGGCGGCCGCCCGGCGCCCGCCGACGCACCTGCACGTGTACGGCGTGGGCGCGTCGCTGTCGTCGCTCGAGAGGCTTGCGCACTGCGGCACGATCACCGACCCCGCGCCGTCCTTCGCGCCGACCGCGCGGCTGGTCGAGCTGTTGGCGCTCGAGGCGGTCCGGCGCGACCGTCCCGCCGTCCTGTTGCTCGTCGACGGCTGGGAACAGTTCGTCGCCGCCGCGGAGGAGTTCGACGGCGGGCGCACCGTCGACGCGCTGCTCGCGCTCGTCCGCGACAACTCAACAGCTGGGCTGTACACCGCAATCACCGGCGGCCGCGCCCTTCTGGCACCGAGGGTGTCGTCGCTCGCGTCCACGCGGTTGTTGCTGCCGATGACCGACGGGGCCGACTACGCGCTCGCCGGAGTGGTTGCGAACGCGATCCCGCCGAAGCTGGCGGGACGCGCGGTACGGCTCGGCGACTCGGTCGAGGTGCAGATCGCGGTGCCACCGGCGATCTCGACGCTGCCGTCCGTCGCGGAAACCTCCGGCGGCCCGCGCCCGATCCGGCTGCGTCCGCTGCCGGATCGGGTCGCGGTCGCGGACCTGCCGGCTGACGGGCCGGGCTGGTTGCTCGGTGTGGGCGGCGACCGCGCGACGCCGGTGCGTCTCGACCTCGCGCGCGGCGCGGCGCGGCTGCTCATCGCCGGTCCACCACGCTCGGGGCGCACGACCGTACTGCGCAGCCTGCTCGCCCAGGCCGACCGACCTGTCGTCGTCGCCGCCGGTCCGCGGTCCACGCTGGCGAACGACGCGTCCGCCCGAGGGGTGCGCGTGCTCGACGGCCGCACCGCGGCGCCCGTCCCGCTTCCGGACGGCCCGGCATTGCTGTTGGTCGACGACAGCGAGGACCTGCTCGACACCGCCCTCGGCGACGCCCTGACCGGCTGGGTGCGCGCGCAGCCCGAGGGCCTGATCGCCGCGGTCGCCGCCCGCAGCGACGACCTGGCCGTGACGTTCCGGGGCGTGGCGGCCGAGGTGCGCCGGTCGCGCTGCGGGTTGCTGCTGCAACCCGGTCCGGTCGACGGCGAACTGCTGGGCGCGCGCCTGCCGCGAGCGCGCGAGACGCAGCCGTCCGGCCGCGGCCTGCTCGTCGCCGATCCCGCGTGGGGCGTCGACGCGAGCCGGCCGCTACCGGTGCAGCTCGCGCTGCCTCGCAGCGTCCGTCCCGCGGCTGCAGCTCAGGAGTCCATGTGCGGATAGCGGTGATCGGTCGGCGGCACGAACGTCTCCTTGATCGCGCGGGGCGACAGCCAGCGCATCAGGTTCCACGGCGAGCCGGCCTTGTCGTTCGTGCCCGACGCGCGCGCGCCGCCGAACGGCTGCTGCCCGACGACCGCGCCGGTCGGCTTGTCGTTGACGTAGAAGTTGCCGGCCGCGAAGCGCAGCAGGTCGCTCGCCTCGTCGATCGCCGCGCGGTCACGGGCGAAGACGGCACCGGTCAGCGCGTACGGCGCGACGGACTCGAGCTGCACCAGCGTCTCACGCCAGGACGAGTCGTCGTAGACGTGCACGGCGAGGATCGGGCCGAAGAACTCGCGGCTGAACAACTCGGCGGTCGGGTCGTCGCTCTCGACGACGGTCGGCCGGACGAAGTACCCGACGCTGTCATCCGCCGTGCCGCCGGCGAGCACGGTCGCCGACGACGAACGCAGTCCGTCCAGCACGCCCGAGAGCCGGTCGAACGAGCGCCGGTCGATCACGGCTCCGCCGAAGTTCGCGAAGTCCGTGACGTCGCCGTAGGTGAGCGACTCGGTCACCGCGACGAGTTCGTCACGCACTCCGGACGTCCACAACGACCGCGGGACGTACGCCCGCGACGCCGCCGAGCACTTCTGCCCCTGGTACTCGAACGCGCCGCGCACCAGGCCGGTGACCAGCGACGCGGGATCCGCAGACGGGTGGGCGACGACGAAGTCCTTGCCGCCGGTCTCCCCGACCAGGCGCGGGTAGGACGCGTAGCCGGTGATCGCCGAGCCGACCTCGCGCCACAGGTGCTGGAACGTCGCGGTCGAACCGGTGAAGTGGATGCCGGCGAGCGCCGGATGGCGCAGGGCCACCTCGCTGACGGCGGCACCGTCGCCGGTGACCATGTTGATCACGCCGTCGGGCAGGCCCGCCGCCTCGAACAGGCGCATGGTCTCGTGCGCGGCGAGCTGCTGGGTCGGCGAGGGCTTCCAGACCACGACGTTGCCGAGCAGCGCCGGCGCCGACGGCAGGTTGCCCGCGATCGCGGTGAAGTTGAACGGCGTGATCGCGAGGACGAACCCCTCGAGCGGCCGGTACTCCATGCGGTTCCAGACCCCGGCGGAGCTTGCCGGCTGCTGTTCGAGCAGCTGCCGGGCGAAGTGCACGTTGAAGCGCAGGAAGTCGGCGAACTCGCACGCCGAGTCGATCTCGGCCTGCTGCGCGGTCTTCGACTGCCCGAGCATCGTGGCCGCATTGAGCCGGTCGCGCCACGTCGTCGAGAGCAGCTCGGCGGCGCGCAGGAACACTGCGGCTCGCTCGTCGAACGGCAGGCTGCGCCAGGCCGGCGCCGCGGCCAGCGCGGCACCGACCGCGCGCTCCACGTCGTTCGCGCTCGCCTGCGCGGTCTCGCCGAGCACCAGCGCGTGGTGGTGCGGCGCGACGACCCGCACCCGCTCGCCGGATCCCATCACCTGCTGGCCGCCGATCGTCATCGTCAGCTCGGTCGGCGTCGCCACGCGGGCCTTGAGCGCGGCCTCGAGCGAGGCACGCTCCGCGCTACCGGGGGCGTAGGAGCGGACGGGTTCGTTGGTCGGAACAGGCGGAGAGGTAACAGCATCCATACGTCGATGGTGCCACGCGGCCCGGCCGGCTCAGCCCAGCTCCAGCAGGAGCGCAATCTCCTGCGAGGCGTACCACGACAGCTCGTATCCCTCGGCGTCGTCGACCTTCTCCTGCGCCGCCTGCCCGCCGAGGTCGGCCTCGATGATCGCCGCGGCGGCCGCGGCCACCGCCTCCTCGGCGTCGGCGTCGTCGACGTGGACGGAGGCAACGTCGGCGATCACGACCGGGCGCGACAGCTGCACCACGCCGCGGTCGATGTCATCGCGGATCTCGACCGAGTCGTCCGGGGCGTCCAGTGCCACGACCACCCGCCGGCGCGGTGCGAGCGGGTCGGCGTCCAGCAGGCGCAGCGATGCGCGGGCCGCCTCGAGCATCGCCGCGTACTCGAGTTCCTCGAGGTCGTCGTCGACGTACCACTCGCGCAGCGCCGGCGTCACCGCGAACGCGGTCTGCGGCGGGGCGATCCCGCCCGGCTGCAGCAGGGCCTGCAGCTCGGTCACGGTCGCCGGCAGGTACACGCGCATCGTCATTCCCTCTCGTCGGGCACCAGGGCGCCGCCGGTGCCGGCGCTGTCTCGGGACGACCGGCCGAGCTGGCGGGTCAGCTGGGCGGCCGCGGTGTCGTGGGCGCTGTCCAGGACGTCCGAGCGCCGCGCCGGGTCCATCATGTTGACGCCCATCACGGCCAGATCGGCGGCGTCCGGCGTGACGAGGTGCACGCGCATCCCCTCCGACCGCAGCACCGCCGCGTCGGCGACGATGCGCCGCGTGATCGCCCGCCGCACCCGGCGCTCGACCCGCGCCAGCCGCTCCTGCGGCCGGTCCGGTTCGAGGGAGGCCATCGGCGCGAACACGTACGCCTCGTCGACGCCGGTGTCGCGCAGGACGTCCAGGGACGTGTTCGACGCGGCGCCGCCGTCGATGTAGGGCACGCCGTCGATCACCGTCGGTGGGTACCAGGCCGGGATCGAACACGACGCCTGCACGGCGTCGGCCAGCGTCGCAGTGCGGACGTGCCGGCTGCGGCCGTCGGCGCGCGGACCGAAGGTGTCGCGCCCGAAGACGATGCGGCGCCCGGACCGGTAGTCCGCCGCGACCACCCACGGCCGCGGCGCGGTCGGCCAGGCGTCGGCGAAGCCGGAATCCGCAGCCACGGCGGCGACCAGGTCGTGCACCGGCGTGAGCGATCCGCGCCCGGCCGGCAGCAGCCCGGTCAGCGTGACGATCGGCGACACCCGGCGCGGATGCCGCAGGCCGCCCCACACGAGACCGGGCGAGGCCGGTCGCAGCCCGGGCCGGGGCGGCAGTGCTTCGCCGGTCGCACCCTCGTAGTCGTAGTCGATGACCGGATCGTCCGGCAGCGGGATGCCCTGGTGATGGCGGACCACCACGTCCAGCGGCATGCGGCACCCGATCAGCGCCGCCGCGACCGAGCCGGCGGATGTCCCGACCACGAGCTCGACGTCGCGGACGTCCGCGCCGAGCACGTCCTGCCACGCCGTCAGTGCGCCGAGCATCCATGCGAAGCCGAGCACGCCGCCGCCGCCCAGCACGATCGCCCGCCGCGGGCCGGCCCCGTCCCGTGCCGACGTCATCCGCGGCTCCGGGGTTCGGCTGCGACGACACTGCCGGCGAGCGCCACCAGCTCGTCCAACTCGTCGGTCAACGCGTGGGCGAGCGCGTCGATGTCGGCTACCGCGTCACGATCACCGTGCACACCGAAGTAGACACCGCCGTCGTAGGAGGTCATTCCGATCGACAGTGCCTGGTCGGCCGCGAGCGGCAGCACCGGGAACATCTCGGTCATCCGGGCGCTGGCCGCGTACAGCGCATGCTGCGGGCCGGGCACGTTCGTCACGACCAGGTCGTACGTACGCCGGGTCAGCCGCGACGCGGCACGGGCACCGAGCGCGTGCAGCGTCGGCGGTGCGAAGCCGCTCATCGCCACCAGCGCGTCGGCCCCGACCGCACGGCCCGGGATCGTCCGGGCGGCGAGCTCCTGCTGCAACAGCACGAGCCGCCGCACCGGGTCCGCCTCCCCGACCGGCAGCGGTACGACCACGCCGACCACCCGTGCCGACCGCTCGCCGCCGGTCGCGAACGCGTCCGAGCCGTCGCCGGCGAGGCTCAACGGCACGAGCGCGCGCACCACCGCGCCGGGCGCCGGTGCGTCGCCCCGGCCGATCAGCCAGCGCCGCAGCGCACCGGCCACGGTTGCGAGCGCCACGTCGTGCACCGTGCCGCCGAACTGCGCCCGCACCGCGCGGTACGCGCCGAGCGACGTGCGCGCCACCGCGATCCGGCGCTGCTCACCGAGGCGGACGCGCAGTGCCGAGCGCCGTGCCGGTCGCACCGCGCCGGTCACCATCGAGCACGCCGTCGACACCGCGTGACCCGCCGAGGCGGCGGTGGCCCGAGCGTCCTGGACGGCGTGGCCCGCCGCATCGAGCGGACGCCGCACGTCACCGATCAGGGCGTCCAGGACGAGCCGCACCGCGGACGGCTCCGGCTCGGGCATCCACACCGACTCGACGCAGCCCCGCGGTTCGGGCGACGCGTCCAGCAGCACCTGCGCGATGTCGATCGCGCCGACGCCGTCGACCATCGAGTGGTGCGTCTTGGTGACGATCGCGACGCGCCCCTCGGACAACCCCTCGACGAGGTACATCTCCCACAGTGGACGCGCCCGGTCGAGCAGCCGCGGCATGATGCGGCCGGCGAACTCCAGCAGCGCGGCGTCGGTCCCCGGGCGCGGCAGCATCGAGCGGCGCACGTGATAGGTGATGTCGAAGGACGGGTCGTCTACCCAGACCGGCGCGCCGACGTTGCCGGGCACGGTCCGCATCCGCTGCCGGTAGCGCGGCACGAGGCTGATGCGCTCCTCGAGCAGCGCGACGAGCCGCTCGTAGTCGATGCCGTCCGGGGCTTCGAAGATCGCGATGCCGCCCACGTGCTGCGGGGTCGTCCGGCCTTCGAGATAGAAGAACGCCATGTCCGCGGGGGACAGTCGTTCGCTCATCCGGACGGTCGCTCTCGTGTCGGGGGACGGACCTTCGATCCTCGCAGACGAGTCCGGCGCGCGCGCCCGCAGGCGGCCGTCAGCGGCCACGCGGCCGGGCTCAGCGGCGACGCATCCCCGGCTTCAGCGGCGACGCCGACCGGCAGCGACCGAACGTCCCGACAGCTGGGCGGCCAGCGCGACGACCGCCTTGCGCAGCGGGCTGCCGGGCTTGTGCTCCCCCAGCGACCTGCCGTTCGCGAGCGCGGCGTCCAGCGCCTCACGGTCGTAGAGCAGCAGCGCGTCCGGCTCGCAGCCGGCGAAGCGGCGCAGCGCCTCGGTCAGTTCCCGGGTGGGGTCGCCGGGTACGACCCCGCGGCGCACCTTGTTCAGCACGATCCGCTGCGGTGCGGCGATCTCGGCGTCGCGCAGGTCGGCGATGCCGCGCACGAGCCGCTGCATCCCGATCGGATCGGCGCTGCCGACGACCAGGATCTCGTCCGCCGCATCCAGCACCGCGAGGGTCGCCCCGTTGCGCCGCGGCGCCACCGAGTCGAACGAGAGCTCCTCGTCAGTCTCCAGGCAGAAGCCGCAGTCGACGACCGTGACGTCCGCGAGGCGCCGCGCCACGTCGAGAACCGTGGTCACGCCGGCCGGGCGCAGCTCGGTCCAGCGCGAGGCGAGCGGGACACCGGTGAGCACCCGCAGCCCGGGCGAGAGCTGCCAGCACAACGCCGCCAACGCGGCCGCGTCGACGCGTGACGCTGCGGCCAGCCGGCACGCGGCGGCCAGCCCCGCGGACTCGTCGAGCAGCCCCAGCTCGGCCGCGACCGTGCCGCCGTACACGTCGGCGTCGACCAGCAGGCTGGCCACGCCAAGGCGGGCCAGTTCGTCCGCGAGCGTGATCGCGACCGTCGTGCGGCCCGGCGCGCCGGTCGGCCCCCAGACCGCGACGACGCGTCCCTCGCGGGCCGGCTCGTCGGCCGGCAGCGGTGCTCCGGCACCGGGCGGGATCGCCATCGACGTCGCCGGGTCGCCGAAGATCCGCGCGCTGCGCGACGCCGCCGCGGCTTCGGGCCGGGTGCGCGCCGCGACGGCTTCGACGAGCACCGACGCCACCACGCCCGGGTCGGCGTCGTCGGGCACGAGGAACTCGACGCCCATCGCGTGCAGCCGCTCCTCGGTCGCCGCGTCGCCGCGCGCGACGACACCCACCGGGACGACCTCGGCGGCGAGCAGCCGGTCGACCGCGTCGGCGTCGAAGCGGCGCAGCCTGCCGGCGACGAGTGCGGCCCGGCCCTGGCCGGTGGCGGCGACCGCGAGCAGTTCGACGACGTCGACGCAGCGGCGCGCGACGGCGACCGACGACGAGCCGCGCTCGAGCGCGGCGACCAGCCCGGCCTCCCACGCCGCGCCACCGGCCGCGATCAGGACGGGCAGCCTCATGGCGTCGGCGAGCCGCTCGCGCACGGCGCGATGGGCGGCAGGGTCGGATCGGCCGACGCCGGGCCGGTGACCACGCCGGCCCGGATCGTGGCGCCGTCGAGCGCGAGCGCCGAGACGATCCGCTGCGCGAGGTCGGGTGCCACGCTGACGACGACGTCCTGCCCGCTGCCGGCCGTGCCGAACGTCGACTCGTCGGTCGTGACGTCCTGCACGGCGACGTCGGGCGCGAGGACGGTCGCGGCGCAGGTGTCGGACGACAGCCACACCACGATGCGCTGCCCACGTGCGAGCGACGGTGCGTTGCCCGCGGCGAACGGGATGCTGACGGTGGTGCGCGCGGACGGGGCGCCCACCGCCACCGCCGGGACCAGCTCGCCCTTGGCCAGTGGACGGTTCAGCGTCTTGCCGATCACGTCGCCGAGGTCGGCCAGGTAGATCGACTTGTCCGGCACCTTGACGTCGACGAGGTGCACGTCGCCGGACCGGATCGTCGTGCCGGCAGCGAGGTCGTGCGTGACCGCGAGCTCGCGGTCGGTGTGCCGCGCGCGGGCGACGACCACCGCGCCGAGCAGCACGGCGATCACCACGAGCGCGACGCCGAGCACGAGGCGCAGGTCAAGCCAGCTCGGCCGCGCCACGCGCCGCGGCGTCGGCGACGGGAACTCCATGCCGAGATAGTGCCCGAGATGTCGGATCTGGGCGAGTGTGCGGTGTCGTGCTGTGGACGGTCGCGTGCGGTCGATCTTGCGGTGCCAGACTGGATGCGTGGCCGACTCGCGCTTCCTGACGCTCGCCGACGTGGCGGACGTCCTCAACATCTCGGCGTCGCAGACCTATGCGCTGGTCCGCAGCGGCGACCTCCAGGCGATCAAGGTCGGCGGCCGCGGCCAGTGGCGGGTCGAGCGCGACAAGCTCGAGGCCTACATCGCCCGCATGTACGACCAGACCCGCGAGTTCGTGGCCGCGCACCCGTACACCGAGTCCGAGAGCGACTCCGACACCCTGGCCGAAGACACGCCTTAGACGCTGCGCCGCACGACCGCGATCGCGGCGGTCGGGACGAGCTGCACCTCCCGCACGTCGCTCCGCCTGCGCGGTTCGCCCGGCGCGTGCACAGCCAGGTCGACGTGGTCGGCGGCCACCCGGTCGATCGTGCCGTCCGACCAGCCGCCGTCGACGGTCTGCAGCCGGACTGCCGACCTGTCCCGCGCGATGCCGCGCAGCACGTGCCGCATCGTCAGCCGCGCCTGCACGGCCCCGGCGGCACCGGGCACGTCGGCGGCACGTCCGAGCCCGCCGATCGACACGACCGTCGCCAGCGCGACGACCGCCTCGCGCCCGCCCGACTCGTCGACGAGCACCCAGTCGGCGCCGACCCGCTCGAGTACGCCGGCAACGGTCGCGCCACCGACGGTGCGCAGCCGGACTGTGGATCCGATCGCGGCCCCGAGGCGGTCGCCGACCGACAGCTGCCCGAGCTCGATCCGGGTGCGCTCGGCGACCTCGCCCCCGCGGTCCGCCAGCGCGAGCGACTCCATCTGCGCGTCCAGGTCGGCGAACAGGTCGTCCCACCGCTCGGTCATGTGTCCATCGAACACGGCGGGCCGCGCTGTGACCAACGACGTAGTCGATCCCGATCCGGAGCGATCACTCCGGATGATTGAATTCGGAGCGACCACTCCGCTTGAGAGAGAACCGATGACCGCTCCCCTGACCGCCGCCGACCGCCCGCGCGTCCACCACAACGTGACGTTCGCGGTGATCCTGCTCGCCACGACCGCGTACTCGATGCTGCAGTCGCTCGTGACGCCGGTACTGCCGACGATCCAGGCCAGCCTGCACACGACGCAGACGACGGTCACCTGGGTGCTGACCGCCTACCTCCTCTCGGCATCGATCGCGACGCCGATCGTCGGGCGGCTCGGCGACATGATCGGCAAGAAGCGCGTGCTGGTCGCGGTGTTGGTCACGCTGGCGATCGGCACGCTGCTGTCGGCGATCGCGACGTCCATCGGGTTGATGATCGTCGCGCGCGTGGTGCAGGGCGCCGGCGGTGCGATCCTGCCGCTGTCGTTCGGCATCATCCGCGACGAGTTCCCCCGCGAGAAGGTGGCGATGGCGGTCAGTACGACCGCCGCGCTGCTCGCCGTCGGCGGCGGGCTCGGCATCGTGCTCGCCGGGCCGATCGTGGACGCGCTGAACTACCACTTCCTGTTCTGGATCCCGCTGATCCTCGTCGCGATCAGCGCGGTGGCCGCCCAGGTGGTCGTCCCCGAGTCGCCCAACCGCACGCCCGGCCGCATCAGCCCGCTGCCCGCGCTGCTGCTGACCGGCTGGCTCGTCGCGCTGCTCGTCGCGGTCAGCGAGGGTCCCGACTGGGGCTGGGGATCCGGGCGCACGATCGGGCTGATCGCGGTCTCGGTCCTGCTCGTCCCGCTGTGGATCCTGACCGAGGTCCGCGCGGCGCAGCCGCTGGTCGACATGCGGATGATGCGCATCCCCGCGGTGTGGACCACCAACCTGGTCGCGCTGCTTTTCGGCGTCGGGATGTACTCGATCATCGCGTTCCTGCCCGAGTTCCTGCAGACGCCTGCGTCGGCGGGTTACGGCTTCGGCGCGAGCATCACCCGGTCGGGGCTGTTCCTGCTGCCCATGACGGTCACGATGTTCTTGTTCGGGCTGTGGTCCGGGCGCCTCGCCGCGCAGTGGGGCTCCAAGCTCGTCCTCGTCGCGGGATCCGCACTCACCGCCGGCTCGTTCGTGATCGTCACGCTGGCCCACGACGAGCAGTGGCAGGTCTACCTGTTCTCGACGCTGATCGGTGCCGGGCTCGGCTTCGCGTTCGCGGCGATGTCCAACATCGTCGTCGAAGCGGTGCCCGCCGACCAGGTCGGTGTCGCGAGCGGCATGAACGCCAACATCCGCACGATCGGCGGATCGATCGGCGCGGCGGTGATGGCCAGCATCGTGACGTCCGGTGCGCGGGCCGACGGGCTGCCCGCCGAGAGCGGGTACACCCACGGCTTCGCGTTCCTGCTCGCGTCCGCGGTGCTGGCCTGCCTCGCCGCGCTGGCGATCCCCGCGGTACGCACGGCGCGTGCGGCAGCGACGGCATCTCCGGCGGACGAGCCGGACGGCGACGCGATCGGCGAAACGGTCATCGTGCAGAACCCGGAGAGCGCGATCGTCCCCGGCGCGCCGATCGCCGAGACCGAATGAGCACCGCGCTGCGCCGGGACGCCGCCGCCAACCGCGAGCGGCTGATCGCGGCGGCGATCGACGTCTTCAACGACGAGGGGATGGACGCCGGTGTCGAGCGCATCGCGCACCGGGCCGGCGTCGGTGTCGGCACTCTGTACCGCCGCTTCCCCACCAAGGAGGCCCTCGTCGCGCACCTGGTGGACGAGCTGATCACGCAGATGGTCGACTCGGCCTGCTCGGCCAGGGACGTGCCCGACGGCAACGGGCTCGAGCACTTCGTGCGCGGCATCGCCGACACGCTCTCGGCGCACCGCGGCTGCTTGAGCCGGCTCTGGACGCACGAGTACGACAAGCACCGCGCGGTGCTGCGCCGCCGGCTGGGCCAGCTCGTCCAGGACGCGCACGCGGCGGGCGCGATCCGCGCCGACGTCACCGTCGCGGACGTCCGGTCGATGCTGTGGTCGCTGCACGGGGT
>Ga0164242_10002126_pt1 | contig 23049 bp, 15 predicted proteins | sample OricomgcompostMG_FD_108783 | JGI IMG/M metagenome (GOLD analysis project Ga0164242, IMG submission 108783) | Miracle-Growth compost microbial communities from Emeryville, California, USA - Original compost - Miracle growth compost (MG) ... | reverse complement strand
GACCGAGCGCCAGGGCGAAAGGATGCCGGTCGGCCGGATAGCAGAACGCTCCGGACGAGACGACAAGCTTGGGCTTGCCGGTAGAGCCGCCCGAAGCGATGGCCTTGTAGGGCTGCGGCACGGCATCCGGCGGCGGCCGGTCCGGATAGCCGTCGAGCGAACGCATGTCGCGGCGACTGATGCCGGCAAGCTCGCCGGCGTCGCTGACGATGGCGGACGGCGCCGCCAGTGCCAGCAATGCATCGCGCTCGGCCTCCGGCATGCGATGGCTGACCGGCATGGGACACGCGCCGAGCTTGTAGGCCGCCAGGGTGGCGACGACGTGTTCGAGGCCGGTGGGAACGTGGATGGCGACGAACGACTGCGGGCCCGCGCCGTCATGCGCCAGGCGGTGCGCCAACCGGTTCGACCACCCGTCAAGCTCGCGGCGAGTCAGGGTGGACGCGGTTCCATCGACTTGCCGGACGACGAGCGCGAGCTCGCCCGGATTTTCCGCGGCAAGCTGGCCGAGCCTGGCACCGGGTGTAAAGGTTTGTGCTGGCATGACTTCGGAAATCCCCATGGTCAGGATGGCCTAGTAGCGATAGGCCTTGAGGCCAAACGGCATCAGCGCACTGACAAGGAAGGTCAGGGCATTCAACACGAGCATCGGGTGGTAGCTGCCGAAGTGGTCGTGCAGCAGCGCGGCGACCGCGGGTCCCGACGCCGCGCCGATGGTGACCACGATGACCAGCAGCGCCATGACGGTGCCCAGGATCGCCGGCGCGAAAAGGCGGCCGCCCAGGTACATGAGAATCGTGCCTTCGCTGCCAACCGCAAGCCCGAGGCTGGTGGCCATGACGTAGCCGCTGGCCTGGCCAGGCCAAAGGACCAGCATGACGATTCCGACCAGGGGAAAGAGGGCGAAAAGCGTCGCCAGCCGCGAAGCCCGGATGCGGTCGAGCAGAACGCCGGCCAGCAGATTGCCGCATAGCCCGCCGAGGCCGACGAGACCTTGCGCCACGGCGGCATGGGCCGTGGACAGGCCATATTCCTCCAGCATCGGCACCAGGTGAAAACTGATGCTGTTGAACGAATAGCCGTAAAGCAGCGGCCAGATCGCGACGATCAGGAATTCCTTCTGCCGGATCGCATCCAGCAATGCTCCGCGCTGTCCTTCTGCCGGCTTGTGCGGCGCGGTCTCTATCCCAGGCGGTTCCTGCGCCGGATTGATGCGTACCCAGAGCAGCGCGGCCCCCATGGCAAGGACCAGCGCCAGGACGCCGAACACGGCATAGGTATGGCGCCAGCCGAGACGGTCGATCATCGACAGCGCCGCCAGTGGCGCGAGCATGGCCCCGGCATAGTTGAGCGAGAAAAGAATGCCGAGCGCCATGCCCCGCTTGTCGACGAACCAGCTGTTGATCACCTTGGTCAACGGCACCGGCGTCACGCCCAGCACGGTGCCGAACATGAGAATGCACAGCACGTAGTAGATGCCGATGCCCTGCCCCATCCGGCTCATGCCGAAGAAGACCAGCGCCTCCACCAGGACGGCCCCGACGATGATGCGCCGGGCATGCCCGCGATCCAGCAGCCACCCCACCAGCAGAGCGAAGACCGGAGTCGTCAAATAGCAGATCGACACGCCGAGATAGATCTGCGTCTGGCTCCAGCCCAGCTCGCGTTCGAGCGGCGCCAGGAAAATCCCCAGCGTCGAAGCCCACAGCGCGCCGCCGCTGAGCAGCATGATCACGCCGAATCCGCCCAGCACCCTCCGTTCCGGCGAGAGGGAAAACAGCCCCGGCCTCGCAGCGTTTCCCAACAGGTTCCTGACAGCTTGAATGGGCATGGGATCAGATCCGGTCGAAGTGCAATGCCCAGGTACGGGGCGTGTCGATTTCCACGGCCTGGACCGCGCCATCGCGAACGATCAGCCGCATGGCGATCCAGCGCACCGGCGCCGGACCCAGCGGCCGCAGCAGCCAGAACCCGGGAAGCGCTTCCTGCCCGTGCGAACCGTCGCCCAGCGCCTCAAGCCGCCACGAGCTGCGACCATATGGGCCACGTATCTCGAACGGCACGGGGCCGTCGGCATGGATGCGGACCTCGGTGTCCGTCTCGACGCTGAAGTAGCGCCCGCTCATGCGCGGCAGGTAGGGCAGGCCATCCGCAGGGGTCTTTCGATCGAACTGCAATGTGCTGTCCGGCTGCTCGATCCGCACCGCGGCATCGTGCCCCTCGCCCACCCCGTCCAGGCGGATCGCCTGGAAGCCGATCGGGTTCAGCACGAAGGCATCGCCGTCGACGGCAAGCGGCGCGTACTGGCCCTGGTGGTCGAAGCACAGGCATTCGTCGACGACCTCCAGGGCCATCGTACGGCCGCTCCCGGCGTGCACATAGAACCCGGCGGCCGCACCGTTCGCTACGGTGGCTCTCGGCGCGGCCGGCATCAGCTTCTCGCCCAGCAAGGCGTCCAGCACTTTCCAGCCCAGCTCAGTGGCGCTTACGTCCGAACGGTTGACCAGGATCGCCAGGCCCAGCTCGTGTTCCGGCGCCACCAGCATTTGCGAGTTGGCGCCGAGGACCGCGCCGGAGTGGTGCAGCACCCGCGTGCCGCGATGTGACTCGTCGACGAGGCCCAGCGCGTAGGTGCCCTCCCCGCCCTGCGGAAAGCGCGCCAGTTGGAGCATCTCGCGCCAGGTCGCGTCGCTGCCGATGTGCGGGTGGCGTAGGAATACCGTCCAGCGCATCAGGTCGTGCACGGTGGAAACGAGTCCACCCTCGCCAAGTACGGTGCCCGGCACCATGCCGCGGCGGAAGCCGCGCCCGATGGCGACGTGCGGGCAGGCCAGCGCCGGCAGCATCTCGTATTCGCTGGACGGCAGGCAGGTGTCCCACATTCCCAGTGGAGCGAGGATGCGCTCGCGCAAGAACGCTTCATACGGCTTGCCGCCGACCCGCTCGATCAACAGCGTCAGCAGCCGGGCGCCGGTGTTGCTGTAGAGGAAGCGGCTGCCCGGCTCGAACTGCGTTCCGCGTTGCCGCGCGATCAGCGGCAACACTTCCGCCTCGGGAAAATTCGGCGACATGCCGCTGGTGAGCATCACCAGGTCGACCCAGCAGCGCAGCCCGGCAGTATGGTTCATGGCCTGCCGCACCGTGACCGGCGGCAACGCCGGATGCAGCTCCGGTATCCACTGCCGCAGCGGCGCGTCCACATCGAGCAGGCCGTCCTCGGCCAGCAGCTTCGTCGCCAGGCAGGTGAACTGCTTGGTGGTCGATCCGATGCGGCCGCGGGTGCGAGGAGTGTTGGCCAGGCCCGATTCCACCGACGCCAGGCCGAAGCCGCGGCTGTAGACGACATCGCCATCGATTTCCACGGCCACGGAACCGCCCGGCGCGCTTCCGCCATCGAGCGGGTCGAAGATCGCGTCCAGGGCGGCTGCGGTACTCATCGACGCAACCCGAATCCCGGACGAGGGTCGCCATGCCGGACGTCGGTGCCGCACATCGGCGACGCCGTCGTCGGGACCGGCTCCGACGCCACAGGCGAACAGGTGACTTTGGCAACCGATCGTTGATGCATGGTTCTCCCCTCCCCTTGCCGCATGTGGATGACCGGGCTCCGGACGTGATCGTCGCCAGGTCAGTGGTTGAAGATGGCGTGCGACGGGTGCCTGTCGCGCCAGGGCATCGCCGCTTCCCATTGCGAAGCCAGGCGCAGCAGCGTCGCCTCGTCACCGAGGCGCGTGACGATCTGCACGCCCACGGGAAGATCGCTCACCGCGCCGTGGTGCAAGGGCACCGAGGCCGCCGGATGGCCGGTGACGTTCAGCAGGGGCGTGAACGCGGCGTAATCCGCAAAGGTGCGGCGGGCGTATTCGATGACGCCTTCCTCGCTCGCGGCCGGATCGAACTCGCCGATCCTCGGCGCGGGCGCAACGCCGGCGGGCGTGCTCCACGCGTCGAAATCCAGGAAAAAGCGATCCACGGCCCGCCGCGCCGCCTGGAAAACCGCGTCGGCCTTGAACAGGTCGGGGATGGTCAGCGTTCTTGCGTAGTCGAGCGCGCGCAGCGTCATCGGCTCCAGCGTGTCGGCTCCAGCGGTGCGGCCCGCAAGTGACTCCAGGGCCGCAATGCTGTGCGGCAGCGCGGACATCATCGCCGGCAGGAACGCTTGCATGAGCGCCTTCCAGTCCAGCACGGGAGAAACCTCCTCGACCGAATGGCCGAGATCCGCGCAGAGCTTGCCGGCCACGTCGATGGCGGTGCGGGCGTCCGGATGAAGCGGCGTATGCAGCGGGGAGGAGCGAAGCATGCCAATACGCAGCTTGCCCGGGTCCGCGCCCACCTCCCGGATGAAAGGACGATCGGGGCGGGCCACCGAATAGCGCGATCCCGGTGAAGCGCCCTGCAGGACATCGAGAAAGGCGGCGGAGTCGCGGACGCTTCGCGTGGTGACGTGGTAGCTGATGAACGGGAACAGCCCGCCGTCGGTTTTGCCGTCGATGGGATTGCGCGCGCGGCTGGGCTTGAGCCCGAAGGTGCCGGTGCAGTGTGCGGGGCCGCGGATCGACCCGCCGCTGTCGCTGGAACTGGCGGCAGGGACCACGCCTGCGGCCACCGCCGCGGAAGATCCGCCGCTGGAGCCGCCTGCCGAATGGTCCGGGTTCCACGGATTGCGCGTGGCGCCGTGCAAAGTGGATTCGGTGGTGCAATAGAGCCCGAACTCGGGCGCCGTGGTCGCCCCCAGCGGGGCGACGCCGGCACGCTTGAGCCGGGCGACGAACTCGGAATCGGCAGACGCGTCGAGACCGGCGGTCAGGCGCGATCCCTGCATCACGGGCTGCCCGGTGCAGCCGTGGCTTTCCTTGAAAAGGAAGGGCAGCCCGGCGAACGGCCCGCCGCCGTGCTCGCCCACCGCCGCCGGGCCCGACATGAAATTCGGCGATGGATTCAGCTGCGCAATGGCCTGCATCGCGCACTGCTGCAACTCCGCGGACGACACCTCGCCGCGCCTGACCAGTTCCATCAGGCCGGTGGCGTCGTGCGCCGCGTATTCACCGAGCTTCAAGGGGTTTTCCCCTTCGTGGTGCGGGAGGGCCCGGCCTTGAGCTCGGGCAGCATCCGGTCGATCGTCAGATCCAGGATCTGGCGAAACCACTCGTCGTGGCTGAGCTTGAAGACCCCGGTGTCGACGGCCACCTGGAGTGCCTTGAGGTCCTTGAACTTCTTGCGGATGTCGCTTTGCCTGGCGCGATCGACCCTGCGGCCCGTGGCAGCGTGGGATACCGCCAGGCCGCTCAGGACGGACCAGGTGACGGTGGCGCGCTCCACGTCCACGCCCGCATCGAGCATGGCCTGCAGCGTCGAATCGAATATGCGCATGATCTTCTGGTCGGCGAGCGCCCCCACCATCTGCACGAAGTTCGGATGGCGCTCCACCACGTTCGCGTACGCAATCACCAGCGCCTTGAGCTGACGGCGGGTTTCCCGCAGGTCCTTCGCATCCACCAGCGGGATCTCGTCGAGCAGGATCAGCGCCAGCGCGTCATTGAGCTCGGCCAGCGACCCGAAATAGTTGTAGAGCGTCGCCACGCCGGTGCCCAGCTCCGCCGCAATGGCCCGCATCGACAAGGCCCCGTGGCCGTCGCGTTCCACCAGGTCCAGCGCCGTCCTGGCGACCTGCTCCTTCTGGAACATGGGCTTTCGGCCAGGCACTGCGGCCGTTGCGTCGGACTTGTCCGCAAGGGCAACCGGGGCCTTTTTCATGTACTTCGCCCCTGTGGCTTCGTTGATATACGAACAACGTTCGTGTACGTTATACGAACATTGATCGTAAAATCAAGTGGCCGACGGAACGGGCCGCGAACCCCCTCGATCCGCGGCAACGGCATGCCCCGGGAGCGAGCCGCAAGGGTGACCTCGATCCCATGAAAAGAATCCTCAGCTTCCATGTCGAACAATGGGCCACGCTCCAGCCGTTCCGCATCACCGGACGCACCTTCGAGACATTCGACTGCGTCGTGGCCGGGCTGGCCGAAAACGGAAACGTGGGGCGCGGCGAGGCGTTGGGCGTCTACTACACCGACGACCAGCTTCCGGCGATCGCCGCGCAACTGGAAAGCGTGCGCGCGGAGATCCAGGGCGGGATCGGCCGCGAAGCCCTGCAGAGCCTCCTGAAACCGGGCGGCGCCCGCCACTGCATCGACATGGCCTTGTGGGACCTGGAATCCAGGCTCTCGGGCAAGTCGGCCTGGGCGCTGGCAGGTACGACCGCCGCGCCGGTGGAAACCGTCTACACCATCGGCCTCGAACGCGAGCCGGAGGCGATGGCCGAAAAAGCGGCCAGGGCACCCCACCCTCTATTGAAGGTCAAGCTCGACGGCGACCGCCCGGTGGAGCGGATCGAAGCCATCCGCAAGCGCCGCCCCGATGCCCGCCTGACGGTGGATGCCAACCAGGGCTGGAGCTTCGAGCAGCTCAGGGAAGTCGCAGTCCCCTTGCGGAAGCTGGGCGTCGTCTTCATCGAGCAGCCCCTGCCCCGCGGCGAGGATGCCGCGCTCGAAGGCTACGAGGCGCCGCTGCCCTTGTGCGCCGACGAATCCTGCCTGCACCTGGGCGAGCTGGAGGAAGCCTCCCGCCGCTATCGAATGATCAATATCAAACTCGACAAGTGCGGCGGCCTCACCGAAGGGCTGGCACTGGCCAAGGCGGCGCGAGCGAAAAACCTTGGCCTGATGGTGGGCTGCATGGGCGGGACTTCGCTATCGATGGCCCCGGCACACGTGTTGGCGCAATTCTGCGATTTCGTGGACCTGGATAGCCCGCTGCTGCTCAAGAACGACCGCCTGGGCGGGTTCAACTATCGATCCGGGCAAGCGATCATCGGACCGGACTTCTGCTGGGGCACCGGAGACTCGACGACATGACCGACATGCGGCAAGTGCCAGGCAACGACCGCCCTCCCGGGCAGGAAGGCGATGTGGCCGTTCCGGGCGGCGTGCTGCATTACCGGCTGGCCGGCCCGGCGACCGCCGAGGACGTCGTGGTCATCGAGAACGGCTGGAGCGCTTCGTTGTCATACGCGGTATGGCTGGAAGCGGCGCTGGCAGCGCACGTGCGCGTGCTTTCCTACGACCGCGCCGGCATCGGCGACAGCCGCAGCACGGCGCCGCTGACACCCGAGGGCCTGACGCAACAGTTGACCGCGCTGCTTTCAAGCCTGGGCATCGGGAAACCCGTCGTGGTGGCCGGACATTCGTATGGCGGCCTGATCGCAGCGCTGCATGCGGCGCAGGCACCGGCCATGGTCCGCGCCATCGTGCAGATCGATCCGACGTCCGAGTTCAATCACGCACTCATCGACCCGTCGTTCCGGATCTTGCCGTGGGTCGGCCGTTTCATGCAGCTGTGTGCGCTGCTGAGGATCTACGGCCCCATTTTCTTCCACACGGCCAAGGAACTGCCGCCCGAGACCTTCGCACGGATAAAGCGCACCCCGGGGTGGCTGGTGCGCTCCCTGGGCGGTTCCATCGAAGAGCTTCGGCTGATCGAAGGCATGCGCCGGATCATCACGGCGTCCGAAGCTGCCAGGCCATGCCCGCGGCTGGTCATCAGCTGCGACCCCGGGCAACCGGTCGACTCCTGGCTGCGAAAGCTGCTGGTGAACGACGAAAAAGCCAGGAAATACTGGGAGGCCATCCACGGCCTGCACCTGCGCCAGGCTTCGCTGAACGACTCCAGCCGCTGGATGAGCGTGCGGAACAACCACATCAGCCTGGTCACCGACCGCAGCAGCGCAGGCGAAATCGCTTCGAGCATCCTGGAGTTCATTCGATAGGTGCGTATCCCGGGAATATCGATCCCCGGAGCCAGGGCAATTTTCTGTTCACGATCTCGTTCAATGTGCCCACACGCGTTCACCTCTCCCCGGCAGGAGCGGCTTCAGCCGCGATGCTATTCAAGATTTTCGGACGCCCTGCCCAAAGCATCGCGGCTGAAGCCGCTCCTACCGACGGGTGCTGCGTCTGCAGGAAAAGATCGCTTAGAACCTGTTCAAAATCTCCCCGTCGAACGGGTATCCCCTCACGCGCCCCCGCTCGTCATTCCTGCGAAAGCAGGAATCCAGTGCCTTTACGTTCAATGGTTTGAAGGCGCTGGATCCCAGCTTTCGCTGGGACGACGAGCAAAATCAGACCTTCCCTAGATCCCAGCTTGACCGGCCCTTCGGCCGTTGAGAGCCGCTGGGATGACGTTCCATGGGGCCATCAAGAGATCGTGAACTGGTTCTTACACGATAGGCACCTGGCTGACGTTGTTCTTCGGGTCCATCCAGAACGACTCGTTGACGAAGCGGCCGAAGATTTCGCGCGGCAGGATGGAGGTGCGTTCGACCGGTTCCACCTTCGGGCGCAGGTCGTGCAGGCCGGGCATGCCGACGCGGGCGTCGAACTCGTTCGCGGTATAGGCCACGTGCTCGAAGTCGTGCTCGAACCAGGGTTCGCCGATGAACTGGTAGACCGCGCGCATGGCCGCCGCGGGATTGCGCACCAGGCTTTCGTAGGTCAGCAGCAGCAGGTGGCCCGGGGCATACTGGCCGTAGAACGCGTCCTTGGTGGCCTGGAAGGCGAAGCCCACCATGCCGCGCGGATCGGTCAGCGCCTCGACGCGCGAGTACACCGTGGTATTGGTGTCGAAGCGGAACACCTTGCTGACGCCGACCGGCTGCTTGCGCACCAGCCGTTCCATGCTGTCCAGCACCCACGACAACTGGCGCACGCAGGCGATCACCTTCGCCTCCGGAAACAGTGTGTCGAGCAACGGCATCCGGCTGCACCACAGCCGGCTGGTATCGAACACGACGCCGGCGTCCGCCTGGCCCACGTAGAAGTTCTCGACCAGGCCGCGCAGCATCGCCACGCGCTGCTCGTCGTAAACGTCGAACGAAAAATCGTTCTTGCTGCTCGCCTCCGCGATCACCATGCCCATGATGTCGGCAAGCGGGCTGGTCATGCCCGCGCGGAAGCGCGGGTTCTGGTTGAGGATGGCGGCCAGGAGCGTGCTGCCCGAGCGTGGCAGCCCCGATATGAAGTGGAACTTACGGGCGGGTTTCGCGGTGGCGGGTCCGGCTGGCATGTGGGCACTCTCCTCTGGATCGGTCATGGATAGCAGAAAAGCACCCCATCGGGGGCACCGGTCGATGTGCGGTCCGGGCCAGGAGCCTGCCGAGGGCGGATTTCCGCCTCGACCACCGACTCCCCAGGCAACGCCGTTTCACCGGTAGGAGCGGCTTCGGCCGCGATGCGCTTCAAAGCTTTTCGGGTACAGGGTCAAAAGCATCGCGGCTGAAGCCGCTCCTACCCGTGAAACGATCTCCAGATACGCCCCCAGAAACGTCATCCCAGCGAAAGCTGAGATCCAGCGTCGTTGCTTTTGGGGGGAAGTCACTGGATTCCTGCTTTCGCAGGAATGACGCTTCGGTAGGAAGGTTTGGAGATTCTGGACAGGCTCTCAGGGGGTGGGTGCCGTGGAGGCGCGGATGCGCATTTCGTAGTCGACCTCGACCATTCTCGGTTCTCCCTTGTTGAGCACGCGAAGCAGCAGTTCCTGGGTGGCGCGCCGGCCCATCTCGCGCACGGGCTGGTGGGTGGTGGTCAGCGGCGGCCACACCTGCGTCGCGATCGTGGTGTCGTCGAATCCGCAGATGGACATGTCGCGGGGAATCGATACTCCCGCTTCCGCGGCGGCCCAGATTGCGCCGACGGCCATGTCGTCGTCGGCCGCGAAGATGGCGGTCGGCCGCTGCGGCAGCGCCAACAGCTGGCGCATGGCTGCCACGCCCGATTCGAAGGAAAACCGGCCCTGCACCATGTACGCGGGGTCTTCCTTCAGCCCGGCGCGCTCGAGTCCATCGCGGTAGCCCGCCAGGCGCCAGATGCCGGCGCCGTGCTCGGGGTCGCCAAGAATGTGCGCGATGCGGCGGTGGCCGAGCGACACCAGGTGCGCCACCATCGCCGCGGCGGCCTCGCGCTCGCGCAGTATCACGCCGATGCATTCCTCGGGGTGTCGCGGCGCGATCGAGGCGAACGGCACGTTGTTCTGGCGCAGGCACTCCAGCAGTTGCGGATGGTCGGTGATCGGCGGCGTGAGGATCAATCCGTCGGGCTGGTGCCGCGTCAGGAGATCCTCGATCCGCTCGACGAAATCCGGTGAGGTGGAGACCAGCGGCTGCACCATCATGCTGTAATGCTGTGCCTCGCACGCTTCCAGCACGCCGGCCTGCACTTCCATGATGTAGCTGGGCGATCGGTTGTCGTACAGCAGGCCGATCATGAAGGAGCGGTTGGTCGCCAGGCTGCGCGCCGAGGTGAGCGGCCGGTAGTTGAGCGCGGCGACCGCGTCCAGCACGCGCTGGCGCATCGACTTGCTCACGTTCGGATCGTTGTTGAGCACCCGCGAAATGGTCTTTTTCGATGTCCCCACGGTGCGGGCGACGTCGCTGATGGTCACGCGCGTCATGAAAGTCTGGCCTGGTCCGGTGCGTCCTGATTTGATGGGTACCGGTCCGCTAGGTTCCGGTTCAATGGGGCTTTTCCCGCGCAGCATCCGGCCGGTTCCCGGCCTCGACCGGGAAGCTCCGGGTGGGAACGTTCCAGCCGCTCACTTCGATGACCTGCGCCGCCGTCCCCTGCCCCGCGTAGCGCGCGGTCAGGGTAAGCGATTCGCCGGGCCACAGCGTGACGTCATTGTCGCTCCACAGGATCGGCAGCGCGAGCTTGCCGTCGGCGGACCGCCTGATCGAGACGTGCTGGAACAGCGCCACGGCCCTGGACGACGCCGGCACGCTCAGCGTGACGGCGACGACGTCTTCGTCCCCCTCGTGCCGCATCGTGGTCCGGACCTCGCTGGTCGCGCCCGGCAGGGACTGCAGCGCGGTCAGGTCCGCGTATTGCGTCACCGGCGTGAGATACCAGTTCGAATGCGCCCAGTCGAGCCTGTCGGCCTGGGTGGAAAGCCAATACACGTTGCGGCTGATCGGCTTGCCGCCGGCGGACGCGAGCTGGAGTTCGACGAAGTACGTACGCGACAAGCCGGCCGGTATCGGCAGCGTCGCCAGTTGCCGCGTGCCGTTGCCGGCGAGCTCGATGCCTTGCAGGTGCCGCTGGTAGCGCACGCTGCCGTCCAGGTTGCGCACGCGGATGCTCGCCTGCAAGCCGTGCTCGCCGGTGGACGTCTGGTTGACCAGCACGATCGCGCGTGTGTCGTACGCGTACTGGATGTGCACCGGCTCGTTGGCCTTCTTGGCACCGAAGTAGGCGCCGGCCGGATTCATGTAGTAGTCGTACAGGTGCCAGTGCAGCGACGGCCAGGCGTTGTTGAGCATCCAGTAGATCACGCCGGTCGCGGGCTTGGCCGCATCCCTGTGCGCATTGAAGGCCTCGAACTGGGCCCGGGTGTTGTCGTAGTTGTCGAGCTGGGCCTTGGCCACGTAGTCGGCGAGGCTTTTGGGCGCGCCATAGCGCTTGGCCAGCGCGGTGTCGAACGGCGCGATGCTCGCGAACGGCGACCAGGCCGCGGCGGCGTGGTACTGCCGTACCTGCGGGTATTTCCAAAGGGCCTCCAGCGCCTGCGCCGAGAGCATGCGGGTCAGGTCTTCCAGCCGCGGGATGTCGGCGCCCGCGCCGGTTTCGGAATTGAAGCCGAACGCGCCGCCCAGCTTGCCGGCGTACCAGTACGCCGGCGGGACCCATGCGTAGGGCCCGGTCATCTTCATGCCGGACGGCCCGGTTTCGGCCGTGGCCTGGGCCGAGGCCGCCGCGATGATCGGCGTCGGCCAGCCCTCGGCGTGCAGGGTGTCGACGTACATCTTCGCGAGGGCCGGCGGCGGCGCGTTGTCGCTCCCGATCAGGAAACCGATCACCGACGGGTGGTTGCGCAACAGGCGCGCTTCGCTGGCCATGGAGGCCCGGGCCACCTGTTCGTCCGCGGTGTTCCATGGCGCACCGCCGGTCTTGGCCGCCGATTCCCACGTGTCGCAGCATTCCCAGCCGGCCAGGATCATGATGCCGTCGCGATCGGCAAGATCGTAGAAGCGCGCGTCTTCCAGCTTGCCTTCGCTGCGGATGGTGTTGAGCCCGAGGTTGCGGACGTAGCTGAACTCGGCCTCCATGCGCTTCGGGTCATCGCGCAGGAACATGTCCGGCGCCCAGCCCGCGCCGCGAATCAGCACCGGCTTGCCGTTGACGAGGAACTGGCGATAACCCTGCCCGGTCAGGCGGGAGCTGACGCTGCGGACGCCGAAGGTCGTGCCGGCCTTGTCGGAGGTCGCGCCATCGACGGCGGCGGTCATCCGCAGCGAATACAACGGATGCGCCCCCATGCCGACCGGCCACCAGACCTTCGGATGGTCGAGGTCGAGGCCCGGGTCGGTCTTGGGCGAGAAAGTCACCGTCTGCACCTGGCCGGGGGCGAGGTGAATGACCCGGCGCAACGACACGCCGGCCACGTCGCCCGCGATCGTTGCCTCGTGGGCGACGTCATCGAGATTGCGCGCTTCCACCCTCACCGTCAGCGCGGCGTGCGCGAGACCGGGCAGCGACAGCGCCGTGGATACCTGCGGGTAGCGCAACTCGACCGGCCCCGTCCGCACGACGTCCACGCCGCGCCACGGGCCCATGTTGTTGTCCGGCGGCGTGGGGTTCCAGTCGACCCAGCCGATGGTCAGGGCCTGGCGCGGGTCGGCCGGATGCACGCGCAACGCGAGGGCGTTGGCGCCGGCATGCACCCAGCGCGTCACGTCGAACTCGTGCACGGGATAGGCGCCGGCCAGGACATCGTGGCCGGCGACCAGATGCCCGTTCAGCCACAGGTCGGCGCTCGCGACGATGCCGTTGGTGCGCAGCAGCGTGTGCATCCGCGGGGCGCTTCTCGCGAGCGTGAACCTGGTGCGATACCACCAGGGAACGACGAATGCCTGTCCACTGGAATCGGGCACATTCACCGCGCGGAGGTTGTCGCCGTGGAACACGTCCGGGTACTTGCCGTTTTCCAGCAAGCCCGCCATGACCGTCGCACGGCCGCTTACCGGGTACCAGTCCCAGGCCGGGAACCCGGCAGCCGAAATTTCCGCCCCGCCCTGTTGCGCCTTCGAACTCGACTGGATGCGCCATGCGCGGATAGGGGTCGAGGTGCCCGCAGCCGACGCTATCGCCTGCATGGCCGGCACGGGCGGATGTTCGGCCCGTGCCAGCCCGGGGGCCATCAGCGTGGCAACCGCCACTGCAACGACCCGGGTCAACTGCGAAACGCGTGCGCGCATGACTGCAACTCCTCTGTCCCGCCATGGGGTACCTGCACGCGACCGGCGTGCGGACGGCTTTGCCGAATGGTCAATCAAATGCCAGCGCCTCGGTCAGGTCGCCCGGTGCGAAGCCGTTGTACCTGCGCATCGAAACATCGCGCAGATGGATGCCGGGCAATGCGTCCAGGCCGAAGCGACGGTTGAGAAAGCGCTGGATCGAGCCCGTGTCATACACCGTGTGTTCGACATGGCCTTTTTTCGCATGGGGCGAAATCACCAACGCGGGTATGCGCGAGCCCGGGCCCCAACGGTCGGCCTTGGGCGGCGCCACGTGATCCCACCAGCCGCCGTATTCATCGACCGTGACGACGAGCAGGGTGTCCTGCCACAGCGGACTGGCTTTCAGCGCGGCCACGATATGCGCGACCTGCTCGTCGCCTGCCGCGATGCTTGAGCTGCCGGCATGCAGGTTGAGGTTGCCCTGCGGCTTGTAGAAGCTCACCACAGGCAAGCGGCCGGCTTCGATATCCGCGATAAAACGATTGGAGGGCGCCGCATGGCCAACGCCACCGTCGCGCAAATGCTGCAACCTGGCCAGGCTGCCCGGCGCAAACCGGCGGAAGTAATTGAATGGCTGGTGGTGTGCCTGGAAATTGGGGCTCTCGGGAAAATGGGCGCTGATCCCATCGGCGCCCTTGCCGTCCAGCGCCATCTGCCAGGCGCCGCCATACCAGGCCCAGTCGACGCCCTTGGCGGAAAGCCTGTCGCCAATGGTGTCGTAGTCCTGCGGCGGCAAAATGGAGCCGTCCGACAGGTCGGCAAACGCAGGATTCTTCGGGTCGACGTTGAAACTCGGCGAGTAAGGCGGGCCGAAATCACTGACCGCGTAGAAGTCGGGCGTCAGCGCGCCTTCGTTGGTGAACTCCGGGCTGCCCAGCATGGCGCTCGCCGGCGAGCTCTTCTCCAGTTTCAGGCGATAGCCTTCGGGGCCGTCCTCCAACGCCGCAATCCGGTGGGCCGCCGGACTGCGGTCGGCATCGGGGTAGCTCGGCGCCCGCGCCGCGATCAGGTACTGGTGCGCGAGGAACGATCCGCCGAAGGCCCCCATGAAGAAGTTGTCGCACAAGGTGTACTCGCGCGCCAGGCGCCACAGGGCGAGATTGGCCGCCGTATCGGCGTAGTGTCCCATCGGCATGGCGCCGCTGTCGGTCCATGCCACGAAACCATCGTTGCTGCCGCCGTTGATCTGCATCTGGTGGCGAAAGAACTCGTGGATGGGGTCGCTGGTCACCAGCCCGTGCGGCAGCGGTGCCCCCGTCGGCGTGCACAAGGCCCATGGCCGGTTGGCCAGGCCACCCAGGGCGCCCTGGAGCATCTGATAGGACTGGCCGTCCAGGGTCTGGCGATGCGGCACCAGGCCATCCGGAATGGATGGCAGCCGGTTCAACACGCTGCCATCGCGGTCGCGCTGCAACCAGCGCTCCGGCGGCACCGCCGACAGCGGCTGCTCGAGACCGGGGAAGTCATGGAACAAGTGGTCGAAGCTGCGGTTCTCGCAATACACCACCACCACATGCCGGATATGTCGGCGCAACGCGGCGTCCAGGGCCGCATCGCGCGCCGCACCGGGCTGCGCCGATCCCCTGCCGGCATCGAACGACGATCCGGCACATCCCCCCAATGCCAGCGCCGCCCCCGCCGCCGCCATCGAGCCCAGCACCCGTCGGCGCTGCGGATTCTCAAGGCCCTCGACGACTTCGCAGGGATGTTCAGGCCGCTTCTTTTCAGTCATGGGCTGTCCGCCCGGGATCCGGCCGGTGCCGTGGACGCTTCGCCTACAACGTAGGCTTCGCGGATCTCAACCGGCGCAAATGGCCACGACTTGTTGACCCTGGCCCAGATCGCGAACACCACCACGCCGGTGACGATCCACGCGCCGGACAGCATCAGCGACAACGCGGACGCTGATACGTAGACGTACACCCAACCCAGCAGCGCGACCACGCATGGCACCGGGTACAGCCACTGCCGGTACGGCCGCCGCAGCGTCGGCTGGCGCTTGCGCAGCACCACCAGCGCGGCGATCTGCGCGATGGACTGCACGATGATGGTCGCGGCCAGCAGCATGCTGATGACTTCGGTCAGGTCGAAGAAGGTACCGACCGCCGTCACCACGCCCATCGTGAGCAGGGCCACGTGCGGAAAGCCGTGCTTCGCGTGCAGCTTGCCGAACACGGACAGGAACACCTTTTCGTGCGCCGCCTGGAACGGCACGCGCGAGCCGCCCAGCAGGCCGGTGAACACCGAGGCGAACGCCGTCACGATGATGAGCAGGGTCATGACCGCCGCGGCGAGGTGTCCCCAGCTGTGCTCCACCACCATCGACGCCACCGACCTGGAACGGGCGATCTCCTGCCATGGCGCCACCCCGAGCACGCTGATGTTGAGGATCAGGTAGATGAACATCATCACCACGACCGAGATGATGATGGAACCGGGCATGGTCCGGCCCGGGTTGCGCAGCTCGTCGCCCATGTAGGCGGTGGTGAAGTAGCCGAGGTAGTCGTAGATGCCGAGGATCAGCCCGGCCCCCAGCCCCACGAAGAAGTGCCCGCCGAACGCGCCAGCCGGATAGCTGAAGGCGAAGCCCGCGTGGAAATCCGAGAAGCCCGCCGCCGACACGCCGACGACCGACAGCAGCATGATGATCCACAGCGCGATGGTGATCGTGCGGACCGATTCGATCCGCCGGTACAGCAGCAGCGTGACCAGCGTGGTCGCGGCCAGACCGATCAGGTGCACCGGCCACCAGCCCAGGTGCGGAAAGAAGAAGCCCAGGTACTCGACCATGCCGATGATGCCGGTCGACATCAGCAGGGGGATCGTCAGCAGCACCGTCCAGATGAACAGGAACGGCATCAGCTTGCCGGTGCGGTACTGGAAGGCTTCGCGCAGGTAGACGTAGGTGCCGCCCGAACCGGGCATGGCGGCGCCCAGTTCGGCCCAGACCATGCCGTCGGCCATCGCGAGGATGGCGCCGACGATCCAGCCGACCACCGCCTGCGGCCCGCCCATGGTGGCGACCATGATCGGGATGGTGATGAACGGCCCGATGCCGCACATCTGGGTCATGTTGATCGCAGTGCCCGAGAACAGGCCGATGGAACGGTGGAAATGGCCGTCGTGGGCGGGTTGGGTTGCGTTGGAGTGCATGGCTGCCTTGTCGTGCTGGTTGCTTGCTCGAAATCCGACCCGTTCGCCCCCGGATCGAGTCCGGGGCAGGCTCTGAGCGTAGGCCCGAAGGGCCGAAGTCGAAGGACTGCGTGCCACGGCCGCTTCGACTCCGCTTGCTGACGCAAGCTACGCCCAGCGCGAACGGGATGTATGCCGGACGTCCGGTCCGTTCACCACTGCCCGCGGATGCCGACCATGAACATGCGCTCGGAGAAATTGGAGTGCGCCGGCTGGTCGGGCCATGTGAGGTAGTAGTGCTGGTACTCGTTGGTGAGGTTGGTGCCGTCCACGAACAGTTCGGCGTGCTTGTCGATCTTGTAGGAAATCGAGGCGTCGAGGTACTTCTGCGGCGCCTCGTACATCTCCAGGCCGGTGATGCCGCCCACGTCTTCCGACGCCGCGCGCTTGGAACGGTAGTTGTACGCGATGCGGGCCTGGAAGCGGTCGTCCTGGTACCACAGGATGAAGTTGCCGGACTTGGTCGAGTTGTCCTGGAACGGAATCTTGTGCCCGGCCAGGTCGGTTTCGCCCGTATCGCTGGGCGCATAGGTGGCGTTGACCTCCATGCCGGTATTGGAAAGGATGCCGGGCAGGAAGGTGAAGCCCTGGCGATAGTCGAACTCCGCGCCGTGGATGCTGTTGCCGCTGCCCTGGATCGGCTCGCTGATGGGAACGCAGCGATTGCGGACCACGCCGTCCTGGTCCGGCAGGGTGCAATCGGTCACGTTGCCGTTCTTGATGAAACTCTCCACGTTGATGCGGAACAGCGCGAGGCTCACCATGCTGGTGGCGTTGATGTAGTACTACAGCGACGCGCCGTAGTTCGTGGAACGCCATGGATCGAGGTTCGGATTGCCGTCCGAGCTGCCTCCCGACACCCGTCGCAAAGCCGGTTGGCCGGGTATTTCGACCAGCGAATAATTGATCGACAGGCCGCCGCCCCAGGTGCTCAGGTCGAGCGGCATCATGTTCTTCGAATAGGCCAGCCGCAGTTTCAGGCTGTCCGACAAGTCCAGTGCGAAATTCGCGGCCGGCAGGTAATCCGTGTAGTGCCGCCGGGTGGCCTGGGTGCCGGCATCCGCCGCTTCCAGGCCATACGACATCGGCGCTCCGGTGAGGTGCTGCGTGACGTCCAGGTTGGTACGCACCATGCGCATGCCGACGTTGGCGCTGTAGGGCATGTCCCCGATGCTGCCGTCCAGGTCGGCCTGCAGATACGCCGACGTCTGCTTCATCCACACGACCCAGGTATTGCCGGGCGACTCCTGCCGCTGGACCCCGGGGTAGATCGAATTGATGTAGCCCTCCGGATTGTCCATGGCATGGGGATCGATCGCCCAGAACGTGATCCCCGAACCGAGCAGGTTCTTGTACTGCTTCCAGTTGTCGGCCAGCGGCGCCGGTGTTTCCGACAGCGGCAGCGACGAATACATGCCTGCGCGATAGTAGCCCTGCGCGTTGCCCGCCGAGCATTGCGACGTGTCGTCCAGGACCACGTCCGCCGCGATGTATTTCACCAGGCAGCCCTTCGGATCGCTGGCCCCCATGCCCGCATACACCGGGACGACCATGGCGTATCCGTAGTTGTCGGCACTGCGGATGGCGTTGCGCAAACCGAAGTCGAGCTTGAAGCCGTCGTCGAGGTTGTAGTGCCCGTCGAAACGCAGCGCGCTGAGGCCGACCTTGCGATCGTAGCTGCCGTCATTCTCCAGCGTTTTCATGGCCCAGCCGTTCGGATCGGCGAACTGGTCCGCAAGCGACGACGGCATGCTGACCCGGAGATTGCGACCGGTGAAGTCCGCCGTGACCGGGACCGTGTTTTGCGCCATCCCGCCGGGATTGAACCCCCGGTTGCCGCCCAGCTCGTCGGGATAGATATAGACCCCCGGAGCCGCCGCGTCTTCCGGATCGTTGGGCCACAGGTAGCCGTTGGAATTCGAAATGTTGATATCGGTTTCGACATTCGACTGGTGCGCCGTCTCGCGGATGCCGCGCAGGCTTCCGGTGAAGGAACCGCCGTTGGCGAAATCCACCTGCAGGTTGAAGTTCTGCGCGGTGGAGTCCTTGCGCGTGATCTGCGAGAACGATTCGACGTCGCCCGGCCACTTTTCATAAACCTGGGTGGTGTACAGGTGCATGCCTTCCCACGCCGGGTCGTCGGGCGTGCCGTACTGGCCCGCGATGGAACTGCCGGTGTCGCGCGACTTCAAGGGCACGTACGTCGCGCCCTGCCAGTTGGTGGAATTGAACTGGATGCCGGCGGTTCGATCGAACTGCTTCTGCTGCGCGTAGAAGTAATCGCTGGTCAAGGTGAATCCGTTGCCAAGGTCCATCTGGAACGAGGCGTTGCCCGACTTGCGCTTGCGCTGGGTGGTGGTGTCGTACAGGCTGATGTCCTGGCTGCCCATGAACACACCGTCGGATTTCCCGTCGCCGTTGACGTCGACGCTGCCGTCGGCATTTTGATGGATCTGCGACGGGATCGGCGCACCGTTCCAGGGCGTCAGGAAGCCGTTGTAGCCACCGGCACTGATGGCGTTCTCGCCGTTCAGCGCCGTGCCGTACTGGTCGAGGCCTTCATTGGAATTCTCGCGCGTGGTGTTCGAGAAATCGGCGGACACCAGCAGGCCCCAGCGGCCGTCGTCGTTGTACGAGATCAGGCCGTTGGCCTCCGGCCCCCACTTGCGACTGGTCTTGCCGCGTTCCCCGTCGGCGGAATAGCTGTAGGTGAATCCGCTGGGAAGATCCCAGGGCCGATAGGTATGCAGGTTGAGCGAGCCGCTGATGCCGGCGTCGGTCGTGCTGGCGGTGGGCGACTTGATGACGTCCACGCCGTGGAACAGCGTGGCCGGCAGCATGGTGAAGTCGGGCTGCTGCGAGTCGATCTGGTCCGCCGTGATGAAGGCTTCCCCGTTCAGCATGGTGCCGACCTCGGGCAGGCCGCGCACGTCCACCGTGGTGCCCACGCCCGCGTCGCGGTTGATCTGCACGCCGGTAACGCGCTGCAACGCATCGGTGATGGTCACGTCTGGCAGTTGGCCGATGCTTTCCGCGGTGATGCTGTCCTGGATGTTCGGCGCATCGCGCTTCAGTTCGATCGCGTGCATCTGTGATGCGCGCACGCCGACGACGTTGACGGCCGACAGCGTGACCGCCTTCTTGGCCTCCTTGTCCGCCTCGGCCCTGGACTTGGCTTTCCCTGCCTCGGGCGATGCCGGCGCCGCCGTGTTTTGCGGCGCCGAGGTGCCCGCCTGGGTACCCGCACGCGGTGATGCGATCGCCGACGTCGCCACCGCGGCGAGCAGCGACATCGATATGGCAAATGACAATGGATGCTTGCGATGTACGGTGGACATGAGCTTTACCTCTCGATGGATGTCTGCCGAATCTCCGGGGCCTCGCCTCGCTTGAACGCGTACGCCCCGTCGACGCCTGTTGCGTGGCGCCCTGCTGCAATGTCGAGCCTGTTGCATCGGTCCATGGCACTGCGTGCCACGACCGTTTCCTTTTGGTGCTTCCACGGCGGAAGACGCAATCCGCCTGCTACCAGTGGCCGCGTGCGTCGTCCGCGCCGGCTGGCCGCCCTTGCACGCCTTTCGCGTGCGTGCTCCCGAACGGCCCCGCCCCGCGCCTCAAGCCTGTCAGGCGCGATCCCGTGATGCGGTTCATCCGGGCGCCCCGTTCGCCCGTCCCGCTTCCCCGGGCACGCCACGCCGGAGATACCACCTGGCCGCTCCCAGCACGCCTCTGCGACCGTGTTCCGCTACCCGTACGGGAACCTGCGACAACAGCGCGCGCACGCTGCGCCCGTGCAGGAACCTCTCTTCGAAAGCGCTGCGTTCCAGCAATCCGAACATGGCGTACAGGAAGCCGCCGGCCAGGCACACGCCCCCCGTGGCCATGAAGGTCATGGCAAGGCTGCCGGCAAAACTTCCCAGCGCCGCACAAAAGATCTCCACCGCTTCCACGGCCTGCGCATCGCTGCACGCCGCGGCCGCCGCGGTGATGGCCTCGGGCGTCGCAAGCCCTGGCGCCTCTCCGCGCAACGCGCACAGCACGGCGTACAAGGTCAGCAGGCCGGGGCCGGACACGATGCGTTCGTACGCCACGTAGCCGCCATCCGGCGCCAGGTGGGCGAGAACCTCGCGTTCGCGAATCGAATTCGGCGCGAAATCCATCTGTCCGGCTTCCGTCGTCAGCACGAGGCCGCCGGCAGGAACGGGCAAGCGCACCGCCGCACCAAGACCGGTCCCCGGCCCGATCACCAGCATCGGACCGCCGGCCTGGATGTCCGGCCCGCACAGCAGCCGGGTACCGCAGGCGGGATGGTCGTCGAGTGCGTATCCCAGCGCTTCGAAGTCGTTGAGGACGGCGATGTCATCCAGGTTCATGGCCTGGCGCAGTGACGGCAAGTGGACGGGCCAGGCGGAGTTGTCGTTCACCACCTCGTCGCCCATGACCTGCCCGGCGCAGGCGAGTACGCAGTGCCGCACCGCGGCCCGCACGTCGCTGTCGACGAACGACTGCAGCAGTTCCGCCAGTCCGTGGAAGTCCGCGCACGCAACCTTGCGGTAGGCAAGCACCTCGAACTCGCGCCCCTCGTCTTGCGAGACCCGCATCCAGGCGACGCGGGCATACGTGCCGCCGACATCCGCCGCCAGGAATGGCGTGGCCGGGATGTCCGCTGCTCTGTCGAAATGGCCGAATGCTGCGTTCACCATGCCTCCCCGCACTGGAACGGGGATCAGCTTGCGATTCATTGTCACCGGTGTCAACTTGCGATGCAGCATTTAAATTTCAAATAAAAAATACCTATCAATTTATTGAATATAAATAACTTTATTGAAAACATCACATGACGTTACCTATTTCATGCTGCATTACATCATTTGTGGAATATGGCCGCGAACGGACCATCTCGACAACTGCGACGTACGCACCTTCCGACGGCGCTCCCTCGCCAGCAGTCCTTCATGCCAACCATGCCTGGGGCGCGCCAGATCGTGTGGACCGGGCCAGGGGCGGTTGGGACCACCACCCCGTTGCGCCTCGTCACGAAACAGTCGCCGCCGACAGGCATCGCGCCATGGCAATTCGCTGCTTCCAGTGCGATAAAGCTTCCATGCAGGACTCACCGTCGGCGACCACGCCACTCGATCTTCCCCATGCCGACACGGCGCTGGCCGGGTTCATTGCCACGCATGCACGCCTTTTCGTGTTGACCGGCGCGGGATGCAGTACGGATTCGGGCATTCCCGACTACCGGGATACGCGCGGCCAGTGGAAACGCGCGCAGCCGGTGACCTTGCAGGCATTCACCGGCGATCACGCCGTACGCCAGCGTTACTGGGCGCGCAGCCTGGTCGGTTGGCGGCGCTTCGGCCATGCGAAGCCGAACGCGGCCCACCACGCGCTGGCCAGGCTGGAATCCCGCGGCAAGTTCACACTGCTGCTGACGCAGAACGTGGATCGCCTGCACCAGGCAGCCGGCAGCGTGAACGTGATCGACCTGCATGGCCGACTGGATCGCGTGCGCTGCCTCGCCTGCGATCTGCAACTGCCGCGCCAGGCGTTCCAGGAGGATCTGCTGCGCCTGAATCCGGACTGGGCGGCTGCCGACGCGATGGACGCACCGGATGGCGACGCGGACCTGGAAGGCGATTTCTCCCGCTTCGCCGTACCGCCCTGCCCGCGCTGCGGCGGCATGCTGAAACCGGACGTGGTGTTCTTCGGGGAGGGCGTGCCGCGCGAACGCGTGGAAGCCGGCATGCAGGCCCTGCACGAAGCCGATGCCATGCTGGTAGTCGGCTCGTCGCTGATGGTGTATGCCGGTTACCGCTTTGCGCGCGCGGCCGCACGCGCCGGCAAACCCATTGCCGCGATCAACCTGGGCCGCACCCGCGCCGATGACCTGCTGAGCCTGAAGGTCGAACAGCCCTGTGCGCAGGCGCTGTCCTTCCTCGACGGATGCTGAAGTCGCTTCTTGTAGAAATCCTGGACAACCGCTTTTTCGCCCATCCTGCCGGCGAAGGCCCACTGCCGTCCGGGATGAATCCATGCCGCGGCGTCGAAACCGGCGTGATGCAAGGCGGAAGATCGGGACTGCAACCCTGATTCAAATCCGCGAGCGGCGATCGCAGGAACCCGCTCGCGGGCAATGCCCCGGGCACGGCATCCGAAAAAACCTGAAGAGCATCCGCCTGAAGCCGCTCCCGCCTCCAGGCGGCATGCCCACCGGGAAAAGACCGCCAAGGACACGCCACAGGCGATTCCAGACCTACTTTTCCTCCACCGCGAGCGACACCGAGGCTTCCGTGGCCAGCAGCAGGAAAGTGAAGGTTTCCTGCAGGTAAAGGCGGACGCTGCTCTCGTTGTGGCCGAGGTAGCCGATGGACATGTCCTGGCCAATGTGCAGCTCGTGGTCGCCGCCGCGCGTGGAAAGCACCAGGCCGCCCTCGATGGCCGGCGCCCACACGATCTCGCCGTCGACGAGTTCGCGGATGCCGCGCAGCACCGGGTAACCGTCGTCG
>Ga0164242_10002125_pt1 | contig 23050 bp, 18 predicted proteins | sample OricomgcompostMG_FD_108783 | JGI IMG/M metagenome (GOLD analysis project Ga0164242, IMG submission 108783) | Miracle-Growth compost microbial communities from Emeryville, California, USA - Original compost - Miracle growth compost (MG) ... | reverse complement strand
CTTGATAGTCGCATCGATCGCGGCGAGGAAGGCCTCTTCGGACCCGATGTCGTTGATCGCAACCTGCGGAGCGTCGTAGTCCGGAAGGGAGATGGTCGTCATGAAGTAGTAGGAACCTTGAGTCGTAGGCAATAGGAGTCGCGCACGCACAGGCACACGCAATAGCCAACGCTACGCTGTCGGGCGCTGCCACGTCCAGCCGAGCACCCGGTCGGCGCGGGTCGGCGTGGACCGGCTGGCCGTGCCGCCGCCGATAACCAACGCAGGCGGTCGTCGTTGGAGCCGCGACGGCCCCGGTCGCGTGTCCCGACCGGGGCCGTCTGCCGACCGAGCGCGGGGCGAGCGGTACGCTTCCTCGTCGCTCCTGGGCGCCTGGCGCCCGGGGGCCACCCAGACCGCACCATGGCGGGGCGGAGGGCGGGCGCGGACGTGGAGTCCGTGCCCGCTTCGGGCGGTCCGGGACCGGTACAGTCGACACCCGTGGAGCAACCGAGCGTCTGGCCCGCCCCCATCCCCGTGCGAGCCGAACGGCGTGCCGTGAGCGAAGACGAGTCGCGCCGGGCCAACGGGCCCGACTGGGATCGATACGCCGACGAGTACCAGGCGACCCACGGCACGTTCCTGGGCGACATGGGCTTCGTGTGGGGGCCCGAGGGCATCACGGAGGCGGAGCTGGCCGTGCTGGGGTCCGTCGACGACAAGGACGTCCTGGAGCTCGGGTCCGGCGCCTGCCAGTGCTCGCGCTGGGTGCGCGCCCAGGGCGGTCGCGCGGTCGGGCTCGACCTCTCCCACCGGCAGCTACAGCACTCGCGTCGCATCGACCAGTCGACCGGGATCGTCGTACCGGCCGTGCAGGCGACGGCGACCCACCTGCCGTTCGCCGACACCTCGTTCGACGTGGTGTTCTGCTCCTTCGGCGCTCTCCAGTTCGTCAGCGACATCGACGTCGCCATCGCCGAGGTGGCCCGAGTGCTGCGGCCGGGCGGCCGGTTCGCGTTCTCGATCACCCACCCGACCAGGTGGATGTTCCCCGACGACCCCGGCGAGGAGGGCCTGGTCGCCTCGCAGTCCTACTGGGACCGGACGCCGTACGTCGAGGTCGACGACGCGACCGGTCAGACGGCCTACGTGGAGCATCACCGCACGCTTGGCGACTGGGTGGCGCTGCTGGCCGGGGCCGGCTTCCGGATCACCGACCTGCGCGAGCCGCAGTGGCCGGCCGACCACGACCGGATCTGGGGCGGCTGGTCACGCACGCGGGGCCTGTTGACCCCCGGCACCGCTATCTTCGCCGCGAACCTGGGGTGACCCCCGCCCCCTCCCGGCCGGGAGGGGGCGATCGGCTCAGGCAGTGAATCGGCGACGGAGCAGCAGGCCACCGGCGGCGACCACGAGCAGGCCGCCCGCCAGCATCGTGCGGGTGACGTTCCGTCCGCCCTGGCCGTCGGCGCCGGTGATGATGAACTGGTACGCCGTCAGCGCGGTGGCGTCCTTCGGCGCGCCGACCGCCATCGAGTCGGTGTTGGCCCGCTTGGCCCCGGCGACGATCTCGGCGTACATCTCGCCATAGCTCTGGGCGGTCTCGGCTCCGGCCGCCGCGATCTTCTGGCTGCCCTTGGTCGACAGCTGCTTGGCGCCCTTGACCAGCTGGGGCGCACCGCCGCTGGCCTGGCCCAGCCCGGTGTCGATCTGTCCGGCGCCGTCCGCGGCAGTGCCCAGCCCGGTGGCGAGCTGGTGGGCCCCGGTGTTGGCCTGGCCGAGGCCGGTGCTCAACGTGCCTGCTCCGGCGGCGAGCTTGGTGCTGCCGGCGGCGAGCTGGTTGACGCCCTTGCGCAGCTGCGGCACGGCGGCGTCGAGCTGCTTGCCCCCGTCGACCAGGGCAGCCATGCAAGCGCGCAGGCTCTGCTTCGCCGCGTCCTTCTGGTCACAAGGGCCGGTCGGCGTGCCGAGGCCACCTTCGATCGTGTTGGGAGCGTTGTCCGGGTCGGCAGGATCGATGAGGAGCGAGTGCTCCACGGTCTGGGTGCCGATCGAGGCGAGCAGCGCGTCGACGGAGTCGATGGTGAGCTTGCCCGTGTAGCCGGTGCCGGACTTCTTGACCCACTTCTGCGCGACCGCGAGGGCGCCCGCGACATTCGGGTCGCTCGGGTCGAGCTTGGCGAGGTTGTCCTCGATCTTGACCAGAGCACCGAAGATCGTGCCGCCCTTATCCGGGTCGCCGCCGTCGCCGGCGGTGGTCGTGGAGCCGAGGTCGTCGTGGACCGTCTTCGCCCAGCCGATGAGCTGGTCGAGCTGCTTCTTCTGAGCCGGGTCCGTGACCTTGTCGTACATCTTGGTCAGGCCGGCGGCGAGCGCCTTCATGCCGTCGTAGAGCTGCTGCACGCCGTCGGCCAGCTGCGGGGCCTTCGACTTGAGCTGCTGCAGGCCGTCGTTGAGCTGGCCGGCGCCGTCCTTGAGCTGCTTGCCGCCCGCGTCGAGCTGCGAGGTGCCGTCGGCGAGCTTGTTCGCGCCGGGTACGGCGGTCTTGGTGAGGCCGTCGCTGAGCTGACCGGCGCCGTCGTGCAGCTTGATCAGGCCCGCGACCAGGTCCGAGGCCCCGCTGCGGAGCTGGCCGAGGCCGGCGTCCATCTGCAGCGCGCCGCCGGTGAGCTGGACACCGGTGTCGGCACCGCCCTTGTAGCTGGAGGCGGCGCTGGAGAACGTCGGGCTGGCCAGCGGGTCGACCGGCAGCATGTCGAGCTCGGCACGCGGTACGACGCCGTCCTTGATGTCGGCGCTGTAGCCGAAGGTGGAAGTGGCCGGGCCGACCGGCGGCAGCAGGGTCAGGGTGAACTGCATCTGGGTGCCACCGTGACCGTCACCGCCCATGCTGGCCTGCTTGGAGGTGACGTTGCGGAAGCTGGGCGGCGCGACGGTGCTCAGGCTGCCGACGAGCGGGATCGGTACGTCGACCGTCTTGGTGACGGTGCCGCCCTTGCCGTCGTCGAAGGTGAGCTGGGTCGGGACCCCGCTGGTGTTCGCGACCGTGTAGGTGACCTCGAGGTGGCCGGACTTGCCGACCAGGTCGGACGCCTTCACCGTCTTGCCGTCGAGCTTGTAGGAGATCGACAGCTTCACCGGCAGCTTGCCCTTGTAGTCGCTGACCGTGCGCAGCGCCTTCTCGCCGTCGACGTCGGTGTCGACGACCTGGTCGCCGCCCTTCACCTTGACGCCGGAGAAGCCGTCCAGGTTGCGCAGGCCGCTGGTGTCGATCGGGTTGACCACGTCGGCCTTGCCGTGACCCGTCAGCACCAGCTGCTCGTAGACGTGCTGCATGCCGAGGTTGCCGTCGGCATCGACGTACACCTGGACGGACTCGCTGTTGCTCACCTGGACGCCCGGAGCGGTAGCCGCGTCGGCGCTCGCGGCGCCGGTGCCGATCACCGCGGTCGCGAGCACCGCCGCGACGGCGAGGGGCCGGGTCAGGATCGAACGGTTCGTCATCGGGTCACCTCGGTGGTGGTCGCAGCGGTCGTGGCGATCTCGGAGCCTTGCGCCCGGCGTGGCCGGAACGCCCAGGCCGAGCCGCTGCCGGTGACGCGGCCCTCGGCGTCGGTCGAGGTGCGCCTGACGGCGCTCAGCGCGGCGACCGCGAACCCGACCGCGACGGCGAGGACCAGTGCGGTGGCAGCATCGAGGGACGTGGTCTGCACCTCGGCCTCGGCGGCCACGAACGCGGTCTCGTACGCGGCGGAGAGCAGCACGACTCCGACCAGCATCGCCGACAGCGGCAGCCGGGTGCGGCTGGCGGCGACGGCGATCAGGCAGATCAGCACGGTGGCCACGGCCGCCACCGCACGACCACCCTCGGTGTCCGGCAGCACCGCGGCGCGCAGCACGAACCCGATCCAGGCGGCCACGAAGCCGATGGCGAAGGCCACGACCCGGGCGAGCGTCGAGCGGTCGGGGATCAACGCGACCACGCCCCCGGCGAGTACGCCGGCGAGCGCGTAGGGCTCGATCTGCAGGTCGAGCGCGGAGCTCACCGCGATCACGACGACGACGGCGACAGCCAGCAAGGCACCCGTCCACAAAGACGACAAAGTTGCGCGCATGGCGCGGTACTCCCTCCCAGAAGTAGACCGCGCGCGCCGTTGCGCGCGGCCCGTCTGCTCCCTCCCAGGCGCAAACGATCGAAGTGTAGGGTGGATCACACCTGTTGTGGGATTCATTGACCCGATTGATCCCGAGTCGAGCGCTTTCGCCGGGTCGCGAAACGCCGGGTGCCCCGGCGCCCGCCGACGGGCGTGTCGGACTCTGGCCTAGGCTCTGCCCGTGACTTTGACCGAGACCCCTTCGACGCGCGCGAAGCTCGTGTCATTCCTTCGGGGAAGCGGTGGCCTCGCAGTCGCCATCGTGGTCATGAACATCGCCACCTACGGCTTCCAGCTGGCCGCCGCCCATCGGCTCGGCCCGGAGTCCTACGGCGGGGTCGCGAGCCTGATGGCGCTGCTGCTCGTCATCGCCGTCGTCCAGCTCGGCCTCCAGGCCACCGCCGCGAGGCGGATCGCCGCCGAGCCGGAGCACGTCGGCACGATCGAGCGGGTGATGCGGGCGGTGACATTCCGGGCCAGCATCGCGATGGGTCTGCTGATGCTCGTGCTGGCGCCCTTGGTGTGGCATGTGCTCAAGCTGGACAGCATCGTGCCGGCGCTCCTCGTGGCGGTGAGCGCCGTACCGACCACGATGGCCGGCGGGCAGGCCGGCATCCTCCAGGGTGAGCGTCGCTGGCTGGCGCTCTCGGCCCTCTACCTCGCTCTCGGCGTGCCTCGGGTGGTGTTCGGGACGATCGGCATCCTGATCTCCCCCACCGAGACCGCGGCGATGCTGGGCGTCACTGTCTCGCTGTTCACGCCCGTGCTGGTCGGCTGGTGGGCACTGCGCCGGCCGCGACGGGACCTCGACACGGAGATCTCGCCCGAGCAGGCGCACGACCACGGGTTCCGCGCGGTCGCCCGGGAGGGCGTGCAGAGCTCGCTGGCCCTGCTGGCGTTCTTCGTGCTCTCCAACCTGGACATCGTGATCGCGCGCAACACGCTCACCCACCACCAGGCCGGGCTCTACGCCGGCGGCCTGATCTTGACCAAGGCGGTCCTGTTCCTGCCTCAGTTCATCGTGGTGATCGCGTTCCCGTCGATGTCCACCGAGGGCGAACGACGCCGGGCGCTGCTCCAGGCCCTCAGTGCGGTGGCGGTCGCCGGTGTCGTCTCGATCGCCGGCGCGTGGCTGCTGTCGGGGATCGCGATGATCTTCGTCGGCGGCTCGGAGTACTCCGACGTGCAGCACAAGCTGTGGCTCTTCGCGGTGATCGGCACCATGCTCTCGCTGCTGCAGATGCTGATCTACTCGGTGCTCGCCCGGCAGCACCGCGGGGCGAGCATCCTGGTCTGGGGCGCCGTCGCCGTACTCGCCGTCGTCGGACTGACGATGAACACCCTGATGGCGCTGGTGCTGACAGTGGTCGTCATCGACGCCGCCCTGACGCTCCTGCTGCTCGCGCTCAGCCTCTGGCACCTGCGCGACGAGGAGCCCGTCCCCGCCTAGTGGGCGGCTTCGTGCCAGGAGTGGCCCAGCCCGACGGAGACGTCCAGCGGTACGGCGAGGGCAGCCGCGCCACCCATCTGCTCCCGGACCAGCGCCTCCAGCGTCTCGCGCTCTCCGGTGGCGACCTCGAGCACCAGCTCGTCGTGCACCTGGAGCAGCATCCGCGAACGCAGGCCTGAGGACTCGAGCGCCGCCTGGGTGTTGAGCATGGCGACCTTGATCAGGTCGGCAGCCGAGCCCTGGATGGGGGCGTTGAGCGCCATCCGCTCGGCCATCTCCCGGCGCTGACGGTTGTCGCTGGTGAGGTCGGGGAGGTAGCGGCGTCGACCGAGGATGGTCTCGGTGAAGCCCGACCGGCGGGCCTCCTCGACGATGCCGGCGAGATAGTCGCGGATGCCGCCGAAGGTCAGGAAGTACTCCTCCATCAGGCCGCTCGCCTCACCAGGGGTGATGCCGAGCTGCTGGGAGAGGCCGAACGCCGACAGGCCGTAGGCCAGGCCGTAGTTCATCGCCTTGATCTTGGCCCGCTGCTCCGGGGAGACCGCCAGGTCCTCCGGGACCCCGAAGACCCGGCGGGCGGTGATCGTGTGGAAGTCCTGCCCCGACTTGAACGCCTCGATCAGCCCGGCGTCACCGGAGAGGTGGGCCATGATCCGCATCTCGATCTGGCTGTAGTCGGCCGTCATCAGACACTCGTAGCCCGGCCCCGCGACGCTGTGCCCCACCACGAAGGCTTCTCGGATGCGCCGCCCCTCCTCGGTGCGGACCGGGATGTTCTGCAGGTTGGGCTCGGTGCTGGAGAGCCTGCCGGTCGCCGCGATGGTCTGGTTGAACGTGGTGTGGATGCGGCCGTCGGGCTGCACCGTCTTGAGCAGGCCCTCGATGGTGACCCGAAGCCGGGTCACGTCGCGGTGGCGCAGCAGGGCGAGCAGGAACGGATGCTCGGTCTTGATGTAGAGCTGCTGCAGCGCGTCGGCGTCGGTGGTGTAGCCGGTCTTGGTGCGCTTGGTCTTCGGCATGTCGAGCTCGTCGAAGAGGACGACCTGGAGCTGCTTGGGCGAGCCCAGGTTGATCTCCTTGCCGATGACGGCGAAGGCCTCCTCCGCGGCCTGCTTCACCTCCCCGGCGAAGTGCCGCTCGAGGCCCTCGAGATGGTCGACGTCGACGGCGATGCCGGTCTGCTCCATCCTGGCGAGCAGACCCAGCAGCGGCAGCTCGAGGTCGGCGAGCAGGCTGGTGCCCCCGGCACCTGCCACCTCGCCGTCGAGGGCCTCCGCCAGGTCGAGGACGGCGCGGGCGTAGAGCATCGCGGTGGAGGCGACGTCGTCGGCGCCGCCGTCCATGTCGTCGAAGAGAGCGTCCTGGCCGTCGTCCTTCTCGGACTTCAGCTCGCGCTTGAGATAGCGCAGCGTCAGGTCGGCCAGGTCGTAGGAACGCTGGTCGGGGCGGACCAGGTAGGCGGCCAACGCGGTGTCGCTGGCCAGGCCCGCCAGCGCCCAGCCATGGGCGGCGAGCGCGAGCTGGGGGCCCTTGGCGTCGTGCAGCACCTTGGCGTGTGCCGGGTCCGCGAGCCAGGCCGCGAGCGCGGTCTCGTCGTCGGGCTCGAGCTCGCTCACCTCCACATACCCGGCCTGGCCGGATCCGTCGGCGAACGCGAGGCCGTCGACGCGGCCCGTGCCCGAGCCCCAGGCGCCGCGCACGTGCAGCCCGACCCGGTCGGTGCCCAGGCCCTCGAGGAACGCCCGCACCTCGCCGGCGGCGAGCCGGCGACCGTCCAGGTCGAAGCCGCCCTCCTCGACCTGCTCCTCGCTGGTCAGGGTCTCGAAGAGCCGGTCGCGCAGCACCCGGAACTCGAGGCTGTCGAAGAGGGTGTGGACCTCGTGCCGGTCCCACGGCTGCACCGCGAGATCGCCCGGGCCGGCACCGAGCTCGAGGTCGCAGACCAGGGCGTTGAGGCGCCGGTTGCGGATCACGTCGCCGAGATGGGCCCGCAGGTTGTCACCGGCCTTGCCCTTGATCTTGTCGGCGTGGGTGATGACGTTGTCGAGGCCGTCATAGGTGGCGATCCACTTCGCCGCCGTCTTGGGCCCGACACCGGGCACGCCCGGCAGGTTGTCGGAGTCCTCCCCCACCAGGGCCGCCAGCTCGGGATAGCGCTGCGGCGTGACGCCGTACTTGGTCTCGACCGCCTCCGGCGTCATCCGGGACAGGTCGGAGACCCCGCGCATCGGGTAGAGGACGGTCACCTCGTCGCGGACCAGCTGCAGCGAGTCCCGGTCGCCGGTGAGGATGAGCACGTCCATCCCCTCCGCGCGCGCGTTGGTGGCGAGGGTGGCGATGATGTCGTCGGCCTCGAAGCCGTCCTTCTTCAGGAACGGGATGTGCAACGCGGTGAGCACGTCCTCGATCAGCGGCAGCTGGCTCTTGAACTCATCGGGCGTCTTGTTCCGCTTCGCCTTGTACTCGCTGTACTCCGCCATCCGGAACGTCTGGCGCGAGACGTCGAAGGCGACCGCCACATGGGTCGGCTGCTCGTCGCGCAGCACGTTGATCAGCATCGAGGTGAAGCCGTAGACGGCATTGGTGTGCTGGCCGGTGGTCGTCGAGAAGTTCTCCACCGGCAGCGCGAAGAAGGCCCGGTAGGCCAGGGAATGGCCGTCGAGCAGGAGCAGGCGGGGACGCGACGGATCAGGCACGGCCCGAGCCTAGTGGCCGGCACTGACAAGCACGACGGACGGCGTCTGCCACGATGGCGTCATGAGCGACCTCAGCGCCTCCGACGACGACCAGATCAAGGCCTTCCTGGCCGCCTTCCCGCACGGCATGGGCGGCCTCAACGACAAGATGGGCGTCGAGCTCGTCGAGGTCTCGGTCGAGCGCGTGGTCGCGACCATGCCGGTCGAGGGCAACACCCAGCCGTACGGGCTGCTGCACGGCGGTGCCTCGATCGCGCTCGCCGAGACCCTGGGCTCGGTGGGCTCGGGGCTGCACGCGCGCAGCCTGGGCAGGCTGGCCGTCGGCGTCGACATCAACGCCACCCACCACCGCTCGGCGACCAGCGGGACCGTCACCGGCGTGGCGACGCCGGCACACCTGGGCCGGACGTCGGCGACCTACGAGGTGGTGATCAGCGACGAGCGCGGCAAGCGGGTCTGTACGTCGCGGATCACCTGCGCGCTGATCGACCCCGAGCGGGTCGGCTGATCGGCGCCGGCTCCGCCGCGTCAGCACACCGCGTCAGCACCGCGTCAGACCGACGTGGCGGTCCCCCGCGTCCGCCGCATGGAGCGGCGCACGGCGAGCACCTGGCCGAGGTGGCCGCGGTTCGCGACCGCCCGCTGGCCGGCCGTGAGTCGCGAGGTCAGCTTGGCCCGCAACATCGGAGTCGGCGCCACCCGCACCGTCATGTGGGCCCCGAGCCCGACCCTCGCCAGGAAGCGGTTCCCGTCGCGCGAGGTGGCGGTGGCCGCGGCCATCACATGGCCGACGCCGAGCTCGTCGGCGAAGGCCACGGCCTCCTCCATCAGGGCCCGACCCACGCCCTTGCGCCGTGCCGACGGCAGCACGTGGGGCGACAGCGTCTGCACGACCGGCTCGAGGTCGATCGGGCTCATCGTGGTCGCCTTCAAGAAGACCGCGCCGACCGGCTCGCCGTCGTACTCGGCGATCACGAGCCGCTGCTCGGCCGACGCCGCGGCGGTCTTGATAACGATTTCGAGATCCGCGAGCTGCTCCTGCCGATCCGCTCGTCGCAGGCTCTCCCGCCAGATCTCCAGCAAGAACAACGCGTCGCCGATCACGGCCTCGCGTAGCGTCACGAGCGAGCGAGTCACGCCACTGCACCCCACTAGTCGGTGGATCCCTCTGTGTCCGTCGGAACGCTCCCCCTCCTCCCCGAGAAGGCGCGTCCCCCAGCGGCAGAGACTACGCCGAGACGACGGCCGGATACACCCTTGACATTGGCCGCGGAAATCCGATGCAGAAATCCGGTTTGGACATGAGTGCGACGGATGAGTCCTCTCGCGACTACTCTGTGCGTCCATGATGAAGCGCTCGTTGCTCGGCCTGACCGCTGTAGCCGCCACCCTGATGCTCGCCGCCTGCGGCAGCTCCTCGAACACCGCCACCGACACGGGCTCCAGCGGCACTGGCTCGACCGCCAGCGGCGCTGCCTCGAACCTGTCGCTGATCTCCCCCGGGACGCTGACCGTGTGCAGCGACGTCCCCTATGCCCCGTTCGAGGACTTCGACAAGACCTCGACCAGCGGCTTCAAGGGCTTCGACATCGACATCGACGCCAAGCTCGCCAGCGACCTCGGGCTCAAGCTCAAGGTCCTCGATGAGGACTTCGACGGCCTGCAGAGCGGCCTGACGCTCAACGCCGGCACCTGCGACCTCGTCTCGAGCGCGCTGACCATCACGCCAGACCGGGCCAAGCACCTCGAGTTCTCCGACGGCTACTACGACTCCAAGCAGTCCCTGCTCGTGCCCGACGACTCGTCGATCACCTCGATCTCCGACCTCAAGGGCAAGAAGGTCGGCGTCCAGAAGGGCACCACCGGCAAGGACTACGCGACCGAGCACGCCTCCGGCGCCAGCATCGTCGACTTCCCGAGCGACGCCGAGGAGTTCCAGTCGCTCAAGGCCGGCCAGGTCGACGCGCTGCTGCAGGACCTCCCGGTGAACCTCGCCCACCAGCAGGACGGCGGCTACAAGGTCGTCGAGACCTACGACACCGGTGAGAAGTACGGTCTGGCCGCCAAGAAGGGCAACACCGCCCTGGTGCAGGCCATCGACGCCGACCTGGCGAAGATGCACTCCGACGGCTCGTACGACGCCATCTACAACAAGTACTTCGCGACCAACTGATCGTGAAGCGCTCCACCAAGCGACGCGCGCGCCAGGGCGGCCTCTATGTCGTCCTGGCCGCAGTCGTCGTCTTCCTCGCCCTCAGCCTCGACTGGACCAAGATCCACGACAACTTCTGGGCCCCCGGGCTCGGCGGCAACTGGCATGACTTCATCTTCACCGGCCTGAAGAACACGGTGGTCTTCACCGCCATCGCGTTCGCCGGTGGCCTGGTGCTGGCGCTGGTGCTGGCGCTGATGAAGCTCTCCCCGGTGGCGCCGTACCGGTGGATCGCGACGATCTACATCGAGATCTTCCGCGGTCTCCCGGCGCTGGTGACCATCTTGTTGATGGCCTTCGCCGTACCGATCGCGTTCGGCTGGCACGTGCCGGGCGGGGCCATCGGCGCCGGCCTGGTCGGCCTCATCCTGGTGGCCGGCGCCTACATGGCCGAGACCCTGCGCGCCGGCCTCCAGGCCGTCCCCAAGGGCCAGGCCGAGGCGGCCCGCTCACTCGGGATGGGACCGGCTCGCACGCTGATCCACATCGTCATCCCGCAGGCGATCCGGATCGTGATCCCGCCGCTGACCAACGAGTTCGTGCTGCTGGTCAAGGACACCTCGCTGCTCTCCTTCGCCGGAGCGGCGATCGGGCAGCGCGAGCTGACCAACGTCGCGCGTGACTTCATGACGTCGGGCGACACCGCCGGCACCGGCACCAGCCTGACCCAGGTGGCGATCCTGTACCTGATCATCTCCCTCCCGCTCACGCGCCTCGTCGCGTGGCTGGAGAAGCGACAGCAGAGGGCCCGCTGATGACCGACGTCAATCCCCCTACGGCTGCGATCCACGTCAGCAAGCTGCACAAGTACTTCGACAAGCTCGAGGTGCTCAAGGGCATCGACTTCCAGGTCGACGCCGGCCAGGTGGTCTGCGTCATCGGCCCCTCCGGCTCGGGCAAGTCGACGCTGCTGCGCTGCGTCAACCGGCTCGAGGAGCCGACCAGCGGCCAGATCCTGGTCGAGGGCATCGACATCACCGACCCGGAGACCGATCTCGAGCAGGTCCGCACCCGGATCGGGATGGTCTTCCAGCAGTTCAACCTGTTCCCGCACATGACGGTGCTGCAGAACCTCTGCATCGCCCAGCGGACGGTGAAGAGGCGCTCCAAGGCCGAGGCGATCGAGATCGCCCGGGCCACCCTGGCCAAGGTCGGGCTGGCCGAGAAGGAGGCGGCCTACCCCGCTCACCTCTCGGGCGGCCAACAGCAGCGCGTCGCGATCGCCCGGGCGCTGTCGATGGACCCCGACATGATGCTCTTCGATGAGCCGACCTCCGCGCTCGACCCCGAGCTGGTCGGCGATGTCCTGGAGATCATGAAGCAGCTCGCCGCCGAGGGCATGACGATGATGGTCGTCACCCACGAGATGGGCTTCGCCCGCGAGGTCGGCGACAAGCTGGTGTTCATGGACGGCGGCGTCATCGTCGAGGAGGGCGACCCGCGCGAGGTGCTGGCCAACCCCCGGCACGAGCGCACCCGGGCGTTCCTCTCCAAGGTGCTCTGAGGCGTAGCGAGCGAGCCGGCACGCGAAGCGCGTCCGAGACCTGCAGTACGACGAAAGGGGCCTCAGCCGAGTCGGCTGAGGCCCCTTTCGTGTCCTGTGGCAGGTCAGATGTCGCCACCCAGATAGGCGGCCTTGACCGACCCGTCGCCGGCGAGCTCGGCGCCGGTACCGGAGCGGACGATCTCGCCGGTCTCGAGGATGTGAGCGACGTCGGCCCGCTTGAGCGCCTGGGCGGCGTTCTGCTCCACCAGGAGCACCGTGGTGCCCTGCGCCTTGATCTCGTCGATGATCGAGAAGATCTGCGCGATCAGCTTGGGCGCCAGACCCATCGACGGCTCGTCCAGCAGCACCAGCTTGGGACGCGCCATCAGGGCCCGGCCCATGGCCAGCATCTGCTGCTCGCCACCGGACATCGTGCCCGCTGGTTGCTTGGCGCGCTCGAGGAGTCGCGGGAACAGCCCGAACACCCGGTCGAGGTCCTCCCGATAGGCGGCCGTCTTCACGTCCTTGCGGACGTAGGCGCCCATGTCGAGGTTCTCCCGCACCGTCATGCCCGGGAAGCAGCCACGCCCTTCGGGCGACTGGCTCAGCCCCAGCTTGACCCGCTCGTACGGCGGCAGCTTGGTGATGTCCTTGCCATCGAAGACGACCTTGCCCGCCCGCACCGCACGCAGACCCGAGACCGTCTTCAGCGTCGTGGTCTTGCCGGCACCGTTCGCGCCGATCAGGGTCACGATGCTGCCCTGCTCGACCGAGAAGCTGATGTCACGGATCGCCTCGATGTGGCCGTAGTTGACACAGAGGCCTTCAACCTCAAGAAGCGGCATCGTCGTCCTCCTCGACACCCAGGTAGGCCGCGATCACCGCGGGGTTGTCACGAATCTCCGCCGGCGCGCCCTCGGCGATCTTGCGGCCGAACTCCAGCACCACGATCCGGTCGGTCACGCCCATCACCAGGCGCATGTCGTGCTCGATGAGCAGCACCGTGTAGCCCTGGTCGCGCACCTTGCGGATCAACTCCATCAGCCGCTGCTTCTCGGCCGGGTTGAATCCGGCAGCCGGTTCGTCGAGACACAGCAGCTTGGGGTTGGTCGCCATCGCGCGGGCAATCTCCAGACGCCGCTGGTCGCCGTAGGAGAGGTTCACGGCGAGCTCGTCGGCTCGGCCGGCCACGCCGACGAACTTGAGCAGCTCCAGCGCGCGGGCGCGGGACTCCCCCTCGGTCTTGCGGTGCACCGGCGTGCGGAAGAGCGCACGGAAGAAGCCGACCTTGCTGTGCGCATCGGCTCCGACCATCACGTTCTCCAGCGCCGTCATCGACTTGAAGAGCCGGATGTTCTGGAAGGTGCGGGCCATGCCGAGACGGGTGATCTTGTGGCGCGGCATCTTGTGCAGCGCCTGACCGTCGAAGCGGATGTGACCGCTGGTGGCCTGATAGACCCCCGTCATCACGTTGAAGCACGTCGTCTTGCCGGCGCCGTTCGGGCCGATCAGCCCGAGGATCTCGCCCTCCTTGATGTCGAAGGTGACGCCGTCGAGCGCGGTGAGGCCACCGAACTTGATGGTGACGTCGTCCAGCTCGAGCAGTGTCCGGCCGGCTGTGTGCGACTCAGGCATCGACGGTCTCCCCTTCCAGTTCCTCCACCACGGCCTCGGCCCTGATGGCGCGCCGGGTACGCCGCGGCGGGAAGATGCCCTCCGGACGCCAGGTCGCCAGCACGATCAGCGCGATGCCGAAGATCAGCATCCGCCAGTCGCTGAAGCCGCGGAACCGCTCGGGCAGGTACGCCACCACGGCACCGCCGGCGACGGCGCCCCAGCGGTTGCCGGCGCCACCGACGATGACCGCCGCGACGAAGAGCTCCGAGAGCAGCAGCGCGAACGACTGCGGCTGGATGAAGGTCTGCCGGGTGGCGTAGAAGGCACCCGACATGCCGCCGATGCCGGCGCCGAGCGCGAAGGCCAGCAGCTTGTACTTGAACGTCGGCACGCCCATCACCTCGGCGGCGTCCTCGTCCTCACGGGTCGCCTCCCAGGCCCGGCCGACCCGACTCTCCTTGACCAGCTTGTCGCCGATCAGCACGATGAACAGCGCCGTCAGGATCAGCCAGTAGAACGGGATCGCGTCGAGTACGCCGAAGGCCAGCACGCCGGTCTTGTGACCGACGTCGATGACGTTCGGGAACGTGCCCCACGACAGGTGAGGAACCTGGAAGAGACCACCCGGGTTGCCCGCTCCGGGCGCGGTGCCGACGGTCGGCGGCATCGGGATGCTCGAGATGCCGGCCGACTTTCCCAGCCAGTGGGTGTTGGTGATGATCAGCCGGATGATCTCCCCGAAGCCCATCGTCACGATCGCGAGGTAGTCGCCGCGGACCCGCAGCGTCGGCGCACCGAGCAGCACGCCGGTGATCATCGTGACGCCGATCGCCACCGGCAGCGCCAGGAAGAACGGCCAGTGCCAGTGGTACTGGGTGAGCACGCCCACCGTGTAGGCGCCGGTGGCGTAGAAGCCGACGTAGCCCAGGTCCAGCAGGCCCGCGTAGCCGATCACGATGTTGAGGCCGACAGCGATCAGCGCGTAGGCCGCGACGTCGAAGAGGACGCCGCCGAAGTCGCTGTCCGGGGTCGTGATGATCGGCAGGTTGAGCAGCGGCAGGGCGTAGGCGATCAGGACCGCGATGATGCCGAGGATGATCTTCGAGGGCCGGTTGTCGAAGACATGGAACGGGCGCTTGAACGCAGCCCAGCCTCGGGCCAGGCCCGAGGGAGCGAAGTCGTAGTAGGCGTTCATGCGCGCGCCTTCCCGAGCGCCTCGCCCAGCAGGCCCTGCGGCCGGAAGAGCAGGACCACGATCAGCAGCACGAACGCGACCACGTCGTGCCAGTTGGTGCCGAGGATGGCACCGCCGTAGTTCTCGGCCACACCCAGCACGAGGCCACCGACGAGAGCCCCACGCAGGTTGCCGATGCCGCCCATGACGGCGGCGGTGAACGCCTTGACGCCGTACAGGAAGCCGGCGTCCTGGCGGGTGCTGCCGACGTTGATCATGTACAGACAGGCCGCGACACCGGCCATCAGGCCGCCCAGGAAGAACGTCAGCTGGATGACCCGGGTCGAGTTCACGCCCATCAGGGCCGCCGACTCCGGATCCTGGGCGACGGCACGCATGCCGCGCCCGAACCTGGTGCGCCGGATGAACTGGTCGAGGGCGACCATCATCATCAGCGCGGCCCCGATGACGACCAGGTCGACGTCGGTGACCCGGTAGTCCCAGATCGTGAACAGACCGTGGGGGTTGATCGCGACCGGCAGCGAGTAGGTCTCGCGGGCCTGACCGACGTAGTTCGCCAGGTTGTCCTTCAAGCCGAACCAGCCCGCGATCTTGTCGCGCAGGCCCATCGCCTCCGACAGCGCGAACGAGGCGCCGATAGCCGAGATCAGGGCGATCAGCTTGGGCGCGCCCTTCTTGATCAACGGCCGATAGGCGACCCGTTCGAGCACGATTCCGACGGCTGCGGACATCAGCATCGCCGCGACCAGGGCGACGAGCAGGATCGGCAGCACGCCCCACAGGCTGCTGGAGGTGCTGTCCGTGCCCTTGAAGAACACGAAGACCCACGCAACGGCGAAGGTGCCGTACATGAAGACCTCGGAGTGCGCGAAGTTGATCAGTTGCAGCACTCCGTAGACCAGTGTGTAGCCGAGCGCGACCAGCGCGTAGATCGAGCCGAGCACGAGTCCGCCGACGGTCTCACCGACGAAGTGGTGGAGCAAGAAGTCCACAGTGAATCTCCCGGGTTCAGGTTGGGCGACGACAACGTACCAGCGGCTGACGGCGCAGAAGCGCCGTCAGCCGCTGGACACGCATGCATTCACCGGCGTGTCATGCCGGTGATGACGTCACTTGATCGGCGTGCCCGGCTGGATCTGGCCGTTCTTGACGACGTAGGCGTAGATGGTCTGCTCGGTCACCTCGCCGGTCGGGGTGAACTTGATGTGCTTGGTGATGCCGTCCTTGTCGTAGGCGCTGACGGCCTTCAACAGGTCGGCGCGGGTGGTGGCGCCGCCAGCGATGCCGTCGAGCAGGACGTTGGCCGCGTCGTAGGCCTCGGTGGAGTACAGGCCCACCTTGGCGCCGTTGTTCGCGGCGGCGAACTTCTTGGTGAAGTCGGCCGAGGCCGGCGCCGCCGCGGCGGTGAGGACCGCGCCCTCGGCGCCCTCGTTGCCCGCGGTCTTGATGAAGCCGGGGTCCTCGGAGCCGTCGCCGGAGGAGAACGTGCCCTTCCAGCCGGCCTGGCGCAGCGCCTTGGCGAGCAGCCCGGAGTCGGCGTAGTAGCCGCCCACGAAGACCGCGTCGGCGCCCGAGCCCTTGATCTTGGTGACCAGGCCGGAGAGGACGTCGGCGATCTTGGTGTTCTCGAAGCTGTCGCGCTTGACCAGCGCCGGGCCGAGCGCCTTGGCGACGGAGTCGGCCAGGCCGGTGCCGTAGGACTCGGAGTCGTCCACGACGAAGACCTTCTTGGCGCCGTTGTCGGTGAGGTACTTCGCCGCGGCCGGGCCCTGGGCGGCGTCGTTGGCGACGACCCGGTGGAAGGTGGTCCAGCCCTTGGTGGTCAGGGTCGGGTCGGTTGCCGACGCGGAGACGGTGACCAAGCCGGCCTGGAAGAACGCCGGGCCGGTCGCCGCGGACTCACCGGAGAATCCGGGGCCGACCACGCCGAGAACCTTCGGGTCATCGATGAGCTTGGTCGCCAGGCTGGTGGCCTGGCTGGCGTCGCCCTGGGAGTCCTCGGCCTCGAGGGTGACCTTGCAGTCGGAGTGCGCGGTGTTGTAAGCGGCGAGCGCCGTCTTGATGCCGTCCACCATGTTCACGCCGAGGTTGGCGTTCGGGCCAGTCTCAGCGCCGAGGTAACCGATCTTGAAGCCGCACTTGTCGCTCGATGAGCCGCCGCCGGCGTTGTCGCTGCTGTTGTTACTACCGGTCGTGCCGCACGCGGAGAGCGCGAGCGCGGCCACACCGGCGAGCGCGAAAACGCGCACGGACTTCTTGGTTCCCGTCATGGGTTGGTCCTCCACAATTCACTGAGACGTGATCGGGCGCAATCTACCCATACCTGACGTGACGCGATAGCACTTTGGCATTAACTCGCCGAATGCGAGACAGGCTCGACGCCTGGGCCGCACCGGATTATCGAGCCCGCCGGCGCGAATCCGTCACTCCGTCGAGGCGCCGCCGGCCACGCGAGGACCGTGCTCGACCACGCCCTCGGCGACCTGGCGCATGGAGAGGCGCAGGTCCATCGCCGTCTTCTGGATCCAACGGAACGCCTCCGGCTCGCTCAGGCTCAGGCTCTCCTGGAGGACGCCCTTGGCCCGGTCGATCGCCTTGCGGGTCTCCAGGCGGTCCGTCAGCCCGGCGACCTCGGCCTCGAGCTCGGTGACCTCCTGGAAGCGGCTAACCGCCAGCTCGATGGCCGGCACCAGGTCGCTGGGATTGAACGGCTTGACCAGGTAGGCCATCGCACCGGCATCGCGGGCTCGCTCGACCAGGTCGCGCTGGGAGAACGCGGTCAGCATCACGACCGGCGCGATCCGCTGCCGCGCGATCTGCTCGGCCGCAGCGATCCCGTCGAGGATCGGCATCTTCACGTCGAGGATCACCAGGTCGGGCCGCAGCTCCTCGGTGAGACGGATCGCCTCCTGGCCGTCACCGGCCTCGCCGACCACGGCGTACCCCTCGTCGGTCAGCATCTCCTTGAGGTCCATCCGGATCAGGACCTCGTCCTCGGCGATGACGACGCGGCGGGCGGCAGGAGGGGTCTCGGTCACGTCCGACAGACTAACCAAGCGGGCCCCGATAGGGCTGGCGGCCGCCCTCCGGTAGGTTGAGGCCCTGCCGCCCCGGTAGCCCAACGGCAGAGGCAATGTGCTCAAACCACATCCAGTGTGGGTTCGAATCCCACCCGGGGCACCAAGCTGTCAGCGGCCGGCGAGACGCTCGCGCCATGCATCCGATGCGGCTCGTGCGCCCACAGCAACGTGTTCTTCGTACCTGGGACCGGGTCCATCGATGTCGGCGGCGAGTGGAAGCGGCATGACTATCCGCGCTGGCGGTTCGCCAACGGCTCCGCGGACATCCGCGGAGCTGCACCTGGGCACTCGACCTGCTCGACACGCTGACCGCCTCAAGCGATGAGGGCCTACTTGGCGTAGGCGGGATGCACCTGGTTGGCGGCATCACCCATCCGGTGGATCCGCAGCGCGTTGGTGGAGCCGGGGATGCCCGGAGGAGCACCGGCGATGATCACGACCAGGTCGCCCTCGGCGACCATGTCGCTGCGCAGCAGCTGGCCGTCGACCTGCGGCGCGATGTCGTCGGTGGTGCGCAGCTCGGGTGTCTCGAAGGTCTCCACGCCCCAGGCGATGGACAGCTGGGAGCGCACCGACGCGGACGGCGTGAACGCCAGCACCGGGATCGGGCCGCGCAGTCGCGCCAGGCGGCGGGCGGAGTCACCGGTGGTGGTGAACGCCACCAGGTACTTGGCGTCCAGCCGCTCGGCAACCTCCTCGGCGGCCTTGGCGATCACGCCGCCCTTGGTGTGCGGGTTCCAGTCGATCGGCGCGAGCCGCGAGACGGCGCCGGGGTCGAAGGCGTGCTTCTCGGTCGCCTCGATGATCCGGGCCATCGTCTGGACGGTGTGGATCGGATACTCGCCGACGCTCGTCTCGGCGGAGAGCATCACCGCGTCGGCGCCATCGAGTACGGCGTTGGCGACGTCGTTGGCCTCGGCTCGCGTCGGCTGCGGGTTGGCGATCATGGAGTCGAGCATCTGGGTGGCGACAATGACCGGCTTGGCCATCAGCCGGGCCTTCTCCACGATCCGCTTCTGCAGGAACGGGACCTCCTCGAGCGGGCACTCCACGCCGAGGTCGCCGCGCGCGACCATGAACATGTCGAAGGCGGCGATCACCTCGTCGAGGTTGTCGATGGCCTGCGGCTTCTCGATCTTGGCGATGATCGGCACGGTGCGGCCCACCTCGCGCATGATCACGCGCACGTCCTCGGCGTCCTTGGCGTCGCGCACGAAGCTCAGCGCGACATAGTCGACGCCGAGGTCCAGCGCGAACTTGAGGTCTTCGATGTCCTTCTCGCTCAGCGCCGGCACAGAGACCGCCACCCCGGGCAGGTTGATGCCCTTGTTGTTGCTGACCGGGCCGGGCACGACGACCTCGGTGATCACGTCGGTGCCGCCCTCGACGGCGGTGACACGCAGCCGCACCTTGCCGTCGTCGATGAGGATCGGATCGCCGACCTTCACGTCGCCGGGCAGCCCCTTGTACGTCGTGCCGCAGATCGTGCCGTCACCGGACACGTCGCGGGTCGTGATCACCCAGCGCTGCCCGCGCTCGAGCTGCGCCTTCCCCTCGGCGAACGTCTCGAGCCGGATCTTGGGGCCCTGGAGGTCGGCGAAGATGCCGACCGCCTTGCCGGTCGCCTGCGACGCCGCACGGACCATCTGGTACCGCTCCGCGTGGTCGGACTGGTCGCCGTGGCTCATGTTGAGCCGGGCCACGTCCATGCCCGCGTACACGAGCTCCTTGAGCCGCTCCTCGGTCCCGACGGCCGGCCCCAACGTACATACGATCTTCGCTCGCCTCACGACGCCACCCTACCTGGAATGGAACGTTCCAATGAGATCCGGCTCACGGACTGGCGGGTAACAGATGGCGAACAGGCGCAGACCCCCGCGGACGTGCGGGAAGCTGCGCCTGTTCGCTGCCTGTTCGTCGCCTCTCCGATACCCGCCGAGGCCGAGAACGGCCCGGCCGGCGTCAGACCATCAGCGGCCGGTCGGTCGGCTTGATCGGCGCCGGGAGCGCCGTCGAGCCGGTGAGGCAGGCGTCCACCGCGGCGGCGGCGGCGCGGCCCTCGGCGATCGCCCAGACGATCAGCGACTGACCGCGGCCCGCGTCGCCGGCGACGTACACGCCTTCGGCCGAGGTCTTGAACGCCGCGTCGCGGACGATGTTGCCCCGACCGTCCAGCTCGACCCCCAGCTGCTCGACGATGCCGGCCTGCTGCGGGCCGGTGAAGCCCATCGCGAACAGGACCAGGTCGGCGAGGATCTCGCGCTCGGTGCCCTCGACCTCGGTGAGCTTGCCGTTCTCGAAGACCACATCGACCAGCTTCAGCGCACGGACGTTGCCGTCGGCATCGCCGAGGAACTCCTTGGTGGAGACGCCGTACACCCGCTCGCCACCCTCCTCGTGCGCCGAGGAGACGCGGAAGATCATCGGGTACGTCGGCCAGGGCTGGCCGACCGGCCGGTCGGCGGCGCGAGCGTTGGAGTCGGCCGGGCGCGGCATGATCTCCAGCTGGGTGATCGACTTGGCGCCCTGGCGGATCGAGGTGCCGAGGCAGTCCGCGCCCGTGTCACCGCCGCCGATGATGACCACGTGCTTGCCGTCGGCCCGGATCTGGGCCGAGCCATCCGCTGTGGCAGCCTCGCCCAGGGCCACCCGGTTCGCCTGCGGGAGGAACTCCATCGCCTGGTGGATGCCGTCGAGCTCGCGGCCGCTGATCGGCAGGTCGCGGGGCACGGTGGATCCGACCGCCAGGACGATGGCGTCGTAGCGGTCGCGCAGCTGCTCGGCGGTGAGGTCGGTGCCGACGTTGACGCCCGGCCGGAAGATCGTGCCCTCCCGGCGCATCTGCTCCAGGCGCCGGTCGATCTGGCGCTTCTCCATCTTGAACTCGGGGATGCCGTAGCGCAGCAGGCCGCCGATCTTGTCGGCGCGCTCGTAGACCGCCACGGTGTGACCGGCCCGGGTGAGCTGCTGAGCGGCTGCCAGACCCGAGGGGCCCGAGCCGATCACCGCGACGGTCTTGCCCGAGAGCCACTCCGGCGGCTGGGGCTTGATGTTGCGGTCCTCCCAGGCCCGGTCGACGATCGAGACCTCGATGTTCTTGATCGTCACCGGGTCCTGGTTGATGCCCAGGACGCAGGCGGTCTCGCACGGCGCCGGGCAGAGGCGACCGGTGAACTCCGGGAAGTTGTTCGTCGCGTGCAGTCGCTCACTGGCGGCCTCCCAGTCGTTGCGCCAGACCAGGTCGTTCCACTCGGGGATGATGTTGCCCAGCGGGCAGCCCTGATGGCAGAACGGGATGCCGCAGTCCATGCAGCGGCTGGCCTGGGTGTTGATGATCGGCAGCAGCGCCTTGCCGATGCCGCCGTCGGGATACACCTCGTTCCAGTCGCCGACACGCTCGCTGACGGGACGCCGGGCCGCGACCTCACGGCCACTCTTCAAGAACCCCTTCGGGTCAGCCATGGAGCACCTCCATAATCCGGGCAGCGGCCTCGTCCTCGGACAGGCCCTCCTCGAGGGCCTCCTCCTGGGCTTCGAGGACCCGCTTGTAGTCACTGGGCATGACCCGGGTGAACCGGGTGACGGCGTTCGGCCAGTCCGCGAGCAGGGCCGCAGCAACCTCCGAACCGGTCTCCTCCTGGTGGGAGCGGACGATCTGCTGGAGCTCGTCGGCGAACGTGCCCTCTACCTCGTCGAGCTCGACCAGCTCGGGGTTGACCCGCTGCTGGTTGAGGTCGAGCACGTAGGCGACACCGCCCGACATGCCGGCCGCGAAGTTGCGGCCGGTCGGCCCCAGCACGACCACGCGACCGCCGGTCATGTACTCGCAGCCGTGGTCGCCCACGCCCTCGGTGACCACGGTGGCACCGGAGTTGCGGACGCAGCACCGCTCGCCGACGCCGCCGCGCAGGAAGATCTGCCCGGAGGTGGCGCCGTAGGCGATGGTGTTGCCGCCGATGATGTGCTTCTCCGGCTGGAACGTCGCGGCACGGTCGGGTCGGACCACGATCCGGCCACCGGAGAGGCCCTTGCCGATGTAGTCGTTGGCGTCGCCCTCGAGCCGCAGGGTCACCCCGCGGGGCAGGAACGCGCCGAACGACTGGCCGGCCGAGCCGGTGAAGGTGATGTCGATCGTGCCGTCCGGGAGGCCCTCGCCCTGGTAGCGCTTGGTCACCTCGTGGCCGAGCAGGGTGCCGACGGTGCGGTTGACGTTGCGGATCGGGAGCTGGGCGCGGACCGGCTCGCCATGCTCGAGCGCCGGCTTCGCCAGCGGCACCAGGGTGGTGTAGTCCAGCGAGCGCTCGATGCCGTGGTCCTGCGACTTGGTGTGCCGCAGGTCCTGGCCGGCGAACTGGCCCGGCGTCTGGACGACGTGGAAGATCGGCGCCAGGTCCAGGCCGGCGGCCTTCCAGTGGTCGACCGCGTCGCGAGTGTCGAGGACGGCCGCCTGGCCGATGGCCTCGTCGATGGAGCGGAAGCCCAGCTCGGCGAGGATCTCGCGGACCTCTTCGGCGATGTAGCGGAAGAAGTTGACGACGTACTCGGCCTTGCCACTGAACCGCTCGCGCAGCACCGGGTTCTGGGTGGCGACACCCACCGGGCAGGTGTCGAGGTGGCAGACCCGCATCATGATGCAGCCGCTGACCACCAGCGGAGCGGTCGCGAAGCCGAACTCCTCGGCGCCGAGCAGCGCCGCGATGATCACGTCGCGACCGGTCTTGAGCTGGCCGTCGGTCTGGACGACGATCCGGTCGCGCAGGCCGTTGAGCAGCAGGGTCTGCTGGGCCTCGGCGAGACCGAGCTCCCAGGGGCCGCCGGCGTGCTTGAGGCTGGTCAGCGGGGAGGCGCCGGTGCCACCGTCGTGGCCCGAGATCAGGACCACGTCGGCGTGCGCCTTGGAGACGCCCGCGGCCACCGTGCCGACACCGACCTCCGACACCAGCTTGACGTGGACCCGAGCCGCCGGGTTGGCGTTCTTCAGGTCGTGGATCAGCTGCGCCAGGTCCTCGATCGAGTAGATGTCGTGGTGCGGTGGCGGGGATATCAGGCCGACGCCCGGCGTGGAGTGCCGGGTCTTGGCCACCCACGGGTAGACCTTGTGGCCGGGCAGCTGGCCGCCCTCGCCGGGCTTGGCGCCCTGCGCCATCTTGATCTGGATGTCGTCGGCGTTGGTGAGGTACT
>Ga0164242_10002124_pt1 | contig 23053 bp, 20 predicted proteins | sample OricomgcompostMG_FD_108783 | JGI IMG/M metagenome (GOLD analysis project Ga0164242, IMG submission 108783) | Miracle-Growth compost microbial communities from Emeryville, California, USA - Original compost - Miracle growth compost (MG) ... | reverse complement strand
TAGGATCGCCTCTCGTTTGACGTAGTGGCACGGAGTAGGCAGGACTCGTCAAGCAGGGGGAGCGGATCCAAACCTTCTTGTGCATGTCATCAGGGCGCAGCATGCCTGTGCCCAGGATGGTGTCGCCGCGTCATGCCCCCTGCTGAGTCGGTCCCCCGCCCAGCGCCAATCAACAGGGATGGATTGAGGAGAATCCAATGCAAGACACACGGATAGTCCTTGCCTGCGCTCTTGCCGCAGGCGTGTCGATCGTCGCGTTGGTCGTGCTGGCAAGGCTTGCCGAGCCGATCGGTCTGGTCGACCGTCCCAACAGCCGCAAGCTTCACGTGGGTCACGTTCCACTGGTTGGCGGGCTTGCCGTCTTCATCGGCATGCTGGCCGGCGCATTATGGCTCGGTGGATTCTCCCGCTTCGTACAAATCCTGCTCGCCACCTCTACAGCCGTGGCCCTGCTCGGCGTTTTGGATGATCGCTACGACCTGAGCGTACGCGCACGCCTGTTGGTGCAGACCGCCGCCATCCTCACCGTCATCGCTACCACCGGCGTCTACGTCCATAGCCTCGGTCATGTCTTCGGCCACGAGCTGACCCTGGGCTGGATGGGCATCCCCTTCACCGTCATTGCAGTGATTGGCCTGCTCAACGCGTTCAACATGATGGACGGCATCGACGGGCTCGCCGGAAGCCTCTCACTGGTCACCATTGGCGCCATCCTGCTGTACAGCAATACCGCACGAATCCATGGTCCGACTGCGCTGATGCTGCTTACGGGCTGCGCCCTGCTCCCCTATCTGACAGCCAATCTCGGCTTGGTCGGCCACAAGATATTTCTGGGCGATGCCGGCAGTATGGTGTTGGGTTACTTGTTCGCCTGGACACTGATCGATTTCAGCCAAGCCACGCCAAAACATATCAGCCCGGTCGACGTACTGTGGTGCGTGGCACTACCCGTGCTCGACACGCTGGCCGTGATGTATCGCCGCATGCGGCAGAACAAATCACCGTTCAAACCAGATCGAGGACATATCCACCACATCCTGCTGGGCGCAGGCCTCAGCCCACGCCGCGCACTGGTCTGCCTGATAGCCTTGGCCGCAACGTTCGCCTTCTTTGGCTCGGTAATCCGCATGCTTGACACCGAAGCCAGCCTTGTGACGTTTGGGGCACTGTTGATGGCGTACACCCTCACCACGACGCGTATCTGGCTTCGCCAGACGGGCCGCCGCGCCGGTATAGCCGGACCACCTGCCGCTAACGATACCGACATCACACCAAGCGCGGACATATTGGTAAACCGCAATACGATCCAGGACGGGACCCAAGGCGGCTAACAGGCTGAAATTCGCATGATGACGCCGATGTCGTGCACCGTTCGCAATACAACCAGGTGCCTGGATCGATGATGAAAGCGCACAACGGCCATCTGCGGGCACAGGGGTAGCTCATACCGTTGCGAACCGTCCGATAGTGGTATGCCAAGCGCCCGAACTCTTCCATCGAAAATCGAAGAGTCAGCCGAGCCTTGACTCCTACGTAATCCCCGCAACGATCCGCTTCACGGCAGACGCAGACGAGTACCTGCTTTCCGCCAGAGATTTGCCCCTGCTGGCCATTTCGTTCCTCAATTCCGGTCGATCCAGGAGCTTTGTAGCCAGCGGTTCCAGTTGGTGCTCCGCTTCGCCGACGCAAACGTAACCAACGCCCTCGGTTTCGATGATTTGCTCGAGGTCATTCCCTGCGTTGATTCGCGCGAGCACAGGCAAGCCCGCACGCAGGTAAGTCAGAAACTTGCCTGGAATGTTGTGCGTGGTATGCCGTGGGTCGAGCGCAATCAGGCCCACATGGCATTGCGCCAGCAAGCCGGGGATCGACTTGGAGTCGATCTCATCCATGAACAATACGTGGCGCAGGCCATGCAGTTTTGCGTATCCACGCAAACGTTCCACCTCGCTGCCGCGCCCCACGAAAAGAAACCCGGTGTCGTCGCGACCGGCCAAATCCTTTGCCAGCTCCAGCAAGCAGTCCATTCCCTGCGCTGCCCCCATGTTTCCGGCATAGACGAAGATCGTCCTTCCGGCAAGCGGTGTGGCCTGCAGTGAAACGTGGCATTCGTCATGCGTTGGTGCAGACAGCCAGTTTTCCAGCACTTCAATCCGCGCGCCACTACCAGCAGTCGCCGCGACCATGGGCGCATTGCCGGGCGTCTGCACGCCGATCACATCAGCCTGCCGGTACTGGTAGCGCTCCACGTGTTTCAGAAGACGATATGCCAGGCCTCGCCGAATGATGCCAGCATCAGCAGCCCAATCGGGGAACAGGTCGCGCAGGATCAAATACCCGCGGCAGCCGCTGGCCCGCTTGACCCGCTTGGCAACCAGACCAAGAAATATCGTGGGCGAGTACCACACCACGCCTTCCCAACGAGTCGCCGCAAGACCCGACTTGCGCAATCCCCTGAGCAGCGCGAACGGCAGCCACACCTCCGCAAATGCGCGACGCGCCAGGCCCACGTCTTTGGTCTGCAGCGCCCGCACCCTCAACACGGTTGCGCCATCCATCTGTTCGATGGCAACAGGTGTAGGCAATCCTGCAGCCGGCACCAGCACCGTAACCCGGTGTCCCTGCGCTACCATTTCCATGACGAGGTCATGCAGTTGCACCGCACCGGAAATGCGCGCGGGCGGATAGGTATCGGCCACCAGCAACAGTCGCATCAATGCCGCGTCCGGCCGTTGTCCGCCTGTCCGGTCGAGAAATGCTTCCGCGCAGCGTCTTCAAGCATACGGACGTACTCTTGTGTTTCCGGCGTACCAGCCGCAGGCGCCCACGATGGAAATTCATTCGGTTCGTCGGGGTTGAACGGCCCCGCCTTGACCTCGAGCAACACCGAGCCGTGCGCCAGCGACAACACTGAATTCCAGCAGTCACCGCTGACCTCGACCGCAGCCCCCATCGATACGCCATCTCCGGCGCCAAACGGAATGACGCGCTCAACATTCCCCCCATCGTCGAACAGCACCACGGCAAACTGACCGCGCAACGCCACCAGCAGTTTGCTGCGCGGGGTGACCGAATGCTTGTATGGCCGTAGGTAGCTGCCTGGCTCGATGGCGTTCAGCAAGCGCTGGCAGGGGTCGGCATACGACGTGTGGATGTTGTGGTGCTGGCGCAGGCGCGGTGAGGCGACTGCACGCTTTGTCAACTCGTCCAGCATCGCCGCATCGAATTCCGTAACGCTCATGGTTTCCCGTCCCATCCAGTTCCAAAACGAATACCGCTCAGCCGCGCTTCCAGACGACGCGATTCACATAATCGACGTAACTGAGCACGATGCGCACGACCTTGTCCGAAACGTTCGGCATGCTGTAGTCAGCCACTTGCCGCAACAAGCGCTGCTCGCCTGCAGGTTGTGATTCGAGGATGGTCAAGCCTTGCATCACGCGTTCCGGGCGCGTCCCCACCATCATTACTGCGGCCTCTTCCATGCCTTCCGGACGCTCGTGCGCATCACGCAGGTTGAGCGCACGGAAGTTGAGAATGGATGCTTCCTCGTTGATTGTGCCGCTGTCGGACAGCACCGCCTTGGCATCCTTCTGCAAGCGCACGTAGTCGCTGAATCCAAGCGGTTTCAATAGGCGAATCCGATCGTCCAACTTCACGCCCAGCGCATCAATGCGCTTGCGTGTGCGCGGGTGCGTCGACACCACGACCGGTAGTCCGTATGTCGACGCCACGGTGTTCAGGGACTCCATCAATCCGACAAAGTTGTGGTCCGAATCGATGTTTTCTTCCCGATGTGCGCTGACGACAAAATACTGCCCCGCCTGCAAACCAAGGCGCTGCAACGCATCCGAGCGCTCGATGTTCGGTGCGTAGTACGTCAATACCTCGTACATCGGGCTACCGGTCTTGATGACCCGGTCCGGTGGCAAGCCTTCGCGCAGCAGGTATTCGCGCGCGATGTCGCTGTAGGTCAGGTTGATGTCCGCGGTGTGGTCGACGATGCGCCGGTTGATCTCTTCCGGCACGCGCATGTCGAAGCAGCGGTTGCCGGCTTCCATGTGGAAGGTCGGAATCTTGCGCCGCTTGGCCGGGATCGCCGCAAGGCAGCTATTGGTGTCGCCCAGGATCAGCACCGCATCCGGCCGCTCCTCGGCCAACACCTTGTCCGCTGCAATGATGACCTTGCCAATCGTTTCCGCCCCGCTGCTGCCGGCCGCTTCGAGGAAGTGATCCGGTTTGCGGATGCCCAGATCCTCGAAGAAGATGCCGTTCAACTCGTAGTCGTAGTTTTGCCCCGTATGCACCAGCACGTGTTCGCAAAACGCATCCAGCTTGGCCATCACGCGCGACAACCGGATGATTTCCGGCCGCGTACCGACAATGGTGGCAACCTTGAGTTTGCGCACACTCATACCTTGCTGGCCACCGTATCGGGGTGTTCCCGGTCGAAGATCTCGTTGGCCCACAGCATCACCACCAGCTCATCGTCGCCAATGTTGGTGATGTCGTGCGCCCAACCCGGAATGGTTTCCACCACCAGCGGTTCGTCGCCCGTGCTCTCGACTTCAAACACTTCGTTGGTGACCAGATGCCGAAAGCGATAACGCGCGCGGCCCTTGATAACAAGGAATTTCTCGGTCTTAGTGTGGTGGTAATGGCCACCTCGCGTGATCCCCGGATGCGCGGTGAAGAACGAGAACTGCCCGCAGTCCGGCGTTTTCAACATCTCCACGAACATGCCGCGCGGATCGGCATGCTTCTCGACCTTGTAGCTGAAAGCCTCCGGTGGCAAGAAACTCACGTAAGTCGCGTACAGCGCACGCACCAAACCGGTGCCGACGCGTTCGCTGACCAGCGATTGGCGCACGTTCCCAAACGCACGGATCTGGTGCGCGAGCGCACCTACTGTCGTTGCGTAGACCGGCCCTGCTTCGGCCAACCGCACGCCCTCCCCAGGCTCGGCCAGGAACCTCAGCAATTCAGCCACCACGTCGTCGATGTAGACAAGCCGCACCGGTGATTCGGGGTTGTCGATGCGGATCGGCAGTCCGCGCGCGATGTTGTGGCAAAACGTAGCTACCGCCGAGTTGTAGTCGGGCCGGCTCCACTTGCCGAACACGTTAGCCAGGCGGTAGATCGCCACCGGCGCGCCACTGTGCTGCCCGTAATCCGCCAAGGTCTCTTCGGCATGGCGCTTGCTGACGCCGTACGGATTGTCCCGTTCCACCTGAATCGACGAGGCGAACGCCAAGGGCAATGGTCGCCCGGTCGCCAGCAGCGCCTCGCACAGGCCCGTCGTGAACCCGGCGTTGCCCTGCTCAAACTCCGCGACGTCCTTGGGCCGGTTCACACCAGCAAGATGCACCACGCGATCCGCGCGGCCGGCCAACTCGGCCAATTCCGCAGCCGACGTGGCGCGCGTCACCGGCAGCACCTCGAAATTCTTGTGCTCGCCTAGCGCAACCACCAGATTCTTGCCGATGAAACCGTCGGCACCGGTCACCAGAACGCGTGTGGTCATGATCAGTCCTCCAGCTCGGCAGGCCGGCCCGCCACCAGCTCGCGAATGAAATGCAGCTTCAGCAGCAGCTTTTTCATGCCTTCGACGTCGAGCTGTTGCGTGTTGGCAGACGTGTAGTCGCCGGTTTCGCTCACGCGTTGCTCGCCGTGTTCGAAGAATGCACCGTAGTTGAGGTCGCGCCGGTCCGGCGGAATCCGGTAGTAGTCGCCAAGGTCTTCAGCGCGTGCCATGCCCTCGCGACTGACCAGGGTTTCGTGCTTTTTCTCGCCGTGGCGGGTGCCTATGATCTTGATCGGATGCTCGGGCTTCTTCAGCAGCTCGCGCAACGCGCAAGCCAGCGTATGTACCGTCGCGGCCGGTGCCTTCTGCACGAAGATGTCACCGCTGTGGCCGTGCTCGAACGCGTACACCACCAGCTCCACCGCGTCATCCAGCGTCATCATGAATCGCGTCATGTCCGGGTCCGTGATTGAGATCGGCGTATCCGACAGGATCTGCTGCACGAACAGCGGAATCACCGAGCCGCGTGACGCCATGACGTTGCCGTAACGGGTACCGCAGATCATGGTCTTGTCGGGATCGACGTTGCGGCCCTTGGCGGTGAACACCTTCTCCATCATCGCCTTGGAAATGCCCATGGCGTTGATCGGGTATACGGCCTTGTCGGTGCTCAGGCAAATCACACGGCGAACACCGCAGCTGATCGCCGCCTCGGTGACGTTCTCGGCACCCAGGATGTTGGTCTTGACCGCCTCCATCGGGTAGAACTCGCACGAAGGCACCTGCTTCAAGGCCGCCGCGTGAAACACGAAATCCGCACCGCGCGTGGCACCCGTCACGCTGGCCAGGTCGCGCACGTCACCGATGTAGAACTTCAGCTTGTCGGACGAGTAATGCTTGCGCATGTCGTCCTGTTTCTTCTCGTCGCGGCTGAAGATGCGTATTTCACGTATGCCGGTATCCAGGAACCGGTTGGCCACTGCGTGTCCAAACGAACCCGTCCCGCCGGTAACGAGCAGCACTTTTCCATCGAAAATCGCCATTCACTGTTTTCCTTATCTTTGCCGTCGTAGCCACGTACCACGCAATGCGCCGCCGCCAAGCCAACACTCCGCTGCCACAGCCCGAGCAGAGTACTAACCCCCTATACGCCATTCAACGCTCGCCAAGCAGCGCACGGTACGCAGCGAGATGCCGATCCGCGCAAATGGCCAAGTCGAGCTTGTCAACCGCGATACGCCGCGCGTTACCCCCAAGCCGGGCACGCAAACCGGCGTCATCGATCAACAACCCGACCTTCTGCGCCAGGGCAGCATCATCACCCACCGTGATGACAAACCCGCTCTCGCCGTCCTTTACATACAGAGGCACGTCGCCCACATCGGTGGACACCACCGGCCTGGCCATCGCCATCGCCTCCCATACCGAAATCGGCGAGGATTCGGCGACGGATGTGCACAGGTACACGTCAAAGCGCTTCAACAAGGGACGAACATCCGACCGCGCGCCGACAAATTCCATGTTCGCAACCCCAAGCTCACCACACAAGGCCAGCAATTTTTCGTGATAGCCCCGCTGGTTGGCATACACCGGTCCGACGCAGGCGAACACCAGCTTTTCAGGCTCAAAACGCGCGTTGAGTCTGCCCGCGACTCGGATGAACGTCTCAAGGCCCTTGACCCGGTTCACATTCGCCGTGACGCCCACCACCACTTTGCCTGCCCACCGTTGCAAGAGATCTTCATCCCCGTCAATTGCCAATGCCGGATCGAACTCCTTCGTATCCACGGGCGCTGGCACCACAAAGCACGGCTTGCGTGCGTCGACCAATCCCGCGTAGTACGCCTGTGTGCGCTCCGATGCGAAGATATACCCACTCGCAGAGCCACTCAGCATGCGGAACATCTTCCGAATAAACCCCGGCATCATGGTGTCGTTGAGGTGCCACACGCAGGGAACCCGTGCCAGTCTCGCGGCAATCACGCCCTTTACCTGCCAACTGCCACCCGATACATGCACGAGGTCTGCCTTGCTGCGTCGAACCAGGCGCGCCAGTCGAAACACTTCCAACGGGGAAAAAAGCAAATAGCCGAGAGCGACACGCCACTCCTTGGTCATGCGCGTCAACGGCAATGCGCGGTAATCCACATGCAGCGCCTCGCATGCCTCACGAAACGGCACCGAGTTGGCCAAGGGCATGACAACGAGCGTATCCACGCGTCCGGCCAACGCTGCGGCAACCCGCACCATCCTGACCTGCGGGCCGCCGAGCTTGCCTTCTTCGATAACATTAAAAATCAAGACGCCCATCGGGGCAGCCTTTATCCAAGGTTAAAACGGTCAGCACTTGGCGCTGTGCAATGGTTTCGCAAATCGTAAGTACGCGGAGCAACACCAGACAGACCCACTTGGATATGATTCCTGCGCATGTGAAGGGGGCATACAACCGCGCAAAGGGACGCACTGGATACATGATCACCTTGCTCCGCGCATCGTGCTTTCTAGCCCTGCGCCCCGCGATGCTGCAATAGCAATCCTCCTGTGCACCACCCTCTCTACACGAACACCACACTCCAATGGAAGCCGCGAGCGGCATCATTTGATACCATGGCTTTTCATGAACTTGATGGTTTCAGTGAACCAAGGCATATCCTTACTGAACCGCGGACGCTCAACGGTACGGCCATCACCGGAGCATGCCCAAGGCGGCGACCATATAACCACACCATCAACAATAGGATAAAGCGTTTCGAGTTCATTACGCCAAACTGCCGCCGGAAGGAACTGTGCATTAATCGATCCGGGCTTGCATCCGGATGATCCGGCGTAATATTGAGGCCAGACAAATACGTAAACCGGCTTACCGTGCGCTTCTTGCCGTGCACGCTGAACCATCAATTTCGCTTCCTGCGCCCACGCTTTGGCGTCCGGCCCCATTGTATATAAAGACGGAGTGAGAGCGTCAACCTCACTTATAACTGGCGCAGCTACTCTCTGCAGTTTTTCCCATGAGGCAACTAGATTTGGCTTGCTTTTACTAAATGCGTTGTAAAGGAGATATCCATGGGTAGGCATAACCCCAAACATGCCTATCTTACTATAGGGATTGACATTCCTAAAATCACGTATGACTTTCGAATACTTCTGCATCGCGTCGTCGTTCCATCCCCATGTCTCCATATCCAAGACAACTAACGTACCCCGATGTTGCATTGCCGACTTCGCAGCGCGATTGACCTTAGCCGAACTATAACGCCGAATCTTAGAAAAACTTACCGGCGGATCATTCAATCTACTCTCATAAATTACATTAATTGGCTCGATCCCATACGCTGACAAATCAGGAGCACCTGCATACTTAATGGCATTAAACACACGAAATTCCCTAGGCACCACCTCACCGACAACCGCGTCGCTTATCGTAAACGTCAAGGTAAGTGTCACGACCAACACACCGATGATAGTTTTTACGGCTAGACGCATTTGACTGACCTCATTCTTGCCTGCAAAACAATGCCAAACTCACCGTCACGATTAGCTCTGCGCTGGCGCAGGCAGCATTACTTTAAGTGGTGCAACGTTCAAACAATGCGACTAAAGTCTTTTATAGTTGTGAAGCTTCGATAAAAGCGAAACATTGCTCGTCGCAGAGCCCATCCAGCTAAACCTTCGGCGTATCGTGCTACATATTTTTTGACCATACGAATGATTGATCAATTATCTTTCATGTTATTTATTTACCTATTCAGTCGCATGTTCTGAAAATCCAAACGAGATCTTTATTGATAACCGAATACCGCCTGAATTTCCTCCGAAGGAGTCGGGCGCGCTTTAACCATTTCCCTAGCTCTAGAACCTACAACAACTAAGATATCCCGACGCCGAATTATGTCCAGCATTACAAGTGCCAATGCCTGGACATCACCGGGCGGGACCAGCCACCCCGTGTTCTCGTGCTCAATCAGATCAGGGATCCCGCCCACCGATGATGCGATCATAGGCACACCCACACTTGCCGCCTCTAATAAAGAGCGAGGAGTGCCTTCGCTAATTGAAGGCAACAGAACACAGTCCATCAGGCGGTAGGCTTCTAATGGGTCGGCGATCCACCCCCGGAACTCGACGTACTCCGAAATACCCAATTCGCAAGCAAGGTCGTGAAGATGACCCGCATCAGGGCCAGTCCCATAAATTACGAGACGCGCAGCAACCTGCTTCGTTACAATAGCAAGTGCACGTAAACCAACATCAAATCCCTTTCCGGGCTGCAGACGTGCCACAGCACCGAAGACCACTTCTGACGGTTGCCTGACCCTCAGATTCGACTCAGCTGTTAAATTTGCGCCCTCAATGGAGATTGGGACAACCCTTACTTGTAGCTTGTGGAGTAGCCCATAATCACGGCGCAGATCATCCGCCATCCCTTTGGAAAGAACTACGACTTCATCACACATCCTCAGCGTCATCCGGAACAACAACCGATATATCCTCCGGGCCCAAGGACCTGCCTCTGGGGGAACTGGATCTCCAGCCAGATAGATAACATGGCGTATTTTCAAACCAATCTTGCCGGCAATTCGCGTAGCAATGCCTGCAGCAAACATTGTCCACGGGAAAAAACTCACCAAAACAGACGCTCTGTATCGCAGAATTTCTCTAATGACAGCCATTGTGGCAGGAAGAACCAGAACCCTGCCCCATCGACCCATTAAGGCTGAATAAACCAGACGTACATTTGAGAGCCTAGCTGCCTCTGGGAAGAGCGATCTTTCTGAATTATTAGAAAAATATAGAAATGCAACTTGGCTTCCTTCCGGGACGTTGCCTAGCCATAACCTCAGGCGACGAATAGTTCCTCCCAACGCTGTAATAGGTGCGCCAACAATTATGAATTTTTGATTCATGTCCAATCCAATATCAAAACTACAATTCCAGCCCTGTGCACGCAAACTGCCCACAAAATAAACAGCCTTCAGATCAAATGCGGCTTGAGGTGTTCTTAAAATACACCGCGCCTAAAATGTAACGACTTGAGAAATTTAGTCTTTCAATAAATTTGATAGTCTTACATAAGTAGATCACATAGCATGTGACGGATAATACATCACGTTAGCCAGCTTTACTTGAATATCGACCCAACATGGAATATGTCATAAAATTTCCCGACATACAGCCCAATAGTGCAAAGAAAAACTTCGACCCGATTCCGCTAAACAAACTTATGCAGACGACCACCCCCAAAAGAGCTGCGAGTGTCGCAAAACACTCTCTCCTTTGATCGAAATCAGGCAGGTGGAGCACCTGATAAAATGCTTTATAAATCATAAATACACAAAAGACAGCAAAAAGTCCGCCCGACAGAATTCCGTAACTTGACATAAACGACAAAACGGTATTGTGCACAAGGACAGGACTACCATGATAATCTGCGAAAAACTTGCCAGCCCCCAAAATTGGGGTATTTGCAATTTGCGTTACGGCAGCAGAATATCCCTCTAACCGTGCAAATACAGACTGCGCCTTCACACTAACTAAAGCATGAATAAAGTCCAATCCGAATCCGCTCATAAAAAATAGCAGTAATGCGACGACAGCGAAGACCGCAAGGACAAGGATCATACGGAGCCGCTTCGAAGCTCCTTTCCCATATAGCGTCCATATGCCTATCCAATAAATAAGCAAGAATAAGCTAATGGCTATCCATCCACTTCTGGACTGCGCCACGACGTCAGCCGTAATCATTACTATCGCCGCAGACATAATCGCTATTTTCATCCACCACTTTACCCTTGGCCGAAAAAGCCAGCGGTGCGCCACCATAATCCCGGCCAGTAGCCACACATCATAGTCACCACTTGCTGAAATCAAGCCCTTATAGCCTCGCCCGGAAAACTCGTACCCAGCGAATGAGCGAGCTGCACCTGCCGCCTTTTCGAAATCGAATAAAGGCAGCACGTCCATGTAATGCAGCAAACCAATCAGAGCTGCCGTCAATGCACCGAGGAAGATCGCGGTCTCCCACCCCCATCCGGGGACGTCACGGTATGCAAGGAATATTCCGACGAAGTAGAAAACAATCGCCCCTACACCCGTAACAAGATAGGAGATTGACTCGCTTGTCCCTCCGTTAAAAACGGTGCTGAGAATCATCCAAAAGATCAACAACACCAAAATATAGCTGCCGAGCTCAGCCCAGCATGGCTTGATTCGAGCCGTTAGAATCATAGCTCTCAGTATCAAAGCCACAAACAAGAAAAACATTGCATTGGGTGGCGATATGTTCGATATCCCCGGTAACGGCGCCGATGCCAACGGCAATAACACTACGCTCAGCCAAGCAGCAACATAGGTGAGGTGTATGCGACGGCGAGTGAGGACCGTCACCTTTGGCGCATTTCGTCCCAAAGGCAACTTAGGTCCGCTCTCGCGACCCGTAAGTGTTCTACCTATTTGTTGGATACTGTCGGTCAAGTTCGCGTCACCCACGTTCTAGCATGACCTGCGTGATAAGACATTATTCTTAGCATCTGCTCGAGGCTGAGTCCGCTACCCTATTCAACGGAAGTATTTGTTGCGTCATTCTCAGGCAACAACTTCCAACTATGAAAGTCTTGCTCCAGGAGCTGCTCCAGGAGAGTTATATCAGGCGTATAGAGAGCCCTAAGACGGCGCTCCTCATTTGCGTCCAATATCGGTTTGGGGCGTACGCGGGTGTTCAGCCGGTTAAGTTTTGTGCGGACACGTGCAATCCGATCCTCACCAAGCACTGGCTTTAATAATCTCATGTAGGGTCGAGGTCGCTGGAGTATGCGCATGAATAGCCTGCTTCGTGGCACACCAGCCTGATTAGTGACGATTTTCTTTGCCCACTCAATTTCCGGATCAACGCCCAAGTGCAGGCAAACTGCCCTGAGTGAGCGCAACCAATCGCTCGTCAAATCCTCATACCTCAGGAACAAAAACTGTGTGCGCTCGAAGTAGTCAAGCCATCGAGACACCAATCTACCGTAGAGGCCATCGCGATAATAACCTGCCCATTGCAACGGATCGCGCGCCAGCCTAACTTCTTCCGACTGCAAGGCGTCCGCAAAGGAACATTCCTCAGCATTTACCCTCACTCGGTGCAAATAATGCGACCAAGCACGCTCGACCGGGTCCCGCAGAATCACTACAAATTTAAGGTTCCTAGAATTCAGTGCACCAATCAACCTGGGAGCAACAACGTCTGGTGCATGAAAATAGGACGGCGATCCCTCGCCTCTTGTGGAATAGCCTTGTGCGTCTGAAAAATAGTTGTCTATATAAAAATCTAAGCCCCTGGCATACTTTTTGTCATTGAAAAAAAACTGTGTCTCTTTTTGCCTCGTCATGAAGATTTCCGGATGCTGCTTTAGCATTCCGCATAATGAAGTAGTGCCGGCCTTCGCCGCACCTAAAATGAAAAAATTTGGCAAATTGTTACACTTATAATCGCTCATCACGCAACTCACGAAAGTCGTTTGGCACTGCCAGGGGCGGAACTACTTCCTTACAAAGGATACATGAAACATGCCAGCGACAACGCGTACCGCACTACTGAAGCCTTCAGCTAAATACCGAACGTCTACATAAGTTCTCACACGTATTAAGCAGTACGCCAGCCACATCAATAGCACACCCTGCAAAACCAGGAAGCCGCTTGAAATATATGCCACGCCATCCAATCCGTAGCTGGCACCCGCAAACGGCATTATCGCGATAGACACTATCGTAACTGCCATGTTTACATACATGGCGCGACGTTCGTACCCGGACATCTGCAGCAATGAGCTTGCCGCTCCAAATAGTCCAGACAGAAATGCGCCGCCGGTGAGGATCGCCGCCAGCCCGCCGTAATTCGAAAATTTTGGACCGAAAACTAGTGCAAGTACCTGCCCACCACAGCATACGAGTACCACCGTTGGCAAAAGCGCTGCTAATACACCATAACTTGCGGCACTTCTGCACAGCCTCTCAGTTATATCCCGCTTCCCAATACTGGCCGCAATCATCGCCGGCACCGACCTTCGTATAGCCTGATCTAAAAACAAGACAAGGTTAGCAACACTCCTCAGCGGTCCATACACACCAGCACTTGCCGAGCCCAAAACCGCACCAACGATAATAACATCCGCAGAATTGCGGACCATTGCCATGCCTGCCGTTACGCCCATTGGTAGAGACGTCGAGATCAGTTCTCGAAACCCTGGCACTAGGCTTGCAGCAGATGACGACTGGCTGCCCCTTAACCTCCACATCCTGTATTCAACAAAGGTTGCTCCAAAGGCGACACTCGCAAGCCCGCTTACTATCCACGCCCAAAGCACCGACATCAGGTGCGCTGATGTCATGTCCAGCCAGTACAGAGCGGCCACGCCAATCAGGAGTAATGCCTTCTGTACTAGGCCAGAGCTCAAAATAGACTGCAACATATGATTGGCTGCTAATAAAACAGCCGCATAATAGGCCTGCAAAGCGGTAACGATGATTATTACACATCCAAAGAAGCCTAAGTCGGCGATACCCTGGTTGTGAAACATGGCGTGTGTTACGACCTTCCATCCTAAAGCGCAGACGACCACCGTTATGGTGGATGCGGCCAACAGTACAACGAACATGCGACGCTGCACGACAGGGAGTATCGATGGATTGGAGTACACCAATCGTCCCAGGAACTTTTGACTGCCTTGTGTAGTACCTGCTTGACAAAACAGGCTGACAATGCGCCCCATCTCCATTAGGATTGTGTAGATACCGAGATCTCGCAATGACAGGTACCTGGCGAGAATTGCCAATAACGCAAAATTGAACACTAACAGTGCGACCTGCCCAACGGCCACATACGCGCTGGTTCCCGCCAGCCTACGCTGCAGCAAGTTCTGAAGTAACAGATCCTCACGATCTTCGACAGTTGCCACGTCTATCTTCGCCATACGCGCAGCTTTCCTAAGTTATGCGTTCAGCACGCGGCCCGAGCGTCATCGAAGCTTATTTGGTGCGCGATCGCGCGAACGCGATCTGCACCAAATGTACAGCCGGCTCGAACGGCTAACTCCACTTCACGCGCGGCATGATTCTTCCGGTGACGATCCTGTCCTTGTTCTCGATCACCCGCTTGAGCATGCCGGCGATGACTTCGTCGGTCATGTAATGCGGCTTCAGGCCCAATTCCACCAAGCCGGAATGCACCGGATTGTAGTAGTGATTTTCCTTTTCCTTGCGTGGGTTGGGAATGGACTTTATGGCAACGTTCAGACCCATCGCGTCACCGACCTTCTTGATGCGCTCGGCCGCTTCGTTGACTGTGAAGGTTTCGGTGAGCTGGTTGAAGATGCGCAGCTCGCCCCTCTTCACCGGGTTCTGCGCTGCAAGGCTGACGCATTGCAGCGTGTCACGCAGGTTCAGATAGCCCCTGATCTGGCCGCCGGCACCGTACACGGTCAGCGGGATGCCGGCCACGGCTTGCACCAGGAAGCGATTGACGAGCGTGCCGAAGATGTCGTCATAGTGGAAGTTGGGGCACAGGCGCGGGTCCAGGTCGGCTTCGTCGGTCGACAAGCCGTAGACCGGCCCCTGCATGAGGTCGGTCACGCGCAAGCCGTAGGTGCGCACATAGAACCACAGCAGATCGGTATCCAGCACCTTGGTGGTGTGGTACAGCGAGCCCGCCGCACGCGGGAACAGGAAGGTATCCTTGCGCCCCTTGTGTTCGACTTCCAGCCAACCTTCCTCGATGTCGATGTTGGGCGTGCCGTATTCACCCATCGTGCCCAGCTTGACGATATGACAATCGGGCACGATGTCCTTGACCGCGTGGATGCAGTTGAAGGTGACGTTGAGGTTGTTGTTGAAGGTTTCGCGCGCTTCCCTGAAGCCGCGCATGGAGTACGGCGCGGACGGCTGTTCGGCGTAGTGGATGATGGTTTCCGGCCCAAATTCGCGCACGATGTCGAACATCACGCCTGGGTCGGCAAGATCGGCGATGTGAACCTTGATGGTGTGGCCGGATACGGCATGGAAGACACGCGCGCGTTCCGAAAGGCTGGGCGTGGCGATGAGCGCCTCGCTGTCGGTGGCTTCGGCGATGTGGCGGCGCAGGTAGTTGTCCACCACGCACACTTCGTGGCCGGCGGCTGCAAGGTTCATGGCCGTGGGCCAGCCGAGATAGCCGTCGCCGCCCAGAATCAATACACGCATGTTCATTCCTTGGTCGCTGAGGGGTGGTAGGTGTCGAGAAAGTAGCGCACGGTGCGCCGCAGTCCGTCGTGAAGCGGGACCTGCGGCGCCCAGGCCAGCCGCTGCCGCGCCTTGGTCGTGTCGGAGTAGTTGCGGGCCACGTCGCCTTGGCGTCCGGGGCCATGGTACACATCCGGCACGTGCATGCCTTCGGAGCGCATGGCCTTGATGAGCTGCTCCGTCATTTCCGCCACGGTGGTTTCCGCGGCGGTGGCGATCTGGAACGTCTCGCCGCCGATGCCGGGAGTCAGCGCCGCGCTGCGGATGGCGCGGATGAGATCTTCGATGTGGACGAAATCCCGGGTCTGGCTGCCGTCACCGTAGATTTCCAGCCGCTGGCCGGATATGGCTTCCTTGATGAATTTGGCGACGACGGAGCCTTTGTGCCCGGAGCCTTCGCCATAGACGTTGCCGAAACGCAACGTGACGGTTTCCACGCCGTAGCAGTGGTAATACGCGGAGCAGTAGCCCTCGCCAGCGAGTTTGGATGCGCCATAGGGCGAGGCCGGGTGCGGCGCCATTTCTTCGTGCAGCGGCGGGGTCTGCACGCCCAGTGGCGCGCCGGACGATGCCATCACGAATCGCGGTGGTTCGCCGGCGGCACGACAGGCTTCCAGCATGTTGACGACGCCCAGCACGTTGGTATGGCAATCCTTGATGGGGTCGGCTACCGACTGCGGCACACCGGTGTTCGCGGCAAGGTGGATGACCACATCCGCTCCAGTGATGGCCCTGGCGATCGCTGCCGGATCGAGAATGTCGCCCACCTGCAGCGCCACGGGCTGCGACCAGTCGTGGAAGTCGGCCGCGTTGCCCAACTCGACGAACGGGGCGACCGCGGCAAGGTCTTCCCGCGTACCGGTGGAAAGGTTGTCCAGCACGCGGATGGAATGGTCGCCTTCGGTCAGCAAATGGGTGATGAGGGCGCAGCCGATGAAGCCACATCCCCCAGTGACAAGCCAGTTCATGATCGATCCCTCTTCGACTGCATCTCTTCACATGTCCACCCCAGGGTGGACATGTACCAACTCATTCCAGAGCACCCAGGTAGGCACCGACCATAAACGGCTTGCGTGTCAATCGTTGGGGCACCGGCGCCAGCACGCACGAGGCCTAGCTCGCCGCGCTCTCTTCCTTGTCCCCCGGCCAGTATCGCTGGGGCGCTTCAGTCATCATCTGGATGTCCAGCAACCCGTCGCCGCGCAACAGGTTGACGAGGTCCTGCCTGGGCATGAGAGGTTCTTCCGACGACACATACGGGTTGGTCACCTTGTCGGACACGACATTGGGGTACTCGTACGAGACCGTCCGATACACCCCGCGGTAGGCCGGCAGGACCGCGAAGTAATGTTCCAGTTCGACGGCGCGGCGGGTTTCTTCATCGCTCATCAATTCCTCGTACAACTTTTCGCCCGGCTTGCTGCCGATTTCCGTGATCTCGATCGACCTGGGGTCCTCGCCGAAGCGTGGCGCAAGCTCCTCGATCATCACCTCCGCCAAGTCCTTGATGCGGATGACCGGCATCTTGGTGATGAAGACTTCACCGCCCCGTCCGAGCAGCGCCGACTCGATGACAAGCCGGACCGCATCGCGCGTGTTCATGACGAAACGCGTCATGCGCGGGTCGGTCAACGTCACCGGGCCACCGCGGGCGATCTGGTTGGCGAACACCGGAACGACGGACCCGTGCGATCCCAGCACATTGCCGAAACGCGTAGCGACGAACACTGGACCGCCTTCGCTCGTCTGGCTGTTGGCTGCCGTGATCAGTCGCTCGCCCATAAGCTTGGAGGTGCCCATGACGCTGGTTGGGTTCACGGCTTTGTCGGTGCTCATCTGCACCATGCGTTCGACGCCGCCGTCGCGCGCAGCCTGGATGAGGTTCTGCACACCGAGGATGTTGGTCTGCACCGCATCCATGGGCGACCGTTCGCAAACGATTACGTGCTTGAGCGCGGCCGCGGAAAAGATCACGTCCGTGTTGCGCGCCAGGCGTGTCATGAGGGCAGCGTCACGCACGTCCCCGATGGTGAAGCGTGCCCGCGAGTCGGCCAGGTATTGCTGGTCGATGGAAAAAATGCCGGTCTCGTTGTTGTCGACACCCACCAGTTGGCTGATGCCGTACTCCGGTTTGAGTAGCTCCGCGATCAGCGCGGAACCGACCGTACCGCACGCCCCCGTGACCAAGATCCGCTTGTTCTTAAGCTGGTACATCAAAAGCTCCTTCAGGAAATGGCTTGGGTACGGCAGGAATCGATGTGCCGGCCTGCCTGCGAAGACCATCGAACATCGCACCGGACTGGATCAAAGTTCATTGTTTCGCTTCAACCGCCCGGACTTGGGATCAAAATGCAAGCCGCATTCTTTCAATGATCCGCGCTCCCACCACCAGCGGCCGGCGCGTTCGTCCTCACCGGGCTTGACCGCGCGAGAACACGGTGCACAACCGATACTTTTGTAACCCTCATCCAGCAGTTTGTTGTAGGGAATGGCATGGGAGTGTATGTACGCCCACATTTCCTGCGCGGTCCAATCCGCCATCGGATTGAACTTGTACAGATTATAGTTGCTGTCCCATTGGCGCATTTCGATGGCCGCGCGCGTGGGCGACTGCTCCTTGCGCAAGCCAGTCAGCCACGCTTTTTTTCCGACGAGGAACTGCTTCAACGGCAACACCTTTCGGATGTTGCAACACTGCTTCCGAAGTTCCACGCTCTGATAAAACCCGTTGACCCCGTTGCGTTGAACCCAATCGCCGACTTCAGCGGCATCCGGGTACAGGACCTTCAGCACCGGGCCATAACGCGAAAATACGGCCTGCATGAGGCTGTAGGTCTCTTTGGGCAAGCGGCCCGTGTCAATCGTCACCACCTCGATATTCAATTTGTGCTCGACAATCAAGTCGAGCATCACCAGGCTCTCCGGGCCGAGCGCGCTCGATAAGACTGATGGAGAGTAGTCGGTGCTTATCTGTGTCAGCAGCTCCAGCGTCTTATCCAGGTTGGTAGGCACCGCCTTCTCCATCTGTCACATGCCTCCCCCATACGGTGGCGATCGAATCAGGCGCCACGCCCATGATGGGTTCCACACCCGCCCCTGGTTCAGGTGTCTCCGGATAGTACCGCGCGATGACCGCGCACGGCTCTACCCATGGCACGATCCGACCCACCCTAGTCAGGAACACGTCATATTGGGTCGGCTTGCGATGCCGTTCGAATCCGGCGTCGTACTGCATCGACAGGCTCATTTGCTTAGGTGTCATCGGGTACGATCCATCAATAGCTCGGAGCTTTGACCTCGGGGCAAAAAATCAGAGTTTCCTGAAGCTGTGATCGCCCAGCCCTTCCTCTGTGAACCAGATGTATTCAAAGACGGCCGTCGACTTCGTCTTTGGGCAGAATGCCTTTGATGTCGTAAAGCACAGCGCGGCCATTGGCCAGTGCGCGCACACCAGCACTGCCTCCGGCCTTGAATTCATCATGCGCCACGGCTATCACCACGGCATCGTAAGTATTCGGTTTCGGCGCATGCGGCAACAAATCAAGACCATACTCAGTCTTGGCCTCGGCAGCATCGGCCCATGGATCGTAGATATCCACCAGGGCGCCGAAGCTTTCGAACTCCTTCACCAGATCCACCACGCGGGTATTGCGCAAATCCGGGCAGTTTTCCTTGAAGGTCAAGCCCAGCATAAGCACGCGACTGTTCTTGATAGCGTGACCTCTGCCGATCATCAACTTCACTACTTCGCTGGCCACATGATGACCCATGGCGTCGTTGATGCGGCGGCAAGCCTGCAGAATATCCGGGTAATAACCCACCGATTGCGCTTTCTGGATCAGGTAGTACGGATCCACACCGATGCAGTGACCGCCAACGAGGCCCGGACGGAACGGCAAGAAGTTCCATTTGGTACCCGCGGCTTCCAGTACATCCATGGTATCGATGCCCAAACGGTGGAAGATCAAGGCAAATTCATTGATCAATGCAATGTTGACATCGCGCTGAGTGTTCTCGATGACCTTGGCGGCCTCGGCCACCATCAAGCTGGGGGCCTTGTGCGTACCAGCTGTGATGATGCGCCGGTAGAGTGCGTCGACGAAGTCAGCGGTCTCCTCGGTAGAGCCGGAGGTGATCTTCGGGATAGTGGTAAGTCGACGTTGCTTGTCACCCGGGTTGATCCGCTCGGGGCTATAGCCCACGGTAAAATCCACATTGAACTTCAGGCCAGAGGCACGCTCCAACTCGGGCACACAAATTTCTTCGGAGGCCCCCGGGTACACCGTGGACTCATAAATCACCACATCACCACGCTTGAGCACCTTGCCGATGGACTGGCTGGCCTTGATCAGCGGCGTGAAATCGGGGCGTTTGATCTCATCCACCGGGGTCGGCACCGTAACGATAAATACGGTGCAATTGCGTAGTGCTTCAAGATCACTGGTGTACCGGAGCTTGCTCGCGGAGGCCAGCTCCTCGGCCGAGGTCTCCTGGGTATGGTCGATCCCAGCACGCAATTGCTCGATGCGCGCAGCATGGATGTCGAAGCCCATCACGTGGAATTGCTTGCCGAATTCCACGGCAAGTGGCAGGCCGACATAACCCAAACCAATGATGGCGATCTTCGCGTTGTCCAGTAACTGCATGGGCTTCCGCTGGGTGATGTCCGAGGGGCCCCGATCGATCCGATACAAGATGAACAGGGTGAGGTTGGTCGATCAAGCTTGACCGGGTGTGATGGACTCGAAATGTTTCACGGGCGATGCAAGCATGTGACTTGGTGTTTCTTGAGCGTCTTGTACCCAAGCTCGAAGAGCCCTACCCCACCCCAGCCCTCCCCTGCTTGCAGGGGAGGGGGCAAGGCGGGAGCTATTTGGCGGTTTTGTATTCGTAGTAGCCGTAGGAGTAATAACCAGCGCTGCGTTTCTCCACAGCATTGAAGATCGCGCCCTTAATCTCGATACCATTCTGCTCGAAACGCTGTTTGGCCAGTGCTATTTCACGCGACTGATTCAAACCGAAGCGCACCACCAGCAAGCTGGTGCCCGCATGGTGGCCGATCACGGCGGCGTCGGTAACGGCCAGGATTGGCGGCGTGTCGACGATGACAAGGTCGTAAAGCGGCAGCACCTGTTTCAGAAGTGCCGTGAAACCAGCGTTCATCAACAGTTCGGAGGGATTCGGCGGCACCTTGCCCCGGGCGATGAAGTGCAGTTTTTCCAGGCCCGCTACGGGACGGATGGCGGTGGCCAGGTCGATCTGCCCCGCGATCAGCTCGGACAAGCCCTTTTCCGCACGACCACCCAGCACGCGATGCTGGCCGCCCTTGCGCATGTCGGCATCGATCAGCAATACCTTCTGTCCGGCCTGGGCAATCACGGCAGCCAGGTTGGACGAAACAAAGGTCTTGCCCGCGTCCGGACTGGAGCCGGAGATCATCAACAGATTGTTCTTGGCTTCCAGCCGTGCGAAATGCAGGCTGGTCCGCAAGCTGCGTAATGCCTCGGTGGCCAGGTCGGCTGGGGCGCTGACGGCCAGCAGATGCTGGCGTCCATCGGCATGCTGATGTGGGCCTCGTACCGAAATGTTGCGCTCCTGCTCGCTGAGCGGGATGGATGCATAGACTGGCAGGCCCAACTGCTCGATATCTGCAGGGTCTTCCACACCGCGGTTGAGCATCTGGCGAAGGAAAATGAAGGCCACTGCCAGGAAGCCGCCGAGGAATGTCCCACCGATCACTGCGATGGCTTTTTTCGGCTTCACGGGCTGGGTCACATCCACCGCAGCCTTGTCCACGATACGCACATTCCCCACCGTGCCTGCGCGCGCGATTTCCAATTGCTGCGCCTGGTTCAGCAAGCCGGTGTAGGTGGTATTGCTGACCTGCACGTCCTCGGTCAGGCGGAGCAGGTCACGCTGGGTGTCGGGCAAGCTGTCCACCTGCTTTTCCATGCCGGCTTTCTGGGACTGCAACTGGCCGATCTGCTGCATCAATGCCTTGTAGGCCGGATGATCCTTGGTAAAACGGCGCTCCATGTCTGCCTGTTGCATCTGCAATTGCTGGAGGCTTGTTTCCACCGCCACAATCTGGTCGAGCAGACCCTTGGTCTGTAGCGAAATGTCGACAGTGTGAGCCTTGGTCTGGAAGGCATTGAGTGCGGCCTGGGCCTTCTCCAATTTCTCACGAACCAACGGCAATTGGTCCTTGACGAATTGCAGACTGTTGGCAGCCTGGGCCGAGTTGCGGTCCACGTTCTGGCGAACATAGGCCTCGCTGATCTGGTCGAGTACGGCAGCAGCCAGTTGCGGGTCCGCGTTCTGGTAAGTCAGGCCAATGATGCCCGAGTCCTTGCCTTGCTCACTGGCATCGACCTGTTGTTCCAATCTGCCAAGTGTGGCCAGTTCGCGGTTGCGCACCACGTCGAAGCGCATGCCCGGATTGGCTGTCAGGTTCTTCACCTGCATGGTGACGCCATGCCCCTTAGCCACTTGCCCTACCTGGCCGTGCAACAAGGTATTGCCGTCATCGTCCAGCAAGGTATAGGCACCGCGCTCACCGGCAATCAGCGTGAGATTCTTGCCAAGAAAACCGTTCGGCAGATCCAATTGGAATACGTCCAGTTCCGAACCACCCCAATCGTCACGACTGAACCCAAACCAAGGCGACGCCACCTCGCCGGGTTTGTCGGGCGAGTAGTGCCGAGCAATGAAATTACCGATCAGCGGAAACCGGTGCGGCGTCACCACGACGTTCAGATTGAGGTTGTCTACCGCTTTGCTGAGCACCGAGCGTGAAGTGATGATCGCGATCTCGGTGGTGGCCTCGGAACTGGAAGCACCCAGCGTCTGGGTGATGGCGCTCAGTCCGGGCAAGTCAGGCACTTTCTGCTCCACCTGCACCATGGCGTTGGCCTGGTAGACCGGGGTGGCCAGGATGGCGTAGGCCACGCTGATCACGAAGAATGCCGCCGTCACCACGATGATCAACCATTTATGGTCGATCAGGGTTCCAAGCAGGGCGTTCAGGTCGATTTCGTCGTCGTGGGAGGTCGTGCTTTGCGCAGCTGCCATGGAATTCGCTTTTTCGGCTGAAAGGACGGATACAACTCTATAGAAAAAGAGTTTTACAGATAGGGCAGCCAGCTTTGGATGCCCTGGTCGATCAACGTATAGACGTGTTCGAACGCCGGGCGCTGCTGTCGATACGGATCAGGAATATCCCGCGCCCCCACCCACTTGTCGAGCAGGAACATCTTGCCGCTGGCCTCGGGGGCC
>Ga0164242_10002123_pt1 | contig 23053 bp, 21 predicted proteins | sample OricomgcompostMG_FD_108783 | JGI IMG/M metagenome (GOLD analysis project Ga0164242, IMG submission 108783) | Miracle-Growth compost microbial communities from Emeryville, California, USA - Original compost - Miracle growth compost (MG) ... | reverse complement strand
GCTGGAGCCTAGAACAAGATGTAGTGGGAGGCTGCCGTCTCGCGGGAAACGGAAACTCGTAGGAGAGTTGTAATTGATTCGTTAAACTACTTTCCCTAGCAATAGGAAAAACATAATAGCTGCCAAGCCATTAGGGCGAGACAGACAGGCGAGCTTGGGCAAATAGTGGTGTAATCCTTCTCATGAAGGCAAGGACGTCGAACTTATAATTGTTACATAGCAGGCGGAGAAGGAAAAGTAATTCTATAACTATACTCTGTCAATTTTGGTAAAGATCATCTAAGAAATAATCGAACAGTGGGTCCAGGTCGAGGGTATTCCCCATGCAAGCCCCTAGATATCTGCCTCGTCCATATTTCGTACGAACATGGTAAACCACTTCACAGCATTGATATGCCCGGTGACGCTAACCCTCTCGTCAACGGTATGGATATTATCACCGGTGATCGACCCGTCCCCGCTGAGGTCGAACCCCGGCCCGAACCGAAAGATGTGCTTCGTTAACGCCCAATAATACCTCGTGTCGGTATTCCCCGTCATGATTCCCGGCGCAACAACCACCTCTTCACCGTGCAGCGCTCGCGTCGTTCCCGCTATAATCGCGAACGGCTTTTCGTCTGCGGGAGTGACGGGCGCGACTTCGAGCGTATGGTCTGTGGCTGCGAGATTAAGAGAGCCTGGTTCCTCGGGCTTGCCGTCAAAGGCATGCAGCGTGAGATTGTGCCGCTTCGCAATGGGTGCTGCAACGCCAGACAGCCGGTCCCAGACCGTTGCGGGCGTTTCGCCAATGTTAATGCGGTGGTTAACAATCGCGGTGACACGTTCGGGTAGAGCATTAATCTTGGCGCCGCCCGAGATAATGTCCACGGCCTGAGATGTCTGCATGAGGTACTTGATATCGAGTCCTTGCTTGGCTGCCTCGAGGGCTAGGCGGTCCGGTTTTGCTTTACAAGTGTCATGCGCAGACGACCTCGAGCGATGGGCGAGCAACTTCTTCAGCTTGGACGGGAAATCAGGCGAGTGCCTGGCGCCACATTGAAGTTGGGCGTAATAGGGGTTCTCCTTGACGAGATGAGTGCGATACTGATCAGCCTCGATCGCAGAGATGATCTCGCTGAGCACCCCAATGCTAGTATGGTCCGGTGGTATTGACGAGTGACCACCCGGCATGCGAATGGTGATCTCGACGTCGGTATAGCCCTTTTCGCCGGTGCCGGGCTTGGCGAACACCGTCCCCCAGACTCTCTCAAAGCCAGAACCTTCATCGACAATAACAGCAATGCCATCGTCGCCGTACCGGTCGTGGATGAACGGAGCGAGATGCCCCGCCCCTTGTCGGCCGGAACATTCTTCATCAAAGCCGAACGACAGCAGAATCGTGCGCCTTGGTTCAAACTCAGCTTCCAGCAACAATTCGATAGTCTCCATCACGGCGATGAGTTGATTCTTGCAGTCGGAAGCGCCCCGTCCCCATATGTACTTCCCGTCATACTCGCCGCTCCAGGGAGGGTACGTCCAGGCGGGAATAGTCTCTGGCGGCACAGGGACGGTGTCTTGGTGTGCCATGAGCAGGGTCGGCTTGAGGGCATCGTCACTACCCTCCCAAGTGTAGAGCAGGCCATGCGTGTTGACCTTGTCCACCTGGAGCTTCTTGTGAATGAGCGGGAAGGTGGTCTCTAGATAAGCGGAGAAGTCGTACATAACATCCCATCTCTTGTCGTCGCCAATCGCTCCTAGATCATCAAACGACTCCGACCTAACCTGGACTGCGCCGGAGAGGCGTTTGATAGTGGCGTTTCTGAAGCCGTCGCTGGAAATGTAGTCATACGAGTGTCGGATAGCTTCATTTTTGGGTTCGCTGGGGAAGAGGGGGGTTGCTTGTGTGCATTGGGATTTGGAACTCCATGAATCGTCGCCCGGAAACAAGCCGGACGTGAAGGGACTTGCCAAGGACGGTGCCCAGAGATACGCGGCCAGGGCGAGAGGAAAAACCAGCAACAAGTAATGTGCTCCTCGAGACCTGCGAGCTGAGCTTTTGCATGGACGTGGCTCCAGAGCCACGGGCAACGTCGATTTTCCCATAATTAGAGTATCTCCTCTCGATCAACGGTGCCAGACGAGCTTCGGAATGGGGGGAGGTTTGTGCAAGGAGTTGTCCGGGGTCCGAGGTTCGGCAACCTGCCTTAAATGCAACCAGACTAGAACCGACGGGCCACTTTCTCCACTATATTCGTCACCGGGATAGGAAGGAGGAAGTTCCCCAACACTCCTTATGAATGACGCTACTCTCCGCGGGGTGGGACGCCGAGGTGGGACCACAAATACGGTTGCGGATGACGGCAAGGCCGAATTCAAGGGTATGCGTCCAAGACACACAAGGTCGGGAATACGTCGTCGACTACGAGTGGCATTATAGATTGCTTGCGACTTGACTGTAATATCAAATACATCTTGTACTTGCCATATATTGTTAAAAGAAGTCATTTATTCATACTAATTGCAAATCTGCCCTTGGGGTGGTCATTTTTCCCTCGTTCTCAATTAAAGTCTCCTCCTCGGTATTTCTTCAAATCCTACTAGCAACCGGCCCCGACGATCTTTTGCCGTGGTCCGACGAGCACCACTCGGTCTCTTGCCGCCTACCCGAGTGCTCTGAAGATCCCATGCTTGGCATAGAGGTCACTCATAAACTTCCGGTTAACCTTGCCAAAGATGACTACCGCGCATTCGTTAGCGGCCTCTGCCAACGCCACGCTCGGGTCTGTATTCGGGGAGAGAGTAAATTGAACTTACACATCGGAATAGTAGTAGCGAGCAGGCAGATCGAAACGATTCCCCAGGTCCGGAAGACCATGCCAGGGCCGGCCGTTGCCGCCCACGAGTTCATCATCGTGGAGAAGGCGTAGAACAGGAAGTTCTTGATCATCATCTGGAGGATGAAGACTTCTGTCGAGCTGCGCGGAAACGAATCGCTGTGTAGGGGTCAATTGGTTAGCTACGATCCGACACGGGAAAAGATCCCGGGTTAAAACGTACAGGATATACAGCCCGGCGGCCGTCGATGGGACGGAAATACCGAAGCAGGCAACGCCGTAACAGAAGGCTCCGATGTAATATCCGTCCGGCCGAGGGTTATCAACGACCCACATGAACAGGAACCAACCGAGTGAGCAGCAGACAACACCGATGGAGATGGCGGGGAGCCGGAACTCCGCCTCGAAGACGCCTTTGTTGAGCCGGGACAGTACGCGCGCCGTCCAATCGCAGATCGGTCCCGCCACCGTTGCCAAGACTCCACCGATGAAGCCACCGGCGTAAAAATAGCCGTTTTGGGCGATGTTCAGGTTGTACGGCGGCGGGGTCCAGATCTGCGACGTAATGAACGCCGTGACGACGTACAGAGAGATGAGCACGGCGCTGACGAGCTGGATCCAGATTATGGCTGGGTTGATGAGGTGGACGAAGATCCCGCTGAGGAGGTGCAGCACGCTCTTGTCGCTGTAAGTGACTCCCGACCACGGCGCGAGGCTTTGCTGGTACGTCATCTTGGGTTTGCTCGGCGTCGCCGGGGCATCGGACGCTTCAACCTGAGTGTCTGATTTCTTTTCGGTCTCGTTCAGCACAGATGGGCTGGTGGATAGGCCGGGTGACCTCTCCCCGGAGCCGGGGAACGATCTCTTGAATTGCATCTCAGGCAGGAAGAAAATGGCGCCAATAAGACAAACGACGTTGAATGGTAGAGAGGCGACAAACATAGTTTTCCAGCCGCGGGTTTCGGTCAGCACGCCCGCGATGATAGACACCATCGATGGCGTGCAGGTTAGCGTTGCGACAGTCACTGCTGTCCGGAAGCCACGCTCGTGCAGGTAGAACATGTCCCCCATTGCCGCAAGTGACAGGCTCTCCCAGGCCGTGGTTCCTAGACCTTGTACCATGCGACCGCCGAGCAAGGTGTTGTAGTTCATCTGCTGGGAGCCTGCGATGCAAATGACGGTCCCGAGCGTCCCAGCCGCCGCCGCAAAAATAAACTGCGGCCGCTTACCATATTTCTGAGCAAGGACGGAAATGATTGGACTAATGACAACAAAATCGTCAGCTGCAGATTTGGCAACGCGAAGCAGAAGGGACATACCCTATAGCGCCCACTATCAGCAGCTGGTAACCGGAGAGCTCTGCAATCTTAGTGATTGGTACGTTCAAGATCCCGGCGAGGGCAAAGGTAGATGGGGCGATGATAGGGCCTGGAAGGGCCGCGAAGATGATGTTATTCAGGACTAGGACAGCGAAAGCAGTTTCCTTCTTCCATCTTGGCCACAACTGCGCAACTATTAGGCTTCTTCGCGGTGAATTGCCAATTCGGCGTGTGGGGAGTGTCGGTAATATCTCACCAGGGGGTCGTTCGGGTCGGTATCGGAGGGCTGGGGAACTAAGATGGTCTCGGCGCCCTATCCACGATGTTAGCATTCGGGCTAAAGAGGACGATGGGTCGGCGGAAAACTCCACCTACCTTGTACATGACCCGCTTCAATTGACTAGTATCGCCATCCAAGACAGGGCCAGTCTGCTCCTTACGTATAAGAAGCTCTGTCCCCGGCAACGGCCCGTCGCCGTGCGTTTCGATAATTCCAAACGGCATGATCGCGAGATGTGAGTCTCTCGTAGGGTCGCGCTGGGAGGGGAGTGCCAGGATGCTACAGGAGTTGGAAGATCGGTCCAACGCTGGACGTGGCCCGGGCCCAAATATATCAACTGGACTGGCACCATCGGGGTAACATTTCAATATTGACATGAGTGGTGCCTCATATTAAGTAAATGCCGGGACCAAACCCCTACCCGTCCGGGTATAGTTGGAAAAAGCCCCGCAGCGTTGCGGTCATTGGACTCATTGCCGCAAATCAACATTGGAGAAGCTCCACAGGCTGGAATCGATAGCCTGCCGGAATGCAATGCAGGAACGGACAGGGCGAAATAATACCGGAGGATTCTATGAGAAAGTATATGGATAAGCTGCCCTCCCGGGCGGTCCAGTGTGATCGGAGATGTGATGTACCAAGACTTGGAGAAACATTTCCATAAAACACCCCCGTCACCAACCCGTTAGAATTGTTGCTAAGCTCGATCAATCGTACCTCCCACGATGGCGTCCCGCAAAGGCACCGTGGCCATCGAAGAGGCCGTGCTCAACCCCGAAGGTATCGCCTTCCACGCCCAATCGGCCATCTTTTTCTCGCCCGCGTCGACCCAGGAGGACATCCGCGAGCATGGTCTTACCAAGGCCCTGCTCGACATTCACACAGACCGCCTGGCTCGGATGGACGCCACGGGCGTTGAGTACATGCTTCTGTCGCTGACCTCCGCCGGGCCTCAGGGAGAGCCCGACCCAGCCAAGGCTGCCACCATGGCGTCCAGGGCCAACGACTGGCTTGCCGGACAGGTAGCGCAGAACCCGTCGCGGTTCGGCGCGCTCGCCTCATTAGCGATGCACGACACCGAGGTTGCGGTGGCTGAACTGCGCCGTGCCGTCCGGGAACTTGGCATGTTCGGCGCCATCATCAACGACTTCCAGGACGTCTACGAGGATGACGCGCGGGAGACGGTAGGGAAGGCGTACTACGACGACCCCAAGTATCACCCCTTCTGGGCGGCCGTCCAGGAGCTCGATGTGCCGGTTTATCTACATCCCCGCTACCCCGCAGCCTCGGACGTGGGGATCAACGCGAGGTATGGGCAAAGCAAGCGGCAGTTGATCGGCGCTGGGGTGCAGTTCCACCTTGACCTCAGCTACCACGTGTATGCCCTGTGCTCTAGCGGGATTTTTGATCTGTACCCAAAGGTGCAGCTGGTCATTGGTCATCTTGGCGAAGGGTGAGGCTCATTCCCAACTTACCCATAATCACCCCAAGCTGCCTCCCCTCTTAATTAACCATGGTTCCGCATCTAGAATCCCATTCAACTTGTGGCGGGCCGACCACTGGTATAATAAGCCAGTGAAGAAGGCGGCGCGTCCGTCGAAGCAGGACTACTCGTATTACTTCGCCCACAACGTATCAATCACGACCTCGGGCAACTTCTCGACTCAAGGGCTGAAGTTCTGCATCAACCAGCTTGGCGTTGAGAGATGCATGTATTCGATAGGTATGTCGCTCGTCTGTTTGATCATGATTGGTAGATAGACGCTGACTTGGAGTCTGCCTAGATTACCCGTATGACCCTATTGAGGAGGCGCAGGAATGGTGGAAAGGCATTGACCTGCCGGAGGACCAAAAGGAAGCAGTGGCGAGACAAAACGCTATCAAACTGTTCAAGCTTCCCTTAGAACTTTAAGCGGTACAGAAGCACTTCCAACCGCAGGCTACTCCGGGGAGAAATGCAACCCTCAATTATGCACTGGCCCGGGAATATGCAGGCCTGAACTAGGGCGAGTCCGTTGATCCAATTGAATGGTGAAGAATGTCAGCAAGGACAGTGCATACGTCCAGCCCTGGAACTGCAACTTTGATAAGGACTGTCATCATGTCGCATCTCATGAGGTGAAGACCATTATGAATGGTGGGTCTTCCTGTACCGTTATCTGGGATATCATACCACCATTAGTTTTGTTTTGTAGGTCTCACCCTAACCGATGAAGAGTCGGCGGCGAGGGACACCGTATGGGAGGTACAGTTGTTAAGGCGGGGGCGGACACGATTAGTAATTTGCAACACTGTCCTACCAGTCTTCAAAGGGCAGGTGATAATTAGTAATTGGGTCAACCTGTATGACTCGTCGCGGTGTGTCATACGGGCGCCCTTCCGTCCGTGTTTGCGCCTCTAGTCCATCACTTGAACTTGCCCTGCCGGCGTGCGTGAAAGGATAATCGAGCAAAGTAACCACAATCTCATATGCCATGACTGACTCAACCTTCCCCAAGACGGCCCAGAACGCAGTCAACAGGCACCGAGAACGAGGTGAGTCACACTTGTTGAAGTCGAGCAAATGGATTTTGCTAACGCCTTGAGCGTCTAGGCCACTATGACGAGGAGACAATCAACTCCATAGTCAACTTCACTCCCGTCGCGCATGTCAGCTTCGTGCCTGATCCTTCAGACCCCGTGCCTGTGATCCTTCCCATGATCGCTCGGATTGGCCAGTTCAAGGACGAGCCCGCATGCTGCTACGTGCACGGCTACGTCTCAGCTCGCATGTTCCGACTACCCGACTCGGGTGAGGGAGTACCGGTGTGCATCGCCGCTACGCAGGTCATCAACTACGTGCTAGCACTCACGCCGTTCAACCATAGCTATGACTACCGGTCTGCTATTGTGCACGGCCGCGCCACGCTACTTGACCCCGTAACTGACCGTGAGGAGAGCCTGTGGGCGATGGAGTTGATCACCGACGGTATTGTACCGAACCGGTGGGCCAACACGCGGGTCCCGCCCGACGACACCGAGGTGGCATCCACACGGATCCTGCGGGTGCGCATCGACAGTGCGAGCGCTAAGATCCGTGATTCCGGGGTCAAGGACGATAGGAAGGACATGAAGAACACCGAGGTCAGAGAGAAAGTCTGGACGGGCGTCATCCCCTACCATGAAATTCTTGGGATTCCGGTGCCGGACGAGAATAATCTTGTCAAGGAGGTTCCCAAGTACATAACCGACCATGTTCGGAACTACAACGAGCGCTCGCGGAGGGGTGGTGCAGATGCCCCGGGGGGGTTTGTGAGTCGGGTGTTCGGGTCATTATTGGGCTCCTAAGCGAGGTGCGGCCATCTGAGGTACACGCCCCATCAGTATATGTGTTTAGCCACCCTTGGCTTTGATGGTTAGGAATGTAGTCAGCTATGATATTTATGGATGATGGGCTGGGAAGTTGCATTGTGTGGCGCGACACGTCTGTTGCAAGACACCCAAGACGATAATCCCCCATGACTAACCTATAATAACTCTCGGCAGCCCAATATGAGTTGGACTGTTTCAGACCTCTCCTTGGGCTATCCCAGGGCAATAACATGGTGTTTGGTATGCTACCTATCTGAAGTAAGGGCGCCTCATGGCCATCGATATTCTCACCCATAAGAGCCTCCACACTCATCATGTCTCTTCGGTTCGCAATTCGGGCAGTAGAACCTCCCACTTTAATCACTCGTCATACGAATTGCTGATTGCTGATTATTTACATTCCCTCAGGACCAGGGAACCGCCCTTTAATGACAGGAATTGAGACATTTTGGCGGCTGGGTGGCGGGCCATGTCTTGGTCGAATAGCCCCTGAAGGACCTCCCTGGCTTGCTAGCCACCTTCAGATAGGAAGCCCGTGTGTTTTGAGACAAGACCTCCCAGCTTCTTCTCACTGTCCATTCCAACACGGTTCCCATCCTCGATGTCGTGTAGCCCCTCATCCGATCATCATTTAAACTCTTAAGGAGACTGCTTATTTCTTTTGCACTTGCTCTCAGTACCCTAGTCGCTCCCTTTCGTTGACGAAGTTAGAGCTACCACGCCTTCATTCATTAGTTGCCCTCATGCTGTCCTTCGAGTATTCTCTCGTTCTCCAAACCAAATTTTATAACTCGCAATGGATTCTTTCCGAGCCCTCCTCGTGGCCGCGTTCGCAGCAGCGGTCATCCCATCGACCCTCGCTCTCCCAACTGGCGGTCACTCCACCGCAGGCGGTAACGAATTCAGTATCACACAAGTGCGGAACAGCAACTTCCAGCGGAAAGATGGGCTGCAAGCTATGTTACGAGTCTACGCAAAATACAACGTTTCACTGAGCCCGCAGCTACGGACGGCGGTGAAGATGAACGCTGCACATCAGAACGAGAGGCGGAAAGGCGGCGACATGGCCGGATCGGTCTCTGCCTCTCCGCCTAGAGACTACGACTATGAGTTCGTTACGCCCATCGACATAGGCACTCCGCCACAGACGCTCAACGTGGTCGTCGACACCGGATCCGCAGATTTGTAAGCCCGACATCTCTGATCTTACTTCCACTCACCCATGCGATCACACGCTCCAAAAGTCCTGGCGCTAACCTAGCACCCCCTCGCTTCCCAGCTGGGTCCTCTCCACCGACACCCCACCAGTAGGGCTTTCCGGTCAGCCCTTATACAACCCCGCCAACTCAGAAACCAGCGAGCTTCAGCAGGGATCGACGTGGACCATCACATATGGTGATGGGTCCGGCGCTTCAGGGATAGCCTACTCGGATGTTGTGACACTAGGATCTAATGTGCACGCGACGAACCAAACGATCCAGTCCGCCCAGAAGGTCTCCCGCGAACTGGCATCCGACTCAGCTGTGTCAGGGCTGCTTGGGCTGGGGATGTCGATCGGCAATACTGTCCGCCCAACGCGGAGCCCCACGCTAATGGATACTCTGCGTAGCTCGCTGAGGCAACCGCTGTTTACTGCGGACCTGCGTAGTGGAGCGGCAGGGCGGTACGATTTCGGGTACATTGACGGGTCGGCGTACACGGGGCGGATGCAGTGGGTTCCGGTCAACCAAACGAGCGTCTACTGGCGGTTTATGCCTTCCGGGTATAGCATCGGGAGTGGGCCGGGGGCGGAGTGGGTGGCGAAGCCGTGGCCGGTGATTGCCGACACAGGGACATCGCTGTTACTTCTACCAGACGAAATGGTCAAGGCGTATTACGCCGGCGTGAAGGGTGCGGCGTTTGATCAGGCCAAGGGCGGGATGGTAATACCATGTGACGCCGATATCCCGGATTTCGTGTTCGGGATTGGGTATTACAGGGGCGTGGTGCCCGGGCGGTATATGAACTACAACGAAGTAAACAAGACGCATTGCTTTGGTGGTATACAGACCTCGAAAGGGATTGGGTTTAGCATATTTGGGGATGTCTTACTCAAGGCACAGTTTGTCGCATTCGATCTGGGGGGCATGAGACTGGGATTCGCAAATAAGAAGCTCCCATCATGAGCACGGGGTAATTATGCAAAGCAGCTGGCTCAACCTAATCAGAAATCCGCAAGAGACTTTACGCAAGGCAGGAGGGTACAAGTTGAAGACAAATATTTAATAAATGACACAGTGATGATAACAATTGTATATCGAAACTAAAAGCAACCCCGGTTGTTACAAACGAAAAGAGCTCTAAGCCATGCCGCGCCAACCCAAGATACAAACACAATGCACTAACAGTACAGGGTCTACCATACAAAGATGATACACGGTTCTGTAACACTGCTGTCCGCCCTCCACAGCGAGCTCAAGTAGCCTCGGCCACGAGCACACGCAGCTGCTGGAGACGAACATCACCCCTTCTTCCAACTTCCTCGGGGTCTGTCTAGAAAACAATCCGCCATCCAACCCCTGACTTGGGTCTGCTGGGGGGGAAAGAAGGGCCAGTCCGTGAGCGGCGCGGTGCCACTCGCAAAAATGGGGATCAAAGTCCAAAGGGCGCGCGGGGACTTCATGTGCGGACCTGTTGCGAGCCGTCAGCCCAGCACGACCCAAGCATCGGGGCTGGTGGATGCGGCGTTCTCCGCTGTCGTGGTTGTGTTTGTCTCTTGTAGGCCGTTGGCAACGGTCTCGAGGTTGTGAATGAGCGTGTTTGACGTTTGGACGATCTCCCAGTCGTTCGTCTCATCGTCGTTCTTGTCGTTGTCGTGGTCATTATCGGAAATCAAATCGGGCAAATTAACGGCCTCCAGTGCCGTGTTGGCGAGCGAGTGTGAAGTGGTTCTAGGAGAAATTGATGTGGTGGAATTTTGCAAAGTAAAAGAGGTTGAGCCGTCGGGCTCAAGCTCGTAGATGGCAGTCATGGAAGGTCGGAGAACTTCGCCCGCCGAAGCGGTGGAGGTCTCGTTGGCATCCTCCTCATATTTGAGCTCGCTCTCCTCGGGGGAAATCAGGAACTGCGCTATAGCCTCGTCGTCCCCGAATGCTGCGAAGGAGAGGTCTAATGGAAGACCATGCCTGTGGCTGAAAGAGGGGGCAGAGATTGCGGCCCTACGGCCGCGCTTGATAGGTCGGACATTGAGTCTGTACAGGGGCTCATTGCGGACAATCGCATCGAAGGTGAAACCCGAGCCGCGCTCATGCTCATCGTCGTAGAGCAGACCTAGACGATAGAGGTCGGCGTCATCGCCGAAGTCATCGGCGCCAACCAAACAAGCTCGCTTCTTGGAAGTTCTCCCATCACGGAACGCTTCTTGGCGCTCAAGGGAGGGGGGCCGGCGGGAGCTGCCTAGGGCTAGGTCGCGGCCCTCACTGGCCTCAAGGTCCCAATCCTGGCGAGCTCTGGGCGGCTTCCCATGGGCGGGGGGAGTTCTGTGCCTTGGCCGGTGTCGATAGCGGAGCTGTCCGTTGTTCTCACGGCGTGCAAAGGGGCCAAATGGCGCCTCTGTACTCCAGAAGAAAGAGGATTCGGGGGATATCTCAAGCTCACTTCGGGTCGGCAGTTGCCGGTCCTCGATGAGATTAGATAATGGTAAGGGATCGGACGGGTTATGTAAGGCGAGTCCCATGATGAGTGAACTTATAGGTGAGATTCGGAGGTGTAAAGAAAATGTGGCCTTTGGTGATTTCGGGCAAGGGGGAGATGGGGGTGCTTTCGCGTGACGCGGAGACGTGCATGGAATCGGTGATGATGTCGACCGGCGAAGGCTCGAGAGCCATGGAGAAGACTCGATATATACAGTGGCGGCGATTGTGGTTGAGAGGCAGCAAGTTCCCCGATTGGTTCGCTGGAATGGTCGTCACAGAGTCAGCAGGTAAATCGCTGGGCCTGGTTGAGAGGGCCGGGTTAGGCTTGGGGCAATAGGGTGTGCTGAAACGCGGCCTCATTGGGGGGCGTTGGTATTTGTGACTCACTGAGGGGGCGAGATGAGGGGCGCAGCGCCGTGAAGCCACCTGCTAGGCAGAACAGGGAGGCAGCCTCCGATCTGCGACAGACACCCTCCCATGCCTCCACGCCGCTTCGGTAAAGCCAGAGGCCTGGTTTTACAGTCATCTGATGACTCCAGAACCCTGCATGATCTTCTGAGTAGGGGCACCCGAGTTTCTGGAACAATTCCCGCAGCCGCCCGTTGCCCGCTGCAACCGACGCCTGCATCTCGACCCAGCGTTAACCCAGCGCTGAAATGACTGGCCGAGGATGCGAGGCCGCACCTCCCCTAACAAATATAAAACGAGTCGGAATTTGTGAGGCTATTGCCATGGCATGGAGGCCAATCCTACCCTGGACGATGCGAAGGAATTTTCGGTGGTTAACCTCAAGCTTGACATTTTCAGGCAATCGAATTTAGTTGTAGGAGCCTAGATCAGGCACGAAGCAAGCGCCATAATCCCAGGCATCTCCAATTTTCGTCACTGCCTGATGCGGGAGCAGAAGCACAGGTACATGGAACGGCACTTCTCTAAGCAGATATTATTAGATACCTCCTAGCTATTGTCCTAGAGGCTTTGGTCATACATACACAGGTCTTTGACATTAATGTCTAAGAGGTTACTAAATGAAATGCTATGCGGTTTCTAAGAGTTGTCGTCAGCAATTTCCCTCTGTCATGAAGAGATCATCCACTTTCAGTGGGATACCTGCCCCAACGACGCAGGGATAGGTACCTGTCCACCACATGTTATCTAGACGTTAAATAGTACCATTTCCGAACCACGAGTTCATGGTTGCCACGTGAACAAACATAGGGCTATCAATCTTTGGCAAAGGGCGCCATATGCCGAGGATGAGAGAGTATCTAAACCCGTGTGTATTATTTATTGCTCCTGCGTCTCCTAATAGTAGTAACCTCCTAACAGTAGTAACATAATCGGATCGTCACCACTGCGGCTTTCCCATCGCCCTTAGTTTAGCGCCATATCTCCAGAGGAGGAAAGGCGCTGGCCAGCCTAGGACGATAAAGGCGAGAGCAAGTATGCTATTACCCCAACCATAACCCAATTTGCTGTACATGACCGGCGCGAAGATGGGAAAAGCAAAGCCAGCAATGCTACGTAGGAATTGGGACGCGGCAGACGCCGAGGCCACGTACTTACGGAACGCCTCTATCACGTATGCCTGCATAGCCTGTGTATTAAGGATAATGCCGCAGCCGAATATACCAATACCTACATCAGGTACGATCCAGTGAAAGTGTCGTTCGGCAGCCCAACCGTAGATGAAAAGGCCGAGGGGAATGAGGATGGCGCCAGGAATCATCAGTGGAACGCGATACTCAGGAGCCGTGTCCTCTCCGTATCTTGTCTTGAGGTGTTTCCACAAGCGATCCATTACTTTGCCGCCCACCTGCCCAGCAACTGTGTAACCAGTGACAAGAGCAATGTAGTGAAGACCACTCTCCGATGCGCTTTGACCATATCGTTCGATCCATAACGTGGCAAACGTTGACAGAACAATGTATAGAATACCAAAATTGTAGGCAAGGAATATCGCGACGACCTGCAGGATTGGCTGTGTGGCGAGTAGCCGAAGCGGCCGCGTCAGAGAACGAGAGAGCCTGGAGCCCAGGGTCTGAGGCTCAGCGCCAGTGTTGGTGAAATAAGACTTTCCCGTGTCTCGGCGAAGTTTGGCAGCCTTCTTAGACAGCAAAATCGGTTCGTATGTCTCCGAGAGGATAAACGTGCCGATAACAACTAGAATTGTGTCGTAAATAGAGAGAATCCAGAACGTCCACCTCCAGCCTACGGACTGGGTAACAGCGCCTCCGATGATCGGGCCTAGGGCCGGTCCGAGGAGGGGGATGAAAGTAGAGATGGAATATGATTTTCCACGTTCCTCCGGTACCCAGCAGTCGGAGAGCACGGGCTGAGTGACGGCAAACTCAGCGCTGGCGCCAATGCCAGCAAGAACTCGGCTCGCAATCATGAGGCCAGGTGTTCGGCTGAAGCCCGCAACCGTGTTCCACAGGATGTAGAAGCAGCTCGAAATAATCCAAACGGGACGGCGTCCAAAAACTTCGGCGAGAGGCGACAGGACCATGGGGCCAAAGGCGAAGGCTAGAACAAAAATAGAGAGGAAAATCTGCGTTTCTTCCTCACTACTATCAAAATCCTGGGAGATGGAGTGGAGGGCTGGAGCAAGCATGGCACCAGACATGAGTGTAACCAGGCCCCCGTTTGATAGAAGAATGGTGATGGCCCATTTGCGCGACCGCGGCCAATTGAAAGGATGTCGAGGATCAGTCTCCCCATCCCAAGTCACCTATGTAGTAGTGCTCCAGTCAGCACTTCGTGGCTTTCACGTACACGATGATCTACTCGGCCCGCCACTAGGCAGAAAGGTTCGCGGGCGGGTGGCGTCATGGGGTTAGCGTAACATACTAGCAGTGAAGTTATCACATCTTCCTGTTTCCTGTCGGAAAGAGACGTCAGCAACGTAGGACTCGTGGGAATATCGATAGTATCTTGGGTACCCATGGTGACACTGGCACTCTCGGACTCCTCAGTGTAGATTCGAGTCTGGGGGGGGAGGGAGGTGCTTAAATATGCTTCATGATAAAACGGGGCAGAAACGCGCGTCTGATGGTGAGCGCTTACGTGCAGGTATCGACCCGGGCTCGGATTTATCGGGCGGTCATCACGGTCGCCGACTTTCTACCAAGTAAGGAAGGTGGTCAGCACAGGTGCATGACACCTAAAGTGCCTAGGTAGGCACCTATAGAGAGGAGTCTTAAGTCCCATTGGCTGGGTTGTGCAAGTTCACCTTTTCGAGCCATAATTATATCGGCTAAATCAGTAATGGCTTCGATCGACGGGAAACACTTCAACAAGAAGCCGCCACTGAGAGGAAGAAACTAATGACATGAGATGCCTTTTCCTAATATTGGGCTCCTCTTCAACTAACACAATTCGGCATACCAAGGATATCAGGAGACTAATTATCCCCAATCTAATACGCCTGGACAAAAGCCGCTGCTTGATTCAGTACCTACGACGCTCTGTCCACGTAATCAACTCTACATCTCTTCCAAGGACATCTCTACTAATACGACATGCCTCTCGTCTGAAGTGTCGTGCGTCTTGCTTTCTACAAATAGCACTACTGTATGAATACTAACAAACTGGACTATATCAATCTTGTTGTGGCAATCTCTCTTAGTTTCGGTAGAACCCATATTCGGGCAAAACTAAGACGGGAGAGATGTGCAAAGGTGTCACGCTGTCTTGCTCTAGAGCGTTGTTTCTGAGAGACTTAACCCCACCCTCATCATTGTCACCCGAAAATAAATTATCAAGTCCGTCTTATCTCCCATACATTGTTTCTGCTGGTGTTGGTTTAGTTGAAAGTTATTGGTGGACAGATGATGGACAGCGAGGCGGGTAGGTGATCTGGCGAATTTCGCAAATGTGAGATTACAAGTGGCCAATAATATATATATATATCACAAACGATACGGTAGATTGTATTTGGTAGGGGGAAAAGTTGCCGTCGTCGTCGAGTTTTGATGGCGGCGGCGCCTTGTAACACAGCGCTGTCCGTATATCTATGGAAGAATATAAAACGAACAGTTTGCACGTCTCAGTAATCAAGGGGTGCGCAGGCTCTCTTCAATTTTGCATGGGCCAATGTATCTCGTCAAAACTTGAAATTCAAGCAGGCTGAGGTTTGGTGAAACGCGTAGGTACAACATCGAACGCTGTTTTCATTAGTAGTCAGTCACAGCGATAGCTTTCCCTCTTCATTCCTCTGCAATCCCCACGCCTTATCTTATTACCAAGTAGGTAGCAACATGATTGACCACGATTCCAGGTATTTTTCCCTGAGTGGCGACATCCCTGTCGGCGGGCCAAGCACGTGGCACATTATTGATTGGGACGAGAGACGGGGTGATTTCTGTGACCATAGACGAGGAGTAGGACGACGAGTGTATTGCCATCGAACATCTCAGCCGCAGCCAACTCCCTCGCAACGTATATGGGATTTATGTATCGCGCACTGGCGAGATCATATCGATGTATACCGATGCAAAGAATGATCAGACGTGCTGCGTACATTACCCGTTCCTCCACGAGATGATTCTTCCCGAAGGGATCCGGAGTGTGCGTCGGGACTCACTCGAGGAACTCGAGAGGCTTGGCCCCGACGCTGACCTCGTCACATACCCTCCATGCTCGAAGGGTTCTGCAAAAAAGGTGAAACCCAGATGCGCTAGTCTTTGATCCTGAAGTCCTGCAAGCTAACTGCTTGAGCAGGTCGTGTTCAAATACTACTTTTTGTGGCAATATGCACAAATGTCCTGGAAGGAAATGAACCTGTGGATGCGCCTACCCCGCCATCCAAACATTGTTCCGTTCGACCGGGTCGTCGTCGACGAGCTCGATGGCTGTGTGGTCGGATTCACCAACGACTACGTGCCCGGCGGTAGTCTAGAGGAAAACAAATCGCGCGTCTTCAAGCTGAGGTGGCTCCAACAGCTCATACAGGTAGTGGACGACTTGAATCTCCGGTACAGCATCGCACACCAAGACATCGCCCCGCGAAACCTCCTAGTTGACGAGTCGACAGACTCAGTCATGCTCTTCGACTTTAACTTTGCCGCCCGTATCAAGCACCTTTCACCACTCGGGGAGGGCGAGAGTTATTGTGAGGAGCGGAACGATGTCAAAGGTGTCATCTTCACCGCCTACGAGATCATCACACGAGACGAGGGTCTCCGCAGTGTGCCCCATGAAGAGCAGAACCTCGACAACCTCCGACTAGAGTGGGTGAAGCATCCAGAGGTAAAGCTGGACCATCCGATCTCAGTGTATCGGCTGGTGTTGCAAGAATGGCAGGGGAGAAGGGCAGCAAAACTGGATACTGCCTATGCCGGCGATGCTCTGGAGGCTATTAACTGGCCTTCCAGGCCTAAGCCGCCGCAGAAGACTATCTACTTGATGGATGACACTGGGCAGCCGTCTTCTTTTTGCCGTTGACGAGTGGTACGAGAGGCGGCAGGCTGTATTAGAGAGAGGAGGTAAAGTCTTAAACTGGGAACGGCCACCACAGAGGCTTTTGGACAATGGGACTCGGGTGCTCTCCAGCGGCGAAGTAGTTGACTGTTAGAGAGAAACTGTTACTACTGTGTATTAGTAAACGCAATAGTGGATATGGTTTGATTAGAACCTTATAACTCAACAATTCGCCAAAGAAGGAAAGTCCAACCTTTCCCTTTATACCCGGGAAATTTTTTTTCATCATGAAGTTGATATAAAAGGGGTTTTGCCTCCTCGCCACCCAAAGTTTTCCATGGCTCACCCATCTCACCTAGCCAGCCGCACGCTCGTAGGTCTGTCTCAATCGGCTCACCCCGGACGACATCCTTAAAGCGGCGGCGCTTGGTGAGCTCCGAGGAGGCCCCGAACACAAATGTCATCGTATGAGGCGCCATATTGCGATATCTACTGGTATTGTCTAGATTCTGGCTTTGCAAAAATAACGTCAAATGATATCAGTAACAAAAGTATTGCTAGACCATAGCTCAAAAGGGTCGCGCTCCGTTGTGGGTTGGTGTAGTAGGGGACACCACATGGAAACCTGCTCTCTCTTCCTGCCCGATAGGGCCCAGCGTGGCATTACTTTCTCCTTCTCTTTTATCACGGGGGGAAAGTTCCCGGTCCGGCTCTGTGCTAGGTAGTGATACTTGGTCCGGCTCTGGTACTTTGTTCTTGGCACCAGCCACTTCATCTCCCGGTAGTTCGTAGAGACCCAGATTATCTGTGACCTGTTGTATTGGTCCCGCATCCAACCTGTGGAGCTGTATCCCCCTACCGTCGAGCTCCGTCTTCGGTTTTATGAGTGTATCACGGCCATCCAACTCAGGTAGGTATGAACCGGCGGAATTCTCACCGATTGTGGCCGGCCTCGCTGGAGAGTCTGCTGCCGATCTCGAGCACTCCGCTGTCGATCTAGGTGCGGAGATGTCGGCTGCAGACATAGGCGTAGAGTTGTCTGCTGTTGATTGAGGCTCGGAATTGAAGACCGGGCCTCTGAGGACGGATTCGTCGGGTTCTGGATCTTTCGCTACGACTGCAAAACCTGTCTTGAGCCACTTCCTTCGTTTTCGGAGAATTATATATGTGATGGCCACGGCAAGGAGGATACCGGCTATCACGCACGCAACGACGATGCCAGCTATGGCTCCGCCACTCAAGTGTGATTTGCTTGAGGAACGCGAGCCTCCATTTGTGGCTGAATCGGAGTCTGTGGATGCGATAGTGATAATGTTCTCCTTTGCGCCCTCATTCCATACACACGCCGACACGTTGAACACTTTGCGCTCGTAGTCAGCAGAGAGATAGCTGTTAGAGTCAGTGCTAGTTCGTAGGAATGGTCTATGCTTCCGAGATTACGCACGCTTCTTGTAAAAAGGTCCGCCCAAGCGTATATTGGGTTGAGTTGTTCGCGCGTTTCAGAGGGAAATAGCGAATACTGTCGTTGACTAACGGATTCTTTGCCGTGAGGTCGAACGCTGCGTAAGGAAGAGTTATTGTCACCGTATCTCCTCCTGACTTCACGTCAGATAGTCTGAAGGACACCTCCGCATTCGAGTCGAGCAGCGTGTTGTGATAGGTCTCGTTCACCAAATACAAGCCGGTTTTGCTGTTGAGCGTCAACCCAAAAGCCTTCTCAAAGTTGTCACACGCGTCCCCTGGAAGCCAAAGATTTGGATCGGTCGAGTCAATAAAGATGTCGATTGGGTCGGAAAGTAGAGTAGCGGAATTCGACCCGCTGTAGCTTATAGACTGAAGAGCAACGACTAAGTCTCGGGTGATATCCCCTGCCATTGTGAAGGACACTGTGTTTTCCCTAAACCGCGAGGTGTCATACCCAGAGAATATCAATTGGCCGTACACTTGCTTCAGGCCTGTTTCGATCAAACACAGGATCAGCCGTGACTCACTGCAAACGACTATCAGTGCACTTACGGTATTTAGCGCCGGCTGTGTAGCTCCAGCTCAAGCTCGGGATTTTACTCGCCTCTTTAAGCGCCGTGAGAAATGAGGGAGATGAATAATTGCCCAATGAGCTGAAGTTCACTGGTTGGTTGTTGAGTCCAAATATACCACTGTGAGTGTTCCAAAATCAGAAGTAATCCAGAGAGTCCGAAGCAAAACAGGAGTGACCCACAGATAGAAAGGCTCGGGCGTCGCGATACCGGCGACGGTCTGGTTGTTAAGACTAGGTCCTATAAGACCTATTCCTATGTGCTCTAAACCAAACTGCGCTCTCTGATAATATCCAAGATTCGCTTCGAGACCAACCCCATTTTGGTTAATCCCATAAGTGCCCATATCATGCCAGCTCGAAGACTCTTGAAGGTTGAACAAGTTACCCCTTGAGACTGCGCAATCGGGAGGCACAGTATCAAATACAGACTTCGAGCAGCCGTCCTCTGATAAGACGACCATTGACTCTGGAGAGGCCGTTGAGACGAGCACTCTGACATGCTGTTCCGGTGTTCCAACTCGGATGTCGAAGGTGCTCCATGGTCCATCGTTGCCTTCGCTATAACTTGGTCAGCAGATAGCAAACAACCAATCAAGCAGATAGATAAAGTTACAAGTATTCACTTGCGGGGATCATGAGAGCCTGGGACTCAGTGCCATCGGACAAAGAGTTCGCGATAAGACCCGCGAGTGCCCATATTTTTGCTGTGGAATGCATCCGAGATGAGAATATGTACGCAAGGCATAACATGCACTAGAGAAACATTTGCGCGCAAAAAAAATAGCGCATTTCAACCAACTATCCTTTGATTAATATCTGAATGAGTGCAGCAAGTACGGTGGGTGCGATCACTGCTGCGTCCGTTAATCGTGTTGGATGAGATGTGCGAAATACGGCTGGTAGGCGGCTGCGATATCCTGTTCGCAGAAAAAAGGCAAATTATGACGTACGTAACATTGCCCTATCACCCCTGTTTACCCCCGGAGGTCAAGCTCCTGCCATCTTTGTTTCGTTGCAATACACCTGGAAAACGTCACTTGGCAGCTCTACCCCTGGTCCCTCGCCCTCGGGTGACCAATTGAGTAAGTGGAAGAATGTCCGCTGAGCTCCGCGACCTCGGCGATCGAGCTCATTCGCCAGACGTGACGATACTCAAATAGGGTTATGAAGAACCGGGAATTGGACAGCAGTTGCCACATCCTGCCACAATATTCGCATAAAAATGCCAGCGGTCCGCGTTCCTGTTCTTTTGCTTGCTTTGTTCGATCAGCACTAACACTCGTTGCTTTCGCTCGTTCAACTCCAAATAGTTTGTTAAGAGCCGCAGTCATGTTGTCCCATTCGAGTACCTGGGTACCGCTAGGGCTACTACTCCTGGGTGTCAAGAGATCGTTCGGCCATGGTATGTGGTCAACCCTAGTCAAGTATTCTCGAAGTAAAGTAACTAACATCCAGCACAAAGATCATCACCCTCACTCAACTATTGATGATCTTTGGTGTACTAGCAACGTCACCGTCATTGACACGACTACCATCATCTCATCGACGACTTTGCCAGTAACTCGCTACGTCGATGTCACGATTCCTTACTATGTCAATGTTACAGTTAGTAGTACCGAAACTAGTACTGTCTCGACGTGCGTCACCGAATCCACGACAACTACTCTTCACTACACCATCTCAACCACGGAAACAAAACCAGAAACCATCACAAACACTCGAACTACCACAGCTACTGTGCCGGCGACCATCACAACATATACCACCCAAACTATGATCTCTACTACAGTCGACCCATGTCCGAACACATGCAGCATGTACGTCCCATTACGAGGGATTCTCATGACAATACGCTCATAATCTCGCTAGATCCGTAGAAACTGTCAACCTATTTTTCTGGCCGACAGATAGACCTTACACGTACCCGGCCACATATGTTGACACGGCTTTGGATTATACCTTGTAAGTGATTTTCTACACCTCCTCTTTCGATAGGGAGGGTATGCACTAATGAAAGACCGAAACAGCACGTCGCCATCGGTGTACATACTCATCCCTACTGCCAGAGGAACTAACTCCCTCGGACCAGCAGGGCCTTCCACAACAAGTTGGATGCTTGCTCTAGACCTAGATGAAGTCTCCACCATTTTTGACGGGTCAGTCACACGCCAGCTCACCCTCAGCGATCTGGGTACAGACTGCCCTCAAACAGCCGAGCCTTCAGCAATCGCTACCATGGTTGACTCACGGTGTGACCCTGTCCTCGCAGCTCCAAAACAGGTCAGTTCGTGGGCGTACCCATGTAATGCCTGCGGCCGATTCGGCCTCTTTGACCCTCCGTATGCGGTTCCCACTCTTACGGGAAGTCTCGTAGAGACAACGACAACAGTGCCGGTGACGGCCACTGCTACGAGTTCCTCTTCGCCGCTCACAATCTGGCCAACGACATCGTCATCGGCCCCGTCATCAACGTCACCTACGTCAGTGGTGACGGCATCAGCTACGAGATCGAGGGGTGGTCTTGTAGGGTTGGTTTCGGCCATATTCATTGCGGCATTTTTATTTTAACGAGATTATGACTCGGAAATACGATGGGTCCACGCAATTATCAGTCAGTAATGATGGCTGGCCTTTTCATGGCATGTCATCCTCCTCACTATGTCCATCTCCTAGAGGATGGAATAGGACAAGTAGAGAATGATTCAACTGTCACTCCTTTTAAATCACCTACAAAAACAATCTGATTAGGTTCTTCTTCCTAGTTCAGTACGTAGTTCACTTCAGTTAAATCGATGAAAGATAGAACTTGCTACAGCCCTTTGTCCGCTGATCGGACTGTGCTATTTTCAATTCGAGAGTAATTGAACCCCTTACATTTCAATTAAAAAGGTATGCTGGATATAAGAGTTGATTCAACGCGAACAAGATCTCCCCGCACGCCGTAACAAGTACAGCATAAGTTGGGCGAAATAGTCCACGGTGCTGGTTAATCAGATCCCGGCTCTGACTATGCTCTTGTATCTCGGTGTCCCTAGAGGAGCTTATACAGCAAGAAGAGACCGTACTCTCGGTGTGGATATCCCCCGGCGAAACGCAGTTTGCCCACGTTTCTGAAATATCCTCATCGCAGCCAAAGCAGCTCATATTAACCCATCGTAGTTGGCGCTGTTTCCTGTGCTAAGCTGATCCCAACATACTCGCGGGATGGGTTGTTTGCGCAGACACCCGCGTTATTCCTACTCGTCAGCGGCATGTGGAAATTTCGAATTTCGGCAAGATTTTGTTCTCTTCAGTCATGCCTTCTCTTTGACGCGGCCATTGTTCATACCGCCTCGGAGCAGGCCACGGATTGAAACGAAGCTTCTAGGTGGTTTGCTAATATTCTCTCTTAGCTTTGTGTAGATGTAGCGCTAAATCGGGCTCGTGTCAAGGATCCGTCTTGCTAGCGCAAGTACCATCCCATCACAAGCATCTGCCGACGCAGAATGAGGAGAAGCGGGGGACATAGAATCAAAGCACCTGTGTATAAAAGGACGCCAGACATGACGTTATCTACTCTGGTGTTTTCAGGCCAATATTGCCGGTGAGACACCAGTGAAATCACAAGACGCCCGACCATGTTCATTCTTGACGAACTACCATGTTCCTTGCCAACCACACTCGTTCCAGATAAAGCCGAGGTGCAAGGCATTGCAAAGGAGTTTGAACAGATATTGCAAGGGTTGGATGGGTCCAGGCTAGCTACAAATGCGATCTGGCGTGATCTCTTCGCCTTAACAGGGTCTGCCCGGACATTCTACCAGGCAGAAGCAGTTTACGAGCAGTGGAATGCGTTCGCCGGCGGATTAGCATGCGGCCCAGTCGAATACAAGCAAGGCTCCGCTAAGACTGTCCAACTGGGGAATGATTCGGCCTGGATCGAGGCCGAATACTCTTTCGACGTGACAACCAAACCCGCCAGGACTTGCATCGCGATCCTCTCCCTCGTTTTGGACGCCGGCGAATGGAAAATTTGGGTAATTCGCACGATTCTGGATCAGCTGAAAGGCCATCCAGATGTCGATCGTCTACGCCCAAACCCCGCATCAGGCCCAGCGAGTCAGCTGGTCAGCGAAGACACGAGCAAGGGGAACGCTTTTGAATGCGCCGTTATCGGT
>Ga0164242_10002122_pt1 | contig 23063 bp, 16 predicted proteins | sample OricomgcompostMG_FD_108783 | JGI IMG/M metagenome (GOLD analysis project Ga0164242, IMG submission 108783) | Miracle-Growth compost microbial communities from Emeryville, California, USA - Original compost - Miracle growth compost (MG) ... | reverse complement strand
TATTGCGCCACTGATAGCAAATGCAAAAGTGCCTCCCAGGTCAATGACTGTATAAAAGGTGTGTAAATGATCCATGAATTATTCAGGCTGATTTAACCAGGTTGCTGCTGCACTAATCATTGCCTGCAAGCCTGTTTTTAGGGTAGGGTGAATGACCGGGTAGAATTTTGGGGAATGATTACTGGGTATGGTATTTAACTTATTGTTTTGTTTGGCTGTCCGGTAAAGGACAGGGTCTGTACCTCCTACAAACCAAAACACATAAGGGACATTCCAGTTGCGGCCAAAAATGCTAAAATCTTCACTGGCAGTGGCCGGGGCTGTTTCAAAAGACTTGTCGCCAAATTGAGCATCAAAACTGGCTGCGAGTTTTGAAGTTGCCTGAACATCGTTTTCTGTAACCGGATAACTGTCTAATGTCGTAAATTCAGGGTCTTTTGGTGCGTTGGATGCCAGGCACTCTGCTTTACAGATTCTGTGAACGGCAGATAAAATATGGTCCTTGACGCTGTCATCAAAGGTTCGGATATTCAATTTAAGGGTAGCATCATCCGGAATGATGTTTTCTTTGATACCTGCCTGCAATGCGCCAATAGTCAGTACCGCCATTTTATTTGGATCGATTTCCCTGGAGACAATGGTTTGCAAGCGCATGGCGGTGGAGGCTGCCATGATTACCGGATCTATAGAAGTCTGAGGGGAGGAGCCGTGGGAGCCCTGTCCAAATAATTTTACTTTAAGACTATTGCCCGCCGTCAGAATTTTCCCAGGTCTGTGACCAACTGTTCCTGCTTCTCCCACCATAACGTGCTGGCCAAGGATAATATCCGGTTTAGGGAACCTGTCCATCATACCATCATCTATCATGGATTGGGCACCTTTTCCCACTTCTTCCCCTGGCTGGAAAACCACCATGAGGGTGCCCTGCCAATGGCTTTTGTGAGTGGCAAATAGTTTGGCGACACCTATCATCCAGGTGACATGGATATCATGACCACAGACATGGGATACACCGACTTCGTTGCCTTCCTCATCTTTGCCTTTTACGGTGCTCGCATAGGGCAGGCCGGTGGCTTCCGTTACAGGCAGGGCGTCCATATCGGCTCTGACCATTACAACAGCGCCCGGCCCGTTTTCCATTAAGCCGACAACACCTGTAATGCCCACGGGTGCAGTGACTGTATATCCATATTGTTTTAAATGATCTGCCGCCAGCTTTGATGTTCTGAATTCCTGCATGGAAAGTTCAGGATGACTGTGAATGTCTTTGTAAATTGCTTCCAGCTCAGGAAGTAATTGTTCTATGTCCTTATCCAGGATGCTATTTAGGGAAATTATTTGTTGCGGAGTCATTGTCCTTGATTTTAGATAAAGTAAGGTACGAAACTTTGACCACAGAAAGGCGCTGCTTTTTACCCTAGATTGCTTTTGGCCATAATTTAAGATTCCTTTTCAAGCACTTCAGGATTGGCAATACCTGTGGGCGTTCCCTTTATATAATTTAAAATGTTTTCAAAGGCTTTGCTGAAATATAACTCATAACCCGCCTTTTCCACATACCCGATATGGGGCGTACAGACATTATTAGGGAATTGCAATAGGGGATAGTCTTTATCATATATGGGTTCCTGCTCATAAACATCCAAGCCGACATTTATTTTTTTGCCAGCCTGAAGTACTTCAAGAAGGGCCCCGGCTTCAATGAGTTCCGCTCTGGAGGTATTTATCAGGGTCGCATTCTCTTTCATTGTTAAAAGATCTGCTTTGCGCAGTATGCCCAGGGTATCTTTATTTAGTCTAAGGTGCAGGGTGATAATATCTGCAGATTGGAAAAAGGTGGCTTTACTGTCTGCTGCAAGGAAGCCGTCTAGTATGGCCTTTTGCCGGGAGCTGTCACTTCCCCAAACTAAAACGGAGGCGCCGAACACTTTGGCATATTGGGCAATTTTTTTGCCTATTTTTCCATACCCCCAGATGCCAATGGTTTTGCCGTAAATACAATCTCCGATGCCGATCTGCCAGTTGCCGTTTTTCATGCCTTCGATGGCCTGAGGAATTTTTCTAACCGTATTCATCAGCAGGGCCCAGGTGAGTTCAGCAGGAGCGGTGGGTGAACCGACGCCTTCGGCCACAGCTACCTTATGGCTGGTACAGTCGGCAAGGTTTAGATGATTGGAGATTTTACCGGTTTGGCTGATAAGTTTCAGATTGGGAAGCCGGTGAAGCAGTGCTGCATTTATTAAGGTGCGCTCCCGGATAAGCACCAGCGCTTCTGTCTGTAGTAACCGTTTTGCCAAAATCTCAGGGTCTTTCTGCGTGGTGTTATAAATTTCAACATCCTGATGCTGAAGTAACTTAAAACAGGATAAAGTGCGGACAACATCCTGATAGTCATCTAATATTGTGATTTTCATATTCTTTTTTAGTAGGTGAACCGAATGCTATTCATGGTACTGTCTCAGGATATAAAAAAATATAGAGAAACCGTACTGGATGATCAAAATTAATGAATAAAGTGGGAACACTTTTGTTTTTCAAAGGGTTAGGCGCATAAAAGGATTTTGGAGGGCCAACAAATACCTTATATGGATTTTAACCTCCAAATCCTTGGTTTTGCGTTATTTTTGCCCACATAAATATATTCATATGCGCCCAATACAAATGGTCGATTTAAAGACCCAATATCAAAAAATAAAACCTCAAATTGATAAAGCAGTCATAGATGTACTGGAAAGTGCTGCCTTTATTGGTGGCAAACCGGTCACTGAGTTGGTAGAAAAATTAGCTAACTATTTGAATGTTAAGCATGTAGTTCCTTGCGCCAATGGTACCGATGCCTTGCAGATTGCCTTGATGGCACTCGATTTGCAACCTGGGGATGAAGTTATTACACCATCTTTTACTTTTATAGCCACCACTGAAGTAGTGGCCCTATTAAAAATAAAGCCTGTATTTGTGGATGTGGATCCGGGCACCTTCTGTATGGATATTGAATCTGTCAAAAATGCCATTACGGACAAAACCAAGGCCATCGTTCCAGTTCATTTATATGGTCAGGCAACCGATATGGAACCTTTAATGCAATTGGCAAAGGCGCATAATATTGCAGTCATCGAAGATAATGCCCAAGCCATTGGATGTGACTATACCTTCAGTGATGGGACTGTTAAAAAGACGGGGACAATCGGCGATATTGGTACCACCTCTTTTTTTCCGTCCAAAAATCTGGGTGGTTATGGAGACGGAGGCGCTATTTTTACAGATAATGACGAGCTGGCTAGTAAGATGAGGATTATTGCTTCTCACGGCTCAGCCAAAAGGTATTACCATGAAGTTGTAGGTGTTAATTCAAGATTAGATACTATACAGGCCGCTATTCTAGGTATTAAATTGCCGCTTTTAGATGAATATATTGCAGCACGCAATAAAGCCGCTGTTTATTATGACACGGCTTTTGGAGGTCATCCCAACATTAAAATACCGGCCAGAAGCCATTACTCAAACCATGTCTTTCATCAATATACCCTGATATTGGAAAATGTAGACCGTGACGCCTTGCAATCCTATTTAGCAGAACAGCAGATTCCGGCCATGATTTATTATCCTGTTCCGGGTCATCGTCAGCAAATGTTTGCAGCATTTGATACCAATTATGATTTGCCGGTGACTGATTACCTTACGACAAGGGTGATTTCCTTGCCCATTCATACTGAGCTTGATGAAGAACAACTGGCTCATATCACAAAGCATGTTTTAGCATTCTGTAACCGTTAAACCCGAATTATTTTGAATAAAAATGCACCAACAATCCTGGTGACAGGGAAAAACGGACAGCTTGGAAGTGAGCTGATGGGAATTCAGATGTCTTATCCAGGTTATAGGTTTGTTTTTTTAGACAGAAAGGATTTGGATCTTTCAACCTTGGAGGGATTATCCGGATTATTTGAACAATATCAACCTGCATTTTTTGTGAATGCAGGAGCTTATACTGCTGTGGATAAGGCGGAGTCAGATAAAGAACTGGCGATGTCCGTGAATGGTATTGCACCTGGAAAAATTGCCGCCATTTGTAAACAGTTTGGAACGAAGTTGATTCATGTGTCAACAGATTATGTGTTTGACGGAAATGGGGAATATCCTTATCTGCCCGATCATCCAACTAGTCCGGTAAATTATTATGGCCAAAGTAAACTACAGGGGGAGCAAGCAGCGATGGAAGCAAATAATGCTTCCATTATTATCCGCACTGCCTGGGTATATAGTGCCTATGGTAATAATTTTGTAAAAACCATGCTGCGATTAATGAATGAAAGGCCATCGATTGGCGTTGTCAGCGACCAGTTTGGGGCGCCTACTTATGCCAGAGATTTGGCAATTGCCATAATGGATATTATTGAAAAAGGAGCCGGCCATTATGGTATTTATCATTTTAGCAATGAAGGCAAAATTACCTGGTGGGATTTTGCGGTAGCCATTAAGGAGATTGCCGGCTTAAATTGTCAGGTAAATCCAATTTCCACGGCAGATTTTCCTACCCCTGCCAAAAGACCAGCTTATTCTGTATTGGATAAGGATAAACTCAAAAAGGATTATGACGTTCAGCCAAGAGACTGGAAAGCTGCCCTAAAAGAGTGTATGGGTTATCTCGAGCGAATTTAATGATAACAAGTACTGCACCGGACTGGCGCCAGAACTTTGTCTTTATAGACTGGAAAAAAGAAAGGGCCATGAGCCAGTTAAGATTTGAACATTTCAATTTAACTGCCTCATGGCCTTATTTTTATTGGGTCTGACTTTTATAATGCAGCCTGCTGTTATTTACCAAACTTCTTTTTAAGCAGGGATAACGCGTCGCCCATAGCGAGATTAGACAAGTCCTGTTCCGGTTTTTTATTAACCGTACGAGCCTTTTCTCTTGGTTTATTGCCCGAAGCGGGTGCTGAGGAGCTGTTTTCTTCCGCCTGTCTGATGGATAGCCCTATTCTGGAGCGGGCAATATCCACTTCCATTACTTTTACTTTTACCTTGTCGTTTAATTTAACCACCTCGTTAGGGTCTGTAATATACCGGTTGGCCAGTTCGGAAACATGGACCAGGCCATCCTGTTTTACACCGATATCCACAAATACCCCAAAGCGGGTGATATTGGTTACAATACCTGGAACAACCATGCCTACCATGACGTCTTCGATTTTATAAATGCTGGCATATTCAAATTGCTCGATTTCACTACGTGGATCCAATCCCGGTTTTTTTAATTCGCTGAGTACATCTTTTATGGTATGTTCTCCAAAGGACTCAGATATGTATTTTTTGACATCAATTGATGCAATCAGTTTTTCATTGCCCACCAAATCTCCAACAGAAATTTGCAGATCCTTGGCCATGGTCTCTACTAAAGGATAAGACTCAGGATGCACCGCACTCGCATCCAGCGGATTTGTTCCTTTTTTAATTCGCATAAAACCTGCACATTGTTCAAAGGCTTTGCCGCCAAGTCTGGGAACCTCTAAAAGTTGTTTTCTGGTAGAAAATCCGCCAATTTCCGTACGGTGACGGATGATATTTTCTGCAAGAGAGGGGCCGATACCACTCACGTAGCTTAATAAATGTTTGCTGGCTGTATTGAGGTTCACTCCAACGGCATTTACACAACTGACCACCGTTTGGTCCAGTCTTTCTTTAAGCCTGAACTGATTGACGTCATGCTGATACTGACCGACACCAATGCTTTTCGGGTCGATTTTTACTAGTTCGGCCAGAGGGTCCATCAGGCGTCTGCCGATACTAACGGCTCCTCTAATGGTAAGATCCTGTTCAGGAAATTCTTCTCTGGCAATTTCTGAGGCTGAATAAATAGACGCTCCATCCTCATTGACCAGAAATACAGGTAATCCTAAATTAAGGGAACGAATGAATTGGTCCGTTTCTCTGCCCGCTGTTCCATCTCCAATAGCAAAAACCTGGATATCAAATTGCCTGACAAGGGAGCGAATGGTGTTTTCAGCTTCAATTATTCGGTGATTTTTTTCATGCACGTAAATCAAATCTGTTTTGAGCAGATCTCCTTTATCATCTAAAATAACCACTTTGCAACCCGTCCGGTATCCCGGATCAATTGCCAGCATTCTTTTACTCCCTAAAGGAGAAGACAACAACAGTTGCCTTAAGTTTTCGGCAAATACATTGATGGCTTCTTCGTCTGCCTGTTGCTTTAATTGAGTGCGGAACTCCGTTTCCAGGCTGGGCTGCAATAATCTACGATAGGTATCCCGGACGGCCTTTTTGACCTGAAGGCTGGCAGCCGTGCCATTAGGTTTGTAATATTTATCCTCTAATTGCAGCAGTGCAATTTCTTCTGATGGGCTAATGGACATTCTTAAGAAGCCTTCCAGAAAACCACGCAGCACCGCTAGAATTCTATGGGAGGGAATCTTGGATATTAATTCAGAAAACTCAAAATAATCTTTGAACTTGGCACCTTCTGTTTCTTTACCGGAAATAACAGAGCTTTCCAAAACGGCCTCGTTTTCAAATAATCTGCGTACTTCGGCGCGGGTCTCGGCGTCTTCATTAATCATTTCCGAGATAATATCTCGCGCTCCTTGTAAAGCCTGATCGGTTGTTAATATCGTATCATTAAGGTATTTGGAAGCCTCTGCCTCTATATCGAAGTCAGCCTGCTCCAATACACGCAGTCCTAAAGGCTCCAGACCGGCTTCTCTGGCTGCCTGCGCCTTGGTTTTTCGTTTTGGCTTATAAGGGAGGTATATATCCTCAATCTCTGCCAGGGTAGTGGCTTTCGATAATTTATCCTGCAGGGTGTCGGTCATTTTTCCCTGTTCGGTAATGGCGTTTTCAACAAAGGCCTTGCGCTCCGTAAATTCTTTCAAAAATTTGGCCTCATCCTGAATGGACTGGATTTGGACTTCATCGAGTGCACCAGTCTTGTCTTTTCGGTAACGGGCTATAAATGGGATCGTACTGCCTTCTTGCAGCAGTGTCAGGACTGCTTCGACTTGAACGGCGCGTAGATTTAATTTAGACGCTATAGGTTGTGCGAATTCCAGCATATATAATGTGTTTTTTAGCTAATAGGGGAGCGAAAGTAAAAATTTTCTGGTGAAATCCAGTTTTTAAATGGCTTAGACAAAGTTATCCTTGATATTCTTTTTTGATCATAGCTTCTGTTAGTCGCTCTCCGCCATTTTTAAGAATGAGTTCCAGTACCTTAGTAGTAGCCAGGGCGTCACCTCCGGCGCGGTGCCTGTTGTCTAAACAGATATTTAAATCCTCGCAAAGGCTTTCAAGGCCGTGTTTGACTAAATTAGGGAATGCTTTTCTGCTAAGCTCCAGTGTGCATAATACAGGCGCTGCTAAGCTATACCCTGCCTTTTCCAGAAAATATTTTAAATAAGGATAATCAAAGGAGGCATTATGGGCCACAAAAGTGGTTTTTTCCAAAAATTTCAAAATGGTCGGCGCCACCTCTTCAAAAAAAGGTGCGTCAGATACCATTTTATCACTGATCCCAGTCAATTTTGCAACATATTTAGGTATGGGAATCGTGGGGTTGACTAATGTAGAATATTGGTCCACAATATTTTTGCCATCAAATAAGACTATAGCAATTTCTGTTATACCATTCTTACTTGCGGGACTGCCTGTACCTTCTATATCAACGACTGCATACGTTCTTTTACTCTTCATAATCTATTAAGGCTACAATAATAAGTCTTTTTTTATGAAAACAGCCTAACGGATGTAGGTATCAGGGGTTAAGTTATACATATTTTCACGATTTTTTTATTCATGTGTTATTCCTTATCTTTGGATATCAAATTTTTGGCTATGCGAAAAATTCTATATTGCTGTTTGTTCATAGGAGGGTTTATGCTTACTTCCTGTAAGAACCAAATGGCCGAGATCAAGGATTTTAAAGCTGATTTACAGAGTAAACTCTGGCAAACTGTTCTCGATCAGGTTGGAATGGATCAGGGAGATACTTCGGCAGTCCAGCATGCCCTGCCCCTTAATTATTTTTTAAGAGAAGGGTTTGCCGCTAAGTTCGGACTCTAGGCATTCTTTTTTATCCAATAGCTTGTTATATATAAATATATTGTTATATCTGAAATTTTTTTCGGCAAAAAATGCGTGCAAAAAAGAAAAACGCCTAACTTCGTTTTTTAATGGCACTATCTACACAACATCTGTTAGGCATTAAAGATATAACTAAAAAGGATATTGAAATCATCCTTTCAACTGCCCATCAATTTAAAGAAGTTTTACAACGACCCGTTAAGAAAGTACCTTCACTCAGGGATGTTACCATAGTTAATTTATTTTTTGAAAATTCCACGCGCACCAGGATGTCTTTTGAACTGGCTGAAAAAAGGCTTTCTGCTGATACCCTGAATTTTTCTGCCGCTGCATCTTCTGTCAAAAAAGGAGAAACACTACTGGATACCGTCAATAATATATTGAGTATGAAAGTAGATATGGTGGTGATGCGCCATAGTGCCAGCGGAGCTCCTCATTTTTTGGCCAAGCATATCAATGCAGCTATTGTGAATGCCGGGGATGGTATCAATGAACATCCTACGCAGGCATTGTTGGATGCGCTGTCTATGAAAGAAAAGTTTGGTAAACTTGAAGGGCTGAAGGTAGCTATTATCGGGGACGTTATGCACAGCCGGGTGGCTTTGAGTAATATTTACCTGTTAAAAAAGATGGGAGCAGAAGTCATGGTGGCAGGACCGCCGACTTTAATCCCGAAATATATGGCACAGGCCTTAGATGTAAGGGTTGAATATAGTGTTAAAAAAGCGTTGGCCTGGTGCGATGTCGCTAATGTTTTAAGAATCCAGCTTGAAAGACAAAACCAGCCGTTGTTCTCTTCCTTAAGGGAGTATAATCTGGCTTATGGAGTCAACAGAAAACTATTGGAGTCTTTAGATAAAGAAATCGTAATTATGCATCCTGGACCGATTAATAGAGGAGTAGAACTGGATAGTGATGTTGCGGATGGTCCTTTTTCAATTATATTAAATCAGGTTGAAAATGGTGTCGCTGTTCGCATGGCCGCACTTTATCTGTATTCAGGAAAAGATATTTCTGAATCCTGATTGGTTTGCTCTCACAACAAAGCCCAAATTAAATGAAAAGAATTGCCTTGTTTCCAGGAACTTTTGATCCAATGACCTTGGGCCATGTGGACATTATAAACCGCTCCCTCGATCTATTTGATAAAATTGTTATTGGTATCGGAACCAATATCAATAAAAAACCCATGTATTCTGAACAGCAAAGGGTAGATTGGATTAGAGAAATATATAAGGATGAGCCTAGGGTAGAAGCAAAGATTTACGAAGGACTTACTGTAAATTTTTGCAAGGAGGTGGAAGCGAAATATATTATCCGTGGAATCAGGTTTGTGAGTGATTTTGAATATGAGAAGACGATTGCGGATATGAACCGAAGCCTTGATAGTAAAATTGAAACTATATTTTTGACCTGTTTACCAAAGTATTCTTCTGTGGCCTCTACTTTAGTCAGAGATGTTATCCGAAATGGTGGGGATGCTTCCATGTTTTTACCTGAAGTTATTCGAAGAAGTATCGGACAGTAAAAGTAGGTCTGAATAGTCTTTTAGTAATCAATATAATATGTCAGTAGTTTATTGCTGGCATGTTCAGCTGTGTAACCTTATGAAAAGACCACTGACGCTATTAATTTTTATTTGTTGTATTTTAACAATTAAAGCACAGCCTGGACAGCTTGTGCTTCATTCCATTGATTTACCAGCCAGATTTGAGCAGCAAATAATCATTAGCCTGGAACAGGATAAATTAGGGATGTTATGGTTTGTTACCAACGAAGGCCTATTCCGTTTTGATGGTAACGAGGTCGTTCACCTTGGGCCGGAAACAAAACCTGGTATTCCCCACAGTAATATTAAAGCCTTGTTTGCAGATTCTAATGGTAATCTGTGGGTGGGCGCTCAGGATGGGGTTACGCGTTTGAACCTTAAATCCTGGCATACCACAGAACTCAAATTTCCTGCAGGGACAGACGCATTAAGCAGGTATATCCGAACCATGGCGGAAGACAATAATGGAACTGTTTATGCAGGCAGCCAAAATGGAAAGGTGTATAAAATCCAGAAAGATAGCCTGGTCTGCATTTTCGATATGAACACTGCTTTTAAGGATTTATATGATTTGCCCAATATAACCTTCATTAAGCAGACCGGGGGCCATCAGTTATGGTTTGGTACCTCGGTCGGGAAGATGGTGCGGTTGGATATTTTGAAAGACGGGAAGTATGGCCCCCCAAAATTCTATGGGCAGGATTTATTCAAAAAAGAACAAATTGTGGCTGCCAGTTTTGGACCAAAAGGTAATTGTATCATATCGGTTCCTAACCTGGGCTTGTTTTATTTGGAAGCTTTTACCGGCGAAATCAGAAAAATAAAGGGTCCTTACGGAGAACTAGGTGCACATGGGCAGGTATTTATGGTTCCACTGGATAGTGTACGGACCATTCTGATGACCAATACACCAGGTATCGGGAAGGAGAAACTCTTCATTTATGATTTTTCAAAAAATGATTTTAGTGTTCAGGATTTACATTATCCCAGGTTTTTAGAAGAAAATCATATTGTCTGGTTAAGTCATACCGGTTCCAAAATATTACTTTCTCTTAATGATTATCTGCTTGAACTGGCTCCTTCTACCAGTCCATTTGAGACCTTAATGGCAGAACCAAAATCTTTAAATAGTATAAGAGCTATATACAAACCAACTAGTGGTCCGCTTTTAGTGGGCTCCTATAAAGATGGTTTTGTGAAATACAATGAACAGACAGGCGATAAGGAGGTGATCGCCAGGAAATATGTTTATAGCATTTTGCCTTGGAATAAGGACTCGGTAGTACTAAGTACGGAAGGGGATGGGTTATTCTGGTATGAGATAGCAAAAAATAAGCTGACACCCATAGATTTTGAATCAGATCAGATTCAAGGAAAGCCAATGGGCAAGTTCCTGACTTTTTTAACCCGTCATGACAGCAATCATTTTTTGGTAGGAACCTATGAAAGACTGTATATGGTAAATCCCTATCAGCATACCGCACGGTCCATCAGGGAAGATAGACTGCTTAAAACCAAGGTATTGAATATATTGAAAAGGAAATCAGATTACCTGATAGGCACAGAACATAATATTCTGAAATGGAATTATAAGACGGATTCAATTGCTGTTTTTTCCCGGCACGGTCAATATGAAAATCAGGCCAGTCTTTCGGTCTATGGCATGCTTGAGGTGGATCATAATATTTGGGCTGCGACAAGCGGGACCGGTATTATTATTTTTGATCAGAATGGGAAAGCTATTGATACCCTGACAAAAAAAGACGGACTGGCGGCAAATATCGTGTTTACCCTGGCTGCGACAGATAAATACGTGCTGGCGGGTACAAAAAACGGGTTAAGTATCATTGATAAGCAGCGTCATCATATTACTAATTACTCTACAATCGATCAATTGCCTGCCAATGAATTTAATAGCGCCGCTATATATCAGGGCTCGGGTAAGGTGTATTTAGGTACCATTGACGGAGTGGTCCGTTTTAAAATGGATCAATTAAAAGGGGAGTTGTTTAAAAATAAAATAAAGGACTTATATATTACAGATCTGGTTATCACAGATAAAAAGGGACATTCTTTTTATGATTATACTTTGCCGTATCAAAAGATAAAAACAGATATTAAAATCCCTGCCGGAACCTCTTATTTTTCTATTGGATTTGGCAGTATGTATCAATCGATGAAATATCTGGATTACTATTACCGTTTGGATAAGGAACAACAGTGGATTTCTGTGGGCAACGGCGGCAAGATATCCTTTATCGGAATGCCTCCGGGTAAATATCAGTTGGAAATGGTTGCAAAACTGCCCGATGGCCATTGGAGCAATAATCTGCTAAGTTTACCTATAATCGTAGAACCAGCCTTTTATCAGACAATCTGGTTTAAATTATTAATGGGAATCCTGGTAATGGCTTTGATTTGGTTGTTGATTAAGTATAGGGAAAAACAGGCCGAAAAGGAAAGATCGCTCCGACTTAAAATCGCAGGAGATTTGCATGATGAAATAGGAAGTACCCTGGCCGGAATGTCCATGCAGGCTGAAATGTTATTAAATGGCCATCGTCAACATCAGGATACTTATTTGAAAAGCATTGCGGATAATGGAAGAGCGGCCGTACAGACCATGGGGGATATCGTCTGGTCTATTGATCCTAGAAACGATGATAGTCTGAGCCTGTTTCAAAGGATAGAAAGATATGGTAATAAAGTTTTGGGAGAAACTGACATTACCATTCAATTTGAAAGCCATGGGGTTAATGAGAAGCAATTTATACCCCAAAAAATAAGGCAAAATGCGATGCTGATCTTTAAGGAGGCAATAACTAACATTATTAAACATTCTAAGGCTACCAGGGTTGTTGTTGTATTTAGCGCATATGATAATGGCTTTAAATTATCTATAGAAGATAATGGAAAAGGTATGGCCAGCATTAGTGTTGAAGATAATCACTTTCCAAGTGTGGGGCATGGGTTGCGCAATATGGAGATGCGCGCTGAATTAATGGGGGCCGAACTCTTTTTTCCTGCAATTAGCAAAGGATTTAAAATTTTATTGATCTGCAAGGGCGAATGAAATTAAGCGATAAACCCCCCTTTTGGGTAGGTGTTTTCTTGAAAAATTATGCGTATTTTGCTTTTGCTTCTACAATATTTAGAACACAAAACAAATGACCCAACTAGCGATTATAGAAGATAATATTAATATCAGAGGAGTATTAAAAGATTATTTTACAGCGGAACCAGGTTTTGAGGTAGTCTTTTGCTGTGGCAGTTTTGAAGATTTTTGCGAAGATTGGCAAAAAAATGAGGGGCGAATAGATGTCGTTATATGTGACATTGGTTTACCAGGTAAATCCGGAATTGACGCCGTGTGGTATATTAAAAACAGGAGTGAGAAGACGCACGTATTAATGCTGACGGTATTTGAGCAAAAAGAAAAAATATTTCAGTCTTTATGTGCGGGTGCATCGGGCTATATGCTTAAAAGCACGCCTTTGTCAGAAATCAAAGCAGCTATAGGTGATATACTAAATGGAGGGGCAGCCATGTCTCCAAAGATTGCCATGCAGGTGATCAGTTATTTTAATAAAAGAAAGCAGGGAGGAAGTATCGAAAATGAAAAACTGACCGCCCGGGAAATTGAGATCTTATCTTTTTTGGAGCAGGGCCTTTCCAATAAATCGATAGCGGATCAAATGAATCTTTCTATAGATACCGTAAAGTTCCATATTAAGAATATTTATTTAAAATTGCAGGTCACGAGCAGAGCGGAACTTATTGCCAAATACAGACAATTCTAGATTTTGTTAGTTTAAAAAAGGTTGAAACAGTTGAATGCCATTTAATTGCATAAAATCTACCCGCGTGGGTGGGTCTTATTGTTTTAGCAATGATTTTCTTTGTGCATTCAATCATTATTTTAACCTATTGTCATGAAAAGACTTTTACTCCTATTTGCTTTTGTTCATGTGATGTGTTTGCTTTATGCGGCCGATCCGCTGACTGAAAACAATAATCGTTATGCTGCAGGGCCTATTACAGATGGTTTTATTACTCAATGGGTCACCACAAAGGATGCACAACAAATCATTATACCAATAACCCCTTTGCTGGCCAGTCAATATAATTATGACGTAAACTGGGGAGATGGCAGCAACTCTACAGGTCAAACGGGTGATGCGACCCATACATACACTTCAAAAGGGACTTATACGGTAACTATTAAAGGCGAATTTCCAGGCATCCAATTTAATAGTAATTCAAGCCCTGCAAGTAATGACTCCCTTATTCATGCCGTATTACAATGGGGTAATGGTACCTGGGAAGGGATGGATGCAGCTTTTATGAATTGCGTTAATCTAGTAACCGTGCCCAATGCGGACGGTCCCATTTTTGCGCCTAATGCTACTTTATATTGTATGTTTTTAAATTGTTATTCTTTTAATGGTGATTTGGATAAATGGGATGTAAGTAATGTAAGGGAGACGGCCAATATGTTTCAAAATGCGACCTCTTTTAATGGAAATATATCGACCTGGGATGTTCATAATGTTACCAATATGCAATATATGTTTTCTAATGCAAATCATTTTAATGGTGATTTATCTTCCTGGAATGTCGCGAATGTTCAATATTTCCAGTCAATGTTTGCATACGCGACTGCTTTTAATGGGGATCTTAGTACGTGGAATACAGGCAGTGCCACAACGATGCAGCAAATGTTTGGCAATGCCATTGCCTTTAATGCTGATATAAGTCATTGGGATGTGTCTAGTGTTACTGAAATGGAATTAATGTTTAACGGAGCCAGAAATTTTAATCAAAATCTATCTGCCTGGGATGTGTCAAAAGTTGTGGATATGTCTAATATGTTTACTAGTGCGGTGTCATTTAACGGTGATATTGCTGCCTGGGATGTTCATTCCGTAAAAACCACTTCTGGGATGTTTCAGAATGCGGCTGCTTTCAATAGAGATCTGCCCAATTGGGATCTGTCCAGTGATACGACTATGGAATTAATGTTTTATCAGGCCACTTCTTTCAACGGTAATATCAGCAATTGGAAAGTGAATAATGTAAAATCAATGTCCAATACCTTTGGTTTTGCTACCTCTTTTAATCAATCTATCGACGGATGGAACGTTTCAAATGTGGAAAACATGTCTCTTATGTTTTTTGGCGCTTTGAAGTTTAATCAGGATTTAAATAACTGGAATGTCTCCAAAGTAACCAATATGTATGAGATGTTTAGAAATGCAACTGCATTTAACGGAGATATTTCTTTATGGGATGTTTCCAGCGTTACCGATATGTCCGCCATGTTTAGTTTGACCGGTTTTAATAGGGATATTACTAATTGGAATACCCAGGCCGTTCAGACTTTAAGTCAAATGTTCATGGACAACAGCTCCTTTAATCAGGATATTTCGGGCTGGAATGTTGCCAGCGTAATGGTCATGGCGGATGCTTTTAACGGAGCTACGTCTTTTAATCAGAATCTGGGCAGCTGGGATATTGAAAAAGTAACATCGATGAACCAACTATTTGATAATAGTGGTCTTTCTACGGCTAATTATGAGGCTACGCTAAACGGTTGGGCGTTGCAGGATGTTAAGTCAGATGTTTCCCTGGGAGCAACTGGCATAAAATATTGCGATAATACGGGGCATGATGAGCTCACTGATACCCATAGCTGGACTATTAATGGAGATCGGCAAGTTTGCCTGGTCCCAGCTGTTCCGGATGCAGACGGAATTGTCTATGTAGATAGTACTGCTGCAGCAAATGGGGATGGGAGCAATTGGAAAAAAGCGCTCAGGTATTTAAGTAACGCAACAGAATCGGCCAGAGAGAATACCGCCATAAAGGAAGTGCATATTGCCAAAGGAACTTATTATCCCACTGGTCAACAAAACGCTAAATACCAGGATAGCACTTTTATCATTAGCAGATCGAATTTAAAATTATTAGGAGGATATCCTAATGGAGGAGGTGTCCGTAATACAGAGACGAATGGTACTATATTAAGTGGCGATATTGGTGTGCAGGAAGATTATACGGACAATGTGGGTTGTGTCTTAAGCATACAAAATATTCCGGAAACGGATAGCTTATTAGTAGATGGTTTAACCATTGCAAATGGAAATATTACACCTGCTAATTTTAAGGAGGATTACTCCAGAATTGCCAGCGGGGTCACTATTCTTAATTCATTTGCCAACACTGTTTTGAATCATTGTAAAATTGTGGATAATCATAGTGTTTTCTGTTCCGGGATTGCGGTAATTTCCTATAGCGAGCAAGGTGATGGGGATAATTTGAAATTAGCCGATCCTCAAATCTTAAATTGCCTCATTCAGCATAATAAGGTAATACTGGATGCGGATCAGGCTAATTATGGATATGAATACGGTTCGTCTTTCTGGAATGCCAATGCAAAGCCTTATGTTTACAATTGTTCATTTTTGGAAAATCAAGGCTTTATTGGCGGTGCGAATTTTAGTTATTACAATGGTGCACCTCTTTTTAATAAGTGTAGGTTCACCGGTAATACTGCTTATGGAATATCTGTCTCAGTCAGCCTTTACAATTCATCCCCTAAATTTATTAACTGCCTGATTAATAACAATATCGTATTGGGATTAAGTGAACTGTTGGGTGAGGAAGATGAAGATGCGTATAAAATTTATGATAATGCGATAGTAGCCAATTTAATGTATTCAAATTCCAGCCTTGTAAATTGCACGGTTGTTAATAATAAAAGTGCAGTAACACCTGTAACGGATGCGGGACTGATATTTAATTCCATGCAATCAAATGTAAATATTACCAATAGTGTCTTCTGGGGAAATCAGAATCATACCATAACGGATTCTCTAACGAATTTGCCTTCTGCGGTGTCTTATAGCCTAATAGAAGGCGTGGCGGCTGACGCCTCAAATCACTTGCTCGACGGGACCGTTAATCAGGCAGTATTTACTGATTCTGCAAATGGGGATTATAGTTTAGTGGCCGGTAGTGAGGTCATTGATGCAGGGTTCAATGATTCCTTAAAAATATTGCTGGGAACGCATCTTGATGGCATGACTGATGGAGGCACTGATCTGGCTTCCAATCAACGGATCTTAAATGACGTTATCGATTTAGGAGCATTTGAGCTGTTAGGGGGAAATTTACCGGTAAATGCCAGTGATTTAAGCGGACAGGTCGATGCCAGCGGGCAGGTAATATTAAACTGGACTACCTACACCGAATCCAACAATAAAGGCTTTCGGATTCAAAAATCTATGGATGGAATTAATTTTCAGGATCTGGATTTTGTGGCCAGTCAGGCTTATAATGGTGTCAGCAGCAGCGCCTTAGATTATAGTTTTCGGGCAGGGCTGTTAGACGGGACTGCGTATTACCGTTTTGTTCAGGAAGATCAAAATGGGACAAAAAAGAGTTCTAATGTAATTCGCTTAATAAATAACCTTCTTGAATTTAAGGTCCAGGCTTATCCCAATCCCGTCCAAAATACATTACAGGTAAAAATTATTGGAAAAAGGTCTGCAAATGCGGGGTTAACCTTATTGAATTTTGCCGGTAAGGTATTGCGTAGGCAGCCCGTTACGGGGGCACAAACTAAGATCGATATGCAAGGTCTGGCGGCTGGTATTTATTTGCTGAGGTATAAGGATAATGCAAATACTACAGTAATAAAAGTGATTAAACAATAATCCGGTGTTTAAATAGGGGGATATGTATAACTAATTGTTAATCAGTAAATTGATTTTAAGCCGGTGATTATCCAGCTTCATTAAAGATATTGAAGGATACTGTTTTATCCGGTTTTGGCGAAAAACCACCCTTTTGGGTAGGACTGAAAAATGGAATTTTACCGTTCTTTATGCATCCATGGAAATGGATGGATCACTCAAAATCAGTGTTGGACAGTTATTTATCAGTAGGTTAGGATTATTTATGTTTCCGACTAGGGATCACCTATATAATCAGAGTTATCCATTAGCTGATCTTTAACTGATTGTAAATCACCGAAATAATAAGTTATTTGCGATGTTAAGTTGATATTGCCAAAACGCATAAACTGTATGAGATTTGCGATAAATGAGGGATTTTAGTGGGGTCGCAACCAAATTTGCCTTTCTTTTCAGGAAGGTATAGTGTCAGTGTTCAGGGTGAGAACTTTAAGGGTAGTTCTTGCCCTGATTTGATTTGGGGCTAACTGTTATGAAATATAAAATCTTTTTAGTAAATTCTTGTACCTTTGCCGCCGATACGGTTTTTGCTTCGGCAAAATTAAAAGGGAAGTTGGTGCAATCCCAACGCTATCCCCGTAGCTGTAAACTTTCTTACAATGCGTGATTGTAAGTTTCTGAAAAGTGTCACTGCCAGATAATAATTGGTGGGAAGACCCAGAGCAAAGTGAGCCAGAAGACCTGCCTGATCAATTTTAATAGCTAAAAACAGACTTTCGGGTGAAAGGTCTTCAGCGCATGTTATTGCTTAGGACAGACTGTCTGTTGGTTCTCTCAACATAGTCTGTGTGTTCAGGTGATTTCAGTCCTGCTGTTTTCCTGCTTCCTATTTTTAAGGAACCCCGGTGTCTGCTATCGTTTGATAACAATGATAAATGATAATTTGGGCAGCATACGTAAAATTTCTTCATTCCTTGCAGGATGGATCGGGTTATGTATATTCATATTGTTGTCTGGTGTCTTAACCGCCCAATCCTCCATTCATTCATTACCAACCCGGAATAAAAACACCGAGAGACCGGTTGCTGATACCTCCCTGCCTTTCAATGATTCGGCAAATATATTGCAGGATGTAAATCTGTATACCACCATTTTACCGGCTGTTATTAGCTGCATAGATCCCATTCAGGTAATTACCCGTAAATACCCGGTCTGGCAGGACGGTTTAAGCGTATCTGATATGGTACGATATTTTTCAGGGGTACAGTTAAAGGATTATGGCGGTGTCGGAGGACTTAAAACGGTCGATGTCCGCAGTCTGGGTACCAGACATACGGCGGTTTTAATGGATGGCTTACCGCTGGAAAATGCACAAAATGGCCAGGTTGATTTAGGAAAATATGGATTGAATGATTTAAGCAGTATCTCCATTTACAAAAATCAAAATAGTCAGATATTCCAGCCGGCAACGGCCTTTGCAAGCAGTAATGCCATTTATTTGGAATCCAGGATGGAGTCCCTGGATAGTCTACGGCCGCAAAAAGGAAGTCTTAGTATGGGTACAGGTTCTTTTGGATTATATAATGGGTCCTTTTATGGTGCTAAAAGGTTATCGAATCTGTTTCAGATAGAAGCAAGTGTGGATGCCATGACTACCAAAGGAGATTATCCTTATACGTATACCAATGGCGTATATGATACGACCCTTAAAAGAAATAATGGAGATGTAAAACGTTTCAATGGCAAATTGAGTTTGTATGGGCATTTTGAGGATAGCAGCGCTTTATCCGTGATTGTGTATGGATTCAGAAGACAGATGGGACTGCCTGGTGCCATTGTCAGCAATAAATTTACCAATAAGGAAAGGCAGGACGAATCGGACTTTTATGGACAAACATCCTATTTTAAGCCGGTAGGAACAAAGGATAAAATTAAAGTACAGTTTAAATACAATTATAACTATCTAAAGTACAGCAACCCGGAAATTAATAAACTTTACCTGGTAAATGGCGATACAATTAAAGGAGTGCTTGCCAATCATTACAGGCAATCTTCTTATTTTTTCTCAGCGGCTAATCTTTATCAGATATTACCTGGCTGGGATCTGGACCTATCCGCTGACGTGCATTATGATCATTTAAGGATGGATCTCAATGGCCTGGAAAACCCATACAGATGGACCTATTATGGTGCTATTGCCAGTTATGTGACCATTAGCAGGGTTCAATTAGCAGGTAATCTTCTATATACAAATGTTCGGGACCATCAGCAGATAAATGACGGGATAATAGGAAAACAAAAATTATCTCCTGCTTTCAGCGCCAGCTGGCAACCTTTTGAGGGGCTGCCCGTTAAATTCAGGTCTTTTTTTAAAAAGTCCTTTCAGATGCCGACTTTTAATGATTTATATCTGACCCAGTATAATCAGACAGAGCTGCGCCCTGAAAATAGTGAACAGTATAGTCTTGGAATTTCCTATTACAAAGGCTGGTCGGGCCTTTTTAAAAATCTTCAATTGGAACTGGATGGGTATTATAATGAAGTCAAAGACAAGATAGTGGCGATTCCTACAACAAGCTTATTTCGGTGGCAAATGGTAAATCTGGGGCTGGCTAAAATTAAAGGCCTTGAATTTACAGCAAAATCAACGTTTGAACTCAACGGGTGGCTGTTGCTTTCTACCCTTGAATATACTTATCAGGATGCCAGAGATTATACAAAGCCAGGTTCCGTAACCTATAAAAATGAATTGCCTTATATACCCAGGCATAGCGGCTCTTTTATTTTATCCATCTTAAAAGACAGGTTCGGGATGAATTATAGTTTTATTTATGACGGTGAAAGGTACAGTGAACGTTTTAATAGCCTGGTAAGTTATGTGCCCGCCTGGTACACCCACGATGTTTCCTTTAATTATCGCCTGCCAATAAAGGGGCCTCTGACATCGGCTCTATTATTATCAGTAGATAATGTTTTTAATCAGCATTATGATGTAATTGAAAATTATCCAATGCCGGGTAGAAATTTTAAAATAGGTGTTCAATTTGATTTTTAATATGAAACTTCTAAAACCTTATATCCTCTTTTGCACCTTTGGAATCCTGGTTATGCTAATGGCCGGATGCCGTAAAGAGGTGGGAGTGATTGCGCCTGAAACAACGCAATTAATGAACCCGGGTGAATATGGGTCCGGTATGGATTTCTATTTACTCAATGAAGGGAATATGGGCAGCAATCATTGTAGCCTGGATTTTTTCAATCATTCAGCGGGAACCTATGCACTGAATATCTATGAAAGTGTAAATCCAAGTGTTACATTAGGTTTGGGGGATGTTGGTAATGATATTGAAATTTATGGAGGAAAGCTATATGTTGTTGTAAACGGTTCCGGCAAAGTTGAAGTATTGGAGAAAGGGTCAGCGGTAAAATTATGTCAGATCGAAGTCCCTAATTGCAGGAGTCTGGCATTTTGGAACTCAAAAGTTTTTGTTACTTCCTATAACGGATTTGTGGGTGTTGTTGACACGTCCGTATTACAAAACGGGGCTGGGAGCGTTCAGCTAGACAAGCAAATAGCGGTGGGACGTGAGCCTGAAGGCTTAGCCGTGGCTGCTAATCAGTTGTATGTTGCCAACAGCGGCGGATACAGCCCTCCGCTCTATGACCATACGGTATCGGTGATCGATTTAAATACCCTAAGCGTCTCTAAGACAATTGACTTAGGCATTAACCTGAATGATGTGCAGGCAGATAATTACGGGCATGTCGTAGTGAGCGCCAGAGGAAACTATGCGGAGGTTGCTCCCAGCTTTTATGTACTGGACGCGTCAACGGGTGAGGTATTAAAACATGAACAGATACCTGTCGGCAACTTTGCCATAAGCGATAGTATCCTGTATTATTTTACATCATCCTATCAGGCAAACAATCAGAAGGTAAGCTATAAGCGCTACAATCTTAAAACGCTGTCGGCTATAGCTGGAAGCTTTCTGACGAGTAATCTTTCCGAAAAAATACAATTTCCGTATGCCCTGAAAGTTGATCCTAAAGGTAATAGGATTCTGATTTCAGATGCCGGAGATTATACCTCTCCCGGTACTTTGTATTGGGTAGATATGGAAGGTAATGTGCTTTGGCAGGTTCAAACCGGTGAAATTCCCGGTCATATTGCCTTTTTGTAATTGCTGGCTTTAAGGGGCAGCATAAACGGATGAAAAATAGAAATAATAAAAAACAATAGTAAATGAAAAAGATGAAATGGAGTATCAAAGTAGCCACTGTGGCAGTTTGTATTTGTACGCTGGCTGTAAGCTCCTGTAGTAAGTCAGATAGTGTGAGTGATACTGAAGACGAGCAGTTAATAAGGCCGGTTACAGATTCCAGTAGCGCCTATGTGGATACGGTATTTAGTTTTACACCTGCTCCCGGGCAGTTTGTAAATACGGATTATGCAGATATTAACACGGTTAGTAAGATTACAGAGAATAAAACCATTTCTCTTGGGGCCTGGGGCGGTCAGATTGTGTTAGGTTTTGACCATACAGTCATCAATAATGAAGGAAACGATCTGCTTATTTTGGGCAATGCGGCGGCTACCTCAGCCGAACCCGGTATCGTCTGGGTGAGTTATGACGCCAACCGGAACGGATTACCCGATGATACCTGGTACGAATTGAAGGGGAGTGCTTATGGTGCTGAGGGTTACGAAAGGAATTACAAAGTGACTTATTTCAATCCGGGCGACGGAAATACAACCTCCGATATTATGTGGGTAGATAACCATAATGATACCGGGTATGTGAAATTAAATGTCTATCACAAACAGTCTTATTTCCCGGCCTGGATAACGGCCTCTAGCTATACTTTGGAAGGAAGTAAGTTGCCGGATACCAATATCGATATGAGCAACCCTACCTATATCAAAAGTCTGCCTTTTGAATTCGGTTACGTTGATAATATTGCCACGGCAGCGGGCGGCGATTCCCTGGATATCAGCAACGCCATTGATGCAGACGGTAATGCCATCGCTTTAAAGGGAATAGACTTTATAAAAATTCAGACAGGGATAATGAAGGATATGGGCTGGTTAGGTGAACTCTCCACCGAAGTGACAAGTGTGGCGGACGCGTCCCTGTTAAAATAAATCTTTAAAAATTTTATTACTTTAATCAATTAGAAAAAAATGAAACAATTATTCACTCTAAAAACAAAAAGCCCAAATCGATTTAAGCTTTCTCCCGTGCTTTGGGCTTGCTTAATGGTCATTGTTTTAATGACTGCTTGTAGTAAAAATGATGACAATTCAGTAACTACACCCACCGGCCCTTACGCCAACGGATTTTTCATTTTAAATGAAGGATGGTATGGCCATGAAAACGGGAGTGTTAATTTCTATCAGTATGGTGCAGATACCCTACAGCTCAGCGCCTTTGCTGCGGCCAATAATGGAAACAGCCCTACCACAAGTACAGCGACTTTAGAGGACGGCGCGATCATCGGAAATGACCTGTTTTTGATCTCTACCGCTGGCGGTCCTATTACAGTGGCAGATGCTGCCACGCTGCAACAAGTCGGACAGATCACCATGGATGGGTCGAGTTTCAGGGCAATTGCTGCTATAGATGCGAATACGGCTGTGGTAAGTAGTGGCTCTGATATATATACCATTGATTTAAATTCACTTACCATTAATACCACCCCGGTTTATGCAGGGAATT
>Ga0164242_10002121_pt1 | contig 23069 bp, 21 predicted proteins | sample OricomgcompostMG_FD_108783 | JGI IMG/M metagenome (GOLD analysis project Ga0164242, IMG submission 108783) | Miracle-Growth compost microbial communities from Emeryville, California, USA - Original compost - Miracle growth compost (MG) ... | reverse complement strand
GCCTCGACGAAGTGACCGATCCGGGCCTTGGCCATCACCGGAATGGTGACCGCCTCGATGATGCCCTCGATCATGTCGGGGTCACTCATCCGCGACACCCCGCCCTGGGCACGAATGTCGGCGGGCACGCGCTCCAGCGCAATCACCGCAACCGCGCCGGCACCTTCGGCGATCCGGGCCTGCTCAGGCGTGACGACGTCCATGATGACGCCGCCCTTGAGCATCTCGGCCATGCCGCGCTTGACCCGGGCCGTACCGACTGATGCTGCGCTCTGTCGTTCTGTGTCGGTCATCGCATCGTCGCGATGCCGTTGTCAGCCGACGGGGTACGCCTGCGGGGTAACACTATTCGCCCGCCGATATCGCAACGGTCGATCATTCAGATGCCCTCCTGGGATAGCTCACATGACGGAACTCTATAGCGAACTGTGTGGTCACGACTCACCCAAGCGGTGGAGATCTCGGGGGAGGTAATCAAGTAATCGGTCGATGATTCGCGGCCTATTCTCAATGGACATATTCAAGAATCAGCTGGCAGCATTCCGGACATGAGCAATCACAGCCTGCCCGGAGATAGGTTGCGCCCCAGCGCTATCTGGCCATTCCCGGCGATCTGAGCCGAGAGTTCGCCGACTCATCATGGCCGCCCAGGGTGGGGTAACCGCGTGGCCGCCGACCCGTCACAGCTACCGGTTGCAATGACGGGCGCGGTCACGAAAGCGGTCTTCACCGAGAGTATTTCGACATTCGATGGAATCACGGTGCGGGTCAGTGCGCAGGGTCTTGGCGGAGGGCGCACGGTGGTCCTACTTGACGCGCTGTCACACAAGACGTCGCCGTACGAAGGTGTTTTGGCGCGACTACAAATAGCGAAAGTCCGCACCATCGTCATCGCATCGCATCACCCCGTCGCCGCCGACACCCTCATCAATATTTTGGACGGACTTGGCATACCCTGCGTGGTGCTGGTCGGCGATAGAGCCGAGGCACAGACCGCATGGCGGACGACTGCGCACCATCCCGGCCGGATCATCGGCCTGGTGGTCATCGACCGTGGAGACCCCAACGCATCGGGCGTGAACTGCACGGTGTGCGAAACACACTGTCCTCCAGTGCTTGCCGACACAACAGCGCTGGTTGGTACTGCTGCCACCAAATCGATTGCCGAGGAGAGTCACCGCCATGTGCGCGCAGACTTACGGATCGTGGAGTTGGTCGGCCGGAGAGGTACTCGCGACTTCATCGCACAGCTGAGCACCGAGATAGTGCTGCGCGCCTTGTCAGTGTGAGGTGGCCCGGAAGAATCGATCACTCGGTTCGACCGGTGCCTCCAATAGCGTTAGTAACCAACAACTAGCGGAACCTCGGCGCACCCGGCACGTTCGCAGACCACCGTTCTTCGATCTTCCCTAGACGCCAAATCAGCAGGGATGCAATCCACGTGACGACGAACAGCCCCACGATGATGAAGCCCAGGAGGTTGATGTCCAGGCCGTTGATCCAGTCCCAGAAGCCGCCGACCCAGTTGAGTTGCTGGGCAAGCAGACTGAGCAGTTCGATGCCACCGATAACGAGCGCAACCGCGATGGACAGCCCAGTGATGGTGATGTTGTAGTACACCTTTCGGACCGGCTTGAGGAACGCCCAACCGTAGGCGAAGTTCATGAATGTGCCGTCGGCGGTATCCAGGAGGCTCATGCCGGCGGCGAACAACACCGGCAGACACAAGATGGCGTACCAGGGCAGTCCTGCGGCAGCACTGGTACCGGCCAGCACCAACAAGGCGACTTCGGTGGCGGTATCGAAGCCCAACCCGAACAGAACCCCGATCGGGTACATCTGCCAGGGCTTGGTGATCGACTTCATCAGGCCGCCGAAAATGCGGTTGATCAGGCCTCGTTTATTGAGTTGGTCCTCAAGTTCGGCTTCGTTGTAGGTGCCTGAACGCATTTCGCGGAACACCTTCAAGATGCCGGCGAGAACAACGATGTTGATGAACGCGATGAGAAGCAGGAATACGCCGGAGACACTGGTGCCGATCAGGCCCGTGTAGTGGTGCAGGGCCGAGCCATCGTCCTCCACCGGGCCGATGATCGCTTTGACCCCGACAGACAGCAGCAGTGCGAGCCCGAACACGACTGTCGAATGCCCCAGGGAGAAGTAGAACCCGACAGATAGGGGTCGTTGGCCGTCGGACATCAACTTGCGGGTCGTGTTGTCGATGGCCGAGATGTGGTCGGCGTCAAAGGCGTGTCGCAACCCAAGGGTGTAGGCGGTCAGGCCGACCCCCAGGCCCAGGGTTTTGTCACCCACGCTGAAGTGCTGCGGGGCCACGAATGCGGCGAGGGTGATCCAGCCGATGAGATGCAGTGCCGCGATCACCCCGACCATGGCCGCCATCCGCAACCATTCTTCACGGTTCAATGCCGCCCGGGCCGCCGCAAATCGGGATCGGTTAACCTCGACGGTGCTCGTCATGAGGGCTTCCTCTCGTAGAACCGCAGGCAGTATCGGACGGATCGACGCTAAATCCTCACCAAACGTTCTTGCAAGCAATTCGCAAATATCTTCGCAGACTGAAACGCCCTGGAAATCCCGGAGGCTCCTGACCTTGGAAACGAGGATGCAGGTATGCCGAAGGAACAATCGCCGGGCAAGCCCACGACACGCCGTTACAGCCCGGAAGAGAAGGCCGCTGCGGTGCGGATGGTCCGCACGTTGCGGGTGGAGTTGGGCACCGAGCAGGGAACGGTGGCGCGGGTGGCCCGCCAGCTCGGTTACGGGGTGGAGTCGGTGCGGTCCTGGGTGCGTCAGGCCGATATCGATGACGGGCATGCTCCGGGGGTGAGCACGACGGAGTCCCAGAAGGTCAAGGAACTCGAGCAGGAGATCCGAGAACTTAAGCGGGCCAATGAGATTCTGAAACGAGCGGCAAGTTTCTTCGGGGCGGAGCTCGACCGCCAACACCGCAAATAGTCGCGTTCGTCGACGACAACCGCGAGGAGTTCGGGGTCGAGCCCATCTGCACCGTCCTGCGTACTGCAGGGGTGTCGGTGGCCCCGAGCACCTACTACGACACCAAAGCCCGCCCACCGTCGCAGCGGGCCTGCCGTGACGCCGTCCTGGGGCCGGCCCTGGTGAAGCTGTGGGAGTACAACTACCGCGTCTACGGGGCACGCAAGCTGTGGAAAGCCGCCCGCCGCGCCGGTCATGACGTGGGCCGCGACCAGGTCGCCCGCCTGATGCGGGCCGCCGGGATCCACGGAGCCCGACGTGGGAAACAGGTGCGCACCACCAAACCCGACCCCGCTGCGGCGCGACACCCGGATCTGGTCAAACGGCATTTCGTGGCGTCCGCGCCAAATCAGTTGTGGGTCACGGACTTAACGTTCGTGCCGACCTGGGTCGGGGTGGCGTATGTGTGCTTCCTCATCGACGCGTTCAGCCGAATGATCGTCGGGTGGCGGGTAGCCTCCCACATGCGCACCACGATGGTCCTCGATGCCATCGAGATGGCCCGCTGGTCGCGTGGAAACCTGTTGCCGGACTTGGTATGTCACTCCGATGCCGGATCGCAGTTCACCTCCATCCGCTACGGCGAACGCCTCGCCGAGATCGGCGCGACCCCCTCTATTGGCACCGTCGGGGACAGCTTCGACAACGCTCTGGCCGAAACCGTGAACGGGTACTACAAGGCCGAACTGATCTACGGACCCGCCCGCACCGGACCGTGGAAGACCGTGGAGGACGTCGAGCTGGCCACCCTGGGCTGGGTGCACTGGCACAACACCACCCGCCTGCACGGCTACCTCAACGACGTTCCGCCGACCGAGTTCGAAGCCGCGTTCTACGATGCATCACGGAACGACCAAACCCTGGTCGAAATCCAATAGATCGAGCCTCCGGGAGAACCAGGGCGTTTCAGACAATACGCGCGAGACAATGTTGCGAACGGTTGAAGATCACTCCAGCGCAGCCGTAGGCCCGGCTGTGGGCCGCTCACACAGAGCCGGTATTTGGCTTGACGACAAGCCTGCGGGAGACTTGTCTGATGGCCGGACAGGTACCGGGTGGCGACGGCAACGTCAGCGAGCGGATCGGTGAGTTGTTGCGCACCTACGGCCTGCGCAGGACAGTGCCGCGCATCGCTGTGTTGGTCGCCATCGAGCCGATCCACGGCCACCTCAGTGTTGCCGATATTCATCAACGCCTCATGAAAACGGCCGCCGATGACGCCCAGGCACCAGATCTGGCGACGGTGTACCGAACGGTCACGACGCTGGTCGAGCATGGCGTTCTGCACGCCCTGACACTCGAAAATGGTATCGCCACTTATGGTTTGGCCAAGGACCCGCACCATCACGCTATCTGCAGCCGGTGCGGTGACATAATCGAAATCCCCGCATCACGCCTGGCCCGGGCGCTCCGGAGCGCGCGGGAAGCCAGCTCCTTCAAGCTGTCCGACGAGGCAGGCCTCACCCTGCACGGGCTATGCCCGCAGTGCCAGAACACACCCTGACTCGTCGGCTCTGACCGCGATTGGGCTGCCGGTCGGGGCATCGGCCGGGCATGGTCACCGCGCTACCAGTTCGGCTTTGCGTCGCTCGACGATCCGCAGAATCATCGGGGTGAAGATGAGCTGCATCGCGAGGTCCATTTTACCGCCCGGGCACACGATGGTGTTGGGCCTGGACATGAATGAGTCGTGCAACATCGACAGCAGATACGGGAAGTCGATACCATGCGGATCGCGGAACCTGATGATCAGCATCGACTCGTCGGGGGACGGAATGCTTCTGGCAATGAAGGGGTTTGACGTGTCGACCACCGGAACCCGCTGGAAATTGACGTCGGTGGCCGAGAACTGCGGACAGATATAGTTCACGTAGTCGGGCATGCGCCGCAGGATCGTGTCGGTGACCGCCTCCGAACTATATCCACGAAGCACCTTGTCGCGGTGCAGCTTCTGAATCCACTCCAGGTTGATCACGGGGACGACACCGATGCGCAGATCCGCGTGACGAGCGACGTCGACAGAGTCGGTCACGATCGCCCCGTGCAACCCCTCATAGAACAGCAGGTCCGTGCCCTCGGCTATCGGCTCCCACGGGGTGAACGTCCCCGGGTCCTGACCGTAAGGCTCGGCCTCCTTCTCGTCGTGCAGATACTTGCGGAATTTTCCGGATCCGGAGTCCGAATACGTGCGGAACAGGTCGGCAAGTTCCTCGAAAAGATTTGACTGCGGCCCGAAATGGCTGAACGTATGGTCGCCGCGCTCGTGTGCATCGGCGATCGCCGCCTTCATCTCGAGCCGGTCGAAACGGTGGAAGCTGTCCCCCTCGATGTAGGCGACGTTGACGCCTTCACGCCGAAAGATTTGCTGGAAAGTGCGCATCACCGATGTGGTGCCTGCACCCGAGGACCCGGTGACCGAGATGATGGGATGGAGCCGTGACATGGTTCAGCTGACCTCTTCCCGGAATAGACTCCGTGTCTTGTACAGGGGAAATGTCGTCGGTGGTTCGTACGGTTGGTCGTGGTATTCCCCGATGCGGGTGACCTCTTCTCGGACACCGAAGATCAACGAAATGCGTTGGTGGATATCGCTGGGGACCACGTCGAGAATCCGCTGACGCCCCGTGGTGGCCGCACCGCCGGCTTGCTCGATCAGAAAGGCCATCGGGCTTGCCTCGTACAGCAGCCGCAACCGCCCCGCCTTCGCCGGGTCCTTGGAATCGCGAGGATAGAGAAACACCCCACCGCGCGTCAGGATTCGATGCGTCTCGGCCACCAGCGACGCGACCCAGCGCATATTGAAGTCCCTGTGCCGAGGGCCCGACTTGCCGGCCAAACATTCGGCAACATAACGCTGCACGGCCGGCTCCCAGAACCTCTGGTTCGATGCGTTGATGGCGAATTCCTTGGCGACCGTCGGGATCTTGATCGACTCACGGGTCAAGAAGAACTCACCGAGGTTGGGGTCCAAAGTGAACGCGTGCACCCCGGTACCCACCGTGAGGACAATCATCGTCGACGGGCCGTAGATTGCGTAGCCGGCGCACACCTGCTCGCTGCCAGGCTGCAGGAAGTCCTCCAGGGCTGGGTCGGTACCTGGATTCGGCGCCCGCAGGATCGAGAAGATACTGCCGACAGACACATTGACATCGATGTTCGATGAGCCGTCCAGTGGGTCGAACACCAGCAGGTACTTGCCGCGCGGATGGCCCTCGGGCAACAGGTAGGGCTGCTCCAGTTCCTCGGACACCATGCCGGCGACATCTCCGCTCCATGCGGTGGTGCGCAGAAAATAGTCGTTGGCCAACACATCCAGCTTCTGCTGAGTTTCGCCCTGAACGTTGATCCGATCGACCGAACCGAGGACACCGCCCAGCGCGCCGACAGCCACGCGGTTGGCGATCGCCTTACAGGCCAACGCAACATCGAGAATCAGACTGTTCAATTCGCCGGACGCACCAGGGTGGCGTCGACGCTCTTCTATCAGAAACTGGACCAAGGTGGTGCGTTCGGTCAACATATTTCGAGGATGTCGCGTCCTGGTCCGCCTGCCATCCCCAATGTGGGTGGCAGCCCGGGTGGCACCGTCAGCTACCCGGCAGCAAGCGTTACTTCGCGGATGGCATGCGGTTGCGAAACCACTCGACCAGCATCGGGTCGGTGAGCCCATCGGTGACGAGTACAGCACCCGAAAAGTCGTCCCGGCGCGTGTACGAATTGTGTGCCGCCACGCAGCGAAGACCGGCAGCGACCGCCGCCCGCACGCCGTTCGCGGAATCCTCGACGGCTACAGTACTTTCGGGCGGGCAGCCGGTCCTGGACAATACCTCCAGGTACACCGCCGGGCTGGGCTTCAGCTCGGGAACCTCTGTGCCCGTGACCACGGTATGGAACCTGTCACCGAAGACGCTGTACAGCAAGGGTTCAACCCACGCGCCAGTCCCCGTTGTCGCCACATGCATCCGAATACCGCTCGCCTCAAGCTCATTGATCAGCTGGTGTGCACCGGGGCGAGCCTGTATCAGCCCGTCCGCCACCAGCTGGCGCATGATCTGAGTCTTGCGTCGGTGCAACCGCGCGGCGAACTCGGCGGCCTCGGCCGGTGCCCTGCCGGTGTCCTCGAACCAGTGCGCCAACCGCTTCGCCCCACCGGTGATCTTCAACAATCGTCCGTAGGTGTTCACATCCCAGCGATCGGCCAACCCAGCTTCTTCAAACGCGGCATTGAAGGCAACCCGGTGACCATCTCGCTCGCTGTCGACGAGAGTGCCGTCAACGTCGAAAATTACTGCGGCAAGACCGTGCATCGGTCATCTAGTCGCAGCAACTGCAGTGGAGCGCAGCTGCTGGACGGCGGCTGCTTTGCCATCCGTATGGGCATACATCCACGAACCGGAAATGAACACATCCGCACCGGCCGCGGCCGCCCCCGAGATGGTTCGATCGGTGATACCGCCGTCGACCTCGAGCTCGACGGGCAGCCCGGAGGCGTCGATCATCCGCCGCAACCGACCGATCTTGGGTTCGACGGACTGGATATAGGACTGGCCACCGAATCCCGGGTTGACCGTCATGGCCAAGACCAGGTCCGTCACGGGCAGAACATGTTCGACAACTTCGGCGGGAGTATGCGGATTGAGTGCGACACCGCTGCGCGCGCCGAGGTCGCGAATGCGCGCAAGCGTGCGGTGCAGGTGTGTACAGGCTTCGGCATGCACGATGATGAGCTCGCATCCCGCGTCGACATATCGGCCGAGAAGTTCGTCGGGGTCGACGACCATCAGGTGCGCTTCATATCCGACGGTGCTGTGCCGACGCGTCGACCCGATCACCTCGGGGCCGAAGGTGAGGTTGGGGACGAAGACACCATCCATCACGTCCCACTGGATCCTGTCCACCCCAGCCTCGCACAATTCGCGCACTTCGTCGCCGAGGCGGGCAAAGTCGGCGGGCAGCACCGACGGCACAATCAGTGGCCGGTTGGCCGCGTTCGCTCGCGTAGCCGCCGTCGTCTGCATGGGTGTTGTCATGGTCGCGCCCTTTCTGATCTGCTGTGTTCATCCGACCGCGCCGCCCCTGCGACGTACACACCCACGTGGGTGGAGAGCCGGGTGAACTCGTCCGGTTGTGGGCTGACCCGTCAGCCCACAACCCGATCGGCGCGGTCTCCAACACGCGTGTAGCGCATCCGCAATACCGCTAAAGCGGTCTCTGCCAACCGAATCGGGTCTATCGGGTGCAAAACGGCGGCATCGGCCCGTGACCAATTGGCCAACCAGGCGTCGTCCGGGCGGCCGATCAGCACCACGATCGGTGGGCACAGGACGACCTCGTCCCGCAGTCGTTTGGCGACGCCGATCCCTCCTTCCGGCGTCGCTTCGCCATCCAAGATGGCCAGATCGATATCTCCGGCGTCAACCGCTCCGATGACCACCGGACCGGTTGCCGCCTCGACATAGTCGATGTTCGGTAACTCGGCAGCTGGCCGGGATCCCAGCGATCTGATGATTTGCCAACGGGTTTGAGCGTGACTGCTGTAGACCAGCACGCGTAAAGGTGCCCGGTCGTTCGTCATCTCGTTCATGGGTCTCCTCACCGGATCTGGGTAACGGCTTCGGTGTCCGGGAGTCACCGCAGGAAGCCCCCGGCGTCACCCACCAGGTCCAGTAGCGGCTGGGGCATGATCCCGAACAACACGGTCACCGCGACTCCCGCCAGAATCACCGCTGCGGTCGGCGAATTCGGCGTAGATACCGTCGGCCCGTCACTGTGCGGTGCGGCGAAGAACATCACCACGATCACACGCACGTAGACGAAAGCGGCTATGGCGCTGCCGATCACGCCGATGATCACCAGTGGAGTAGCACCGCCCTCGCCGGCCGCTTTGAATACTGCGAACTTCGCGACGAACCCACTGGTGAGCGGGATGCCCGCGAAGGCCAGAAGAAAAATTGAGAACAACACACCCGTGAGCGGTGCGCGCCGGCCCAATCCTGCCCAGCGTGCGAGCTCGGTGTCCTCGCCACCGTCGGCCGCACGCACCAGGGTGACGACGGCAAAAGCCCCGAGTGCACTGAAGCCGTAGACAACCAGATAGACCAGCGTGGACGACAGTCCGGCACCGTCGGCCGCGACCACCCCCATCAGGATGAAACCGACCTGAGCGACGGCGGAGTAGGCCAACATCCGTTTGATATCGGTCTGGGTGACCACCATGACCGAACCGGCGAGCACGGTGAGGATGACGACCGCCCACAGCACCGGGCGCCAATCATCGCGCAGCCCGGGCAGGGCGACATAGAAGATCCGCAGCACAGCGCCGAAAGCCGCAATCTTGGTAGCGGCGGCCATGAACGCGCTGACCGGCGTCGGAGCGCCCTGATACACATCGGGTATCCAGGAATGGAACGGCACCGCACCGACTTTGAACAGGACGCCCACTGCCAACAGTCCCGTGCCGACCAGCGCGATCGACATGTGTGTAGACCCGGCCGTCACCGCATCCCCGATTCCGGGCAGGGTCAGGGTGCCCGCAAAGCCGTAGAGCATCGCCATGCCGTACAGAAAGAACGCCGACGAGAAGGCCCCCAGCAGAAAGTATTTCAGTGCCGCCTCCTGGGAGAGCACGCGCCGGCACCGGGCCAGACCGCACAGCAGGTACAACGGCAGCGAAAATACCTCCAGGGCAACGAACATCGTCAACAGATCGTTGGCGGCCGGGAATAGCAGCATGCCGCCCAGCGCGAACATCGTCAGCGGGAAAATCTCGGTTTGCGCCACCCCCGCCCTGGTGGCGGCGAGTTGGTCAACGTCACCGGGCACCGCTGAGGCCAGCGGGGTGAACCCGAGCAGACCACCGCTGTGGTCCCGCTCGGCGATGAGCAGAACGGCCAACAGACCGATCAGCACAATGGTGCCCTGCAGCAGCAGCGCCGGCCCGTCGATGACAATGGCTCCCCCCGCGGCCCTGTGCCGGGTCCCGGACAACTCGATGACCGCAATCAGTGCCGACATCAGCGCTGCAATACTGATCAGCAGCTGGATCCGGTAGCGGTGGCGCGCGGACAGGAACGCTTCGACCAGCACCCCGGTTACTGCCGCCCCCAACACGATCAGGATCGGAGACAGCATGCCGTACTCGACGGACGGTGTGGGGACAGTCATTTCGCCGCTCCCTGCGCAGTGGCCGGTACTGGGTCGCTCTGCCCGATGGTTGTCATAGTGGTGGCGACCGACGGATTGATCACGTCCAGAAGGGGTTTGGGATAGACACCCAAGACCAGCAGCAATGCGATGAGGGGCGCGACCACAGCGAGCTCACGGAGCCTCAGGTCCCGCATCCGAGCGGCGCCGTCGGTGACCGGGCCGGTCATCATTCGCTGATACGTCCACAGGATGTACACCGACGAGAGCACCAACGCGATCGAGGCGAGCACCGCAAACACCGGGTAGCGCGTGAATGTGCCGACAAGAACCAGGAACTCGCTGATGAACGGCGCCAGCCCCGGCAGCGCCAGGGTGGCCAGCCCGGCCACCAGGAAGGTGCCGGCCAACACTGGTGCCACCTTCTGCACACCGCCGAAATCGGCGATGGCACGACTTCCGCGCCGCGACACCAGAAATCCGGCGATCAGGAAAAGCGCTGCGGTGGCAATACCGTGGTTCACCATGTAGAGCGTCGAACCGGCTTGCCCCTGGCTGGTCATCGCGAAGATGCCCAGGACGATGAACCCGAAATGGGATATCGAGGTGTAAGCGATCAGCCGGATGACGTCGGTCTGTCCGATCGCCACGATCGCGCCGTAGATGATCGCGATGACGGCCAGTGCCATGATGAATGGCCGGAAACACGTTGCCGCATCGGGAAACAATTGTAGGCAGTATCGCAGCATGCCGAAGGTGCCGACCTTGTCGACGACGGCCATCATCAACACCGCGGTCGCCGGGGTCGCCTCTACTGCCGCACCGGGGAGCCAGGTGTGGAATGGCCACAATGGCGCTTTCACCGCGAATGCAAACATGAAACCGAGGAACAGTGCGCCGCCGGCCGCGGGTTTGATGTCCACCTGGCCGGCGGCAACGGCTCTCACCAGCACCCGGAAATCGAAGGTGCCGCCGCCCAGTCCGGCACTGCGCGTCGTCGCCACATACAGGACGATCACCGCGGCCAGCATGATCAGCCCACCGAAGAGGTTGTACAGCAGGAACTTCAGCGCGGCCCGCGACCGGTGGACATCGGCGCCCGGTGACTGGTCAGTCCGGCCGAAACCGCCGATGAGGAAGTACAGCGGGATGAGCATCGCTTCGAAGAACACGAAGAACAGCAGGACATCCAGCGCCGCCAGGGACATCAGCACCATGGCTTCGACGGACAGGGTCAAGGCGACGTAGGTGTGTGTGGCCCGGCCGGAATCGCCGGCATCGTGCCAGCCCGCGACGAGCAGCAGCGGCACCAACGCGGCCGTAAGCACGATGAGGACCAGCGCAACCCCGTCGATTCCGATGAGATAGCCGGTGCCGAAGGACGGAATCCAGGCATGGCTCTCCACGAACTGGTAGCGCTCCCCTGCCGGGTCGAACCGCAGCGCCAACCCCATCGCGACGGCGAGGACCATGATCGCGACCACGACAGCGGCGTACTTGGCCAGTACCCGCATGGTGGCGGGCAGCACCGCAATCACGATGGCCCCCGCCATCGGCAGCGTCCAGAGCACACTCAACCACGGAAAATGACTCACCACAGCCTCACCAGGGTCAGCATGGCGACAACCAGCGCGGCGCCGACGAACACCGAGAGCGCATACGATCTGACAAATCCGTTCTGCAACAGACTGATTCGCATCGATAAGGCCCCGATAAACCGGGCCAACGCCTCCACGGATCCATCGATCCCGCGACTGTCGGCGGCGACCAGCGCCCGGCTCAACGCCTGCCCCGGCCGCATGAAGACGGCCTCATTGAAGGCGTCCCCGAAGAGGTCGTTGCGGGCAGCGGCCGTGGGAGCCGAGACCCAGGACGAGGCAACGGCCCGCACCGGCCTTCCGGCGTACCGACCGATCGCGATGGCGACGCCGATCGCCACGACGGCCAGGGTGATCGCCGTCATCATCGAGATCGGCGACTCGTGGTGCGCGATGTGACGGCCCACCACCGGCGCCAACCAGTCCGACAGTCGGCCGCCGATGACCAGCAGGGCGCCGGCACCCGCTGATCCCAGCGCCAGGATGATCATCGGCGCCGTCATGACGACAGGTGATTCGTGTGGGTGGCTGCCGGTGCGCCATCGTTTCGGTCCGAAGAAGGTCATCAGCATGACCCTGGTCATGTAGAAAGCGGTGATGCCCGCGCCCAGCAGCGCTGCGCTACCGAGGAGCGCGCCGCGCACACCGCCTGCGGCGAAAGCGGTTTCGATGATGGCGTCTTTTGAGTAGAAGCCGGCAAACGGTGGGACTCCGATGATCGCCAGATATCCCAGCCCGAAGGTGATGAAGGTGACCGGCATGGCGGCGCGCAACCCGCCGTAACGACGCATGTCGACCTCGTCGTCCAACGCGTGCATGACCGACCCTGCCCCCAGGAACAGCCCGGCCTTGAAGAACCCATGGGTGAGCAGGTGCAGGATCGCCACCGCATATCCGGCGGGCCCCAGGCCCGCAGCCAGCACCATGTAGCCGATCTGGCTCATGGTGGAGGCCGCCAGAGCTTTCTTGATGTCGTCTTTCGCGCAGCCGATGATCGCCCCGAACAGCAGGGTGGCCGCACCGACGATCACCACCGCGGTTTGCGCTGCCGGGGCCAGGTTGAACACCGGACCGGACCGCACGATCAGATACACCCCGGCGGTGACCATTGTCGCCGCGTGGATCAACGCCGAGACCGGGGTGGGCCCCTCCATGGCGTCGCCAAGCCAGGACTGCAGCGGCAGTTGGGCGCTCTTGGCGCAGGCGGCCAACAGCAGGTACAAGCCGACCACGGTGAGCACCGTCGGCGATGCGTCGGGAGCCGCTGCGAACACGCCGGCATAGGACAGGGTGCCGAACTGGGCGAACATCACCATTGATGCGATCAGCAGACCGACGTCGCCGACCCGGTTGACGACGAAGGCTTTCTTCGCAGCGGCCGCCGCCGACGGTTTGTGCGCCCAGAACCCGATCAGCAGGTAGGACGCCAAGCCGACGCCCTCCCATCCCAGATACAACCCGAGGTAGTTGTCGGCCAGCACCAACAACAGCATCGCGGCCACGAACAGGTTCAGATAGCCAAAGAATCTCCGGCGATTCGGCGCGGAGTTGTCGGGCCGCTCGGCGATGGCGGCCCCCGGGGCCATGTAGCCGATCGAGTACAGGTGGATCAGGGACCCCACCCCGGTGATCAGCAGTACGAAACACACACTCAGCGCGTCCAACTGCAACCCGAAGTCGACCCGCAGCGCGCCGACCGGCACCCAGGAGAACAGCGCTCCGCCCAGCACTCGGTCCGTCGGAGCCCGGCCCAGCAGTGTCGCGAACAGCGCCACGCCCCAGCCGAACGAGCCCAGTACGGTTGCACAGCCCAGGAGATGGCCCCAGGTATTGGTGCGCCGCCCGCCGACCAGTAACACCGCAGCACCACTGAGCGGCAATGCGATCAACGGCCAGACCAGTGCAGTCATCTCAGTGCCTCAACAGCTGGGCGTCGTCGACGTTTGCCGATCCCCGGGTGCGGTAGACGGTCATGATGATCGCCAAACCGACGACGACTTCGCACGCGGCAACAACCATCGTGAAGAACGCAACCACTTGACCGTCGAGCCGGCCATGCATCCGGGCGAACGCCACGAAGCCCAGATTGCCGGCATTGAGCATGAGCTCGATACACATGAACATCACAATTGCGTTGCGTCGCAACAATACTCCGACAGCGCCCAGCGTGAACAACAACGCCGACAGATATAGGTAGTTGGCCGGGTTCACCGCACGCCCTCTTCCGGGCGCACGATACGGTCAGCATCGGCTCCGTTATCCACCAGCAGGGTCAGCACCAGGCCGTGCCGCTCCCGGGTTCGGCGCACCGCCAGATCGGAGTAAGTTCCGTCGGCCAACGCAGTGGGCAGATCGACGGAGTTGTGCCGGGCGTACACCCCGGGGGCCGGCATTGGCGTGGCATGCCCGCCGGGTAAAAAGCGTTCCTCGGCGAGTTCGCGCTGGGACTTTCGGCGCACCAGTCGTTCCCGGTGCGCCAGCACCATGGCGCCCAGAGCTGCGGTGATCAGCAACGCGCTGGTGAGTTCGAACGCCCACAGATAGCGGGTAAAGATCAGTGCCGCCAGGCCCGGCACGTTGCCGCCACTATTGACCTCGGCGAGTCCACTGAGCTGGCCGACGTTGGCCTTGCTCACCGCTGCGGTCAGCAGAACGCCAAATCCCAGTCCAGCGACGATAACCGTAACACGTTGTCCGCAAATGGTTTCCGTCAGAGATTCGGAGTTGTCCACACCGATCAGCATGATGACGAACAGGAATAGCATCATCACCGCGCCGGTGTAGACGACCACCTGGACCACACCCAGGAACATGGCATCCTGCGCAACGTATAACACCGCCAGGTTGATCATCGTCGACGCCAGGAAGATCGCCGAATACACCGCGCGCGAACTGATCAGCACGCCCAGTGCCGAAACCGCCGTCAAGGTCCCGACAACCCAGAACACCACCGCCTCCGCGCTCGAGGTGCGGACCACCGGTTCGGCGGCCGAGAGTGTTGCCGACGCGGCGATGATGCTCATGAGTCTCTCCGGTCGTCCGCTGATGTGGCGCCGACGGATCCGCGGTAGTAATCGTCGTCGGTCGCGCCCTCCGCCATCGGGTGTGGTGGCAGCTGCATCCCCGCCTTCAGCGGTGCCAGCAACTCGTCCTTGTCGTAGATCAGGTCGGAGCGGTTGTCGTCGGCCAGCTCGTAGTCGTTGGTCATGGTCAGTGCCCGGGTGGGGCACGCTTCGATGCACAGCCCGCAGCCGATGCAGCGCAGGTAATTGATCTGGTACACCCGGCCGTAGCGTTCCCCGGGCGAAAAGCGTTCGGCGGCAGTGTTGTCGGCACCCTCGACGAAGATGGCATCGGCGGGGCAGGCCCAGGCGCACAGTTCGCAGCCGATGCACTTCTCCAGGCCGTCGTCATAGCGGTTGAGCTGATGGCGACCGTGATAGCGCGGCGCGATCGGGCCCGGCTGCTCCGGGTACTGCTCGGTGACGGGCTTGGTGAACATCGCCGAGAACGTGACGCCGAAACCGGCTACCTTATCGAATAATTTAGACATCATTGCCACTTCCCGTGTTCAGTACAACATCGAGTGGGATGGACTTTCCGTTGTGCGCCAATGCCTCGATGTACTGGTGGTCAGTCGTCTCGGGGTGCGGTCGTCGGCCAGGAAGCGGCGGTACCGGAAACCCACCGGCCGGCGGATCGAACGTGGCCGGCGGCGCGGTACGTTCCGACCCCTGCCGAATGTGGCTGCAACGCAGCATGATCAACACCACCGCCAATAGAGCGAGAGTCGCCAGCAGCCCAGGAACCACCCCTCGAAGATCCAGCGACCGCAACGTCGCGACCATCAAGATCCAGGTCAGCGACACCGGGATGAGTGCCTTCCAGCCCAGCGCCATGAACTGGTCGTAACGCAACCGGGGCAGGGTGGCCCGCAGCCAGATGTAGATGAACAGGAACGTCCACACCTTGCCGACGAACCACAGCAACGGCCACCAACCGGTATTGGCGCCCGGGATCAGGCTCAGTGGCCAGGGGGCCTGCCAGCCGCCCAGGAACAAGGTGGTGGCCAGCGCCGAGACGGTGGTCATGTTGACGTATTCGGCCAGCATGAACATGGCGAACTTCAGGGACGAGTACTCGGTGTGGAAACCGCCGACCAGCTCGCCCTCGGCCTCGGGCAGATCGAAAGGCGCCCGGTTGGTCTCGCCGACCATCGAGGTCACGTAGATCAGGAAGGACGGCAGCAGCAGGAACACATACCAGCGCCCGTGCTGGGCCGCGACGATCTGCGAGGTCGACATGGTGCCGGCGAACAGGAAGACGGTGGCGAACGACAGCGCCATCGCGATCTCGTAGGAGATCACCTGAGCGCTGGAACGCAGCCCACCCAGCAGCGGATAGGTAGACCCGGAGGCCCAGCCCGCCAACACGATTCCGTACACCCCGATCGAGGTGACAGCCAGCACGTAGAGCACCGCCACCGGAAGATCGGTCAGCTGCAATGGCGTGCGATGGCCGAATACGCTGACCAGTGGGCCCATCGGGATGACCGCGAAGGCCATGATCGCGGGGATCACCGAGATGATCGGTGCCAGCAGGTAGATCGGCTTGTCCACCCCGGCGGGGACCAGGCCCTCCTTCAGGGCGAGCTTGACGCCGTCCACCAGCGACTGCAACAGCCCGAACGGGCCCACCCGGTTCGGACCGAACCGCATCTGCATGCGGCCCAGTACTTTACGCTCCACCAGGATGGCCACCAGCACGGTCAGCAACAGGAATACGAACACTGCGACGGCCTTGATGACGATCAGCCACCACGGATCATGACCGAACATATCGAGATTTGGATATGTCATCGGGATTCCTTGTGTATCCGTACCACGGCACCGGCGCTCACCGCGAGTTCAGCATGCACAGCCGAGCCGGAGGAGTTCATCGGTACCCAGACAACACCGGCCGGCATCTCGGTGATCACCAAAGGCAACGTGATGCTTCCCCGATCGGTACCAACGGTTACCAAATCACCTTCGGCGGCACCGATTTCAGCTGCGGTAACCGCCGCCAGTCGCATAACCACCGGGTGTGCGGTGCCGGCCAGATTCTGCTCGCCGTCCTGCAATCGCCCGCCATCGAGCAACATTCGCCAACTGGCCAGCACCGCCACACCGGCCTCCGTTGCGTGCGCGACACCGTCGGGCACCTCCGGTGCTGGGGGCCGCCGGCCTTCCCACCATCCCAGCCGCGCCAGCTCCGCCCCGGCCGCAGCCGGGGTCGGGCAGTGCAGATCGATACCACTCTCGGCTGCCAGCACATGCAGAATCCGGGCATCCGATACAGCATCGGTCGGCAAGACGGCCGAGAAGCCTCGAAACCGACCTTCCCAGTTCAGGAATGACCCGTCCTTCTCCACCACCGGCGCAGCAGGCAGGACGACGTCGGCCAGCTCGGTGACCGCACTGCTGCGCAACTCCAGGCTGACCACGAAGGGCGTGGCGCCGATGGCGTTCAGCGCGGCAGCGGGGTCCGGCAGGTCCGCCGGCTCCACCCCGCCGATGAGCAGGGCGCGCAGCGTGCCGTCACCGGCGGCCGCCAGAATGCCCGAGGTATCGCGTCCCGGCGCAACGGGCAGATCGGTTGTGCCCCAAGCGGCTGCTACTTGTTCCCGGGCCCGGCCATCGGTGACAGGCCGCCCGCCGGGAAGCAGATTGGGCAGGCAACCGGCCTCCAGCGCGCCACGTTCGCCTGCACGCCGTGGTATCCAGGCCAATCCGGCACCCGTCGCGTCAGCCAGACGGGCCGCCGCCGAGAGCGCTCCGGGGCTGCCCGCCAGCCGTTCGCCCACCAGGATGATCGCCCCGGCCGGTAGCTGACCAGTCAACTTGTTCAGAACCTGGGCTTCCCCACCCGGCACAGTCGGGATCAACCGCCCAGACATTCTGCCGAGGCCACGCGACGCGAACGGTGCGATCGAGACAATCGTAGTGCCACGGGTCCGGGCAGCCTTGCGCAGCCGCAGGAACACAATGGGTGATTCCTCCTCGGGTTCGAGTCCGGCCAGCACAACGACACGCGCCGTCTCCAGGTCCGTGTAGGTGCGTGTCATCGGTTGCCCCGCGATACGGGCCGCGAGAAATTCCGCCTCCTCGGCCGAGTGAACCCGTGCCCTGAAGTCGATATCGTTGGTGCCCAGCACCGTTCGCCCGAACCTGCTGTAGGCGTACGCGTCCTCCACCGTTACCCGGCCGCCGACCAGCACACCGGCCTGTCCTGCCGCTGCGCGCAACCCAGCAGCAGCCACGCTGATGGCCTCCGGCCAGGATGCCGCTCGCAGCGCGCCGTCGGCCCCACGGATGCGGGGGCCGACGATGCGATCGCCGAGGCTCGCATAGGTGAACGCCCAGCGCCCTTTGTCGCAGTTCCACTCCTCGTTGACTTCCGGATCATCACCGGCCAAGCGGCGCAACACTTTTCCGCGACGATGATCGGTGCGCTGCGCACAGCCCGACGCGCAATGCTCGCAGACACTCGGCGTCGACGCGAGATCGAATGGACGCGCCCGGAACCGGTAGGACGTACCGGTCAAGGCACCGACCGGGCAGATCTGCACGGTGTTCCCAGAGAAGTACGAATTGAACGGCGCACCGTCGGCGATGCCGACCTGCTGTTGCGCACCGCGCTCGAGCAGCTCGATGAAGGGGTCGCCCGCGATCTGGCTGGAGAACCGGGTGCACCGCGCGCACAGCACGCAGCGTTCTCTGTCCAGCAACACCTGCGTGGACAGGTTGATCGGCTTGGGAAACGTGCGCTTGACACCCTCGAACCGGGTTTCGGACTGACCGTGCAGCATGGCCTGGTTCTGCAGCGGGCACTCCCCGCCCTTGTCGCAGACCGGACAATCCAGCGGGTGATTGATCAGCAACAACTCCATCACCCCGCGCTGGGCGGCCTCGGCCGACGCAGAGGTCAGTTGGGTATGCACCACCATGCCCGGGGACACCTCGATCGTGCACGACGCCATCGGTTTGCGCTGGCCGTCCACTTGGACCAGACATTGCCGGCAGGCTCCGACCGGAGCCAGCAGCGGATGGTCACAGAACCGTGGGATCTGTACCCCGATCAGCTCGGCGGCGCGAATCACCAAGGTGCCCTGGGGAACCGACACTTCGACATTGTCGATGGTCAGTGTCACCAGATCGACATCGCTCTGCGGCGGCCGGTGCTCTGCCAGCGTCATGCGTTGACCCGCTCAGGCGCAGTCAACATCGAGTCATACGGATCGAACGGGCAGCCGCGGTGCAGGTGCGCCTCGTATTCTGCGCGGAAATGCCTGATCGACGAGACCACCGGACTGGCCGCGCCGTCGCCGAGCGCGCAGAACGACTTTCCGAACAAAGTATCGGAGATGTCCAGTAGCTTCTGGATATCGGCCGCGGTACCCGATCCGGTTTCCAGTCGTTCGTAGAGTTGGACCAGCCAGTAGGTGCCCTCCCGGCACGGTGTGCACTTTCCACAGGATTCGTGCGCGTAGAACTGCGTCCAGCGACGCACTGCCCTTACCACACAGGTGGTTTCGTCGAATATCTGTAAGGCTTTCGTGCCCAGCATCGACCCCACCGAAATCATTCCCTCGTAATCCAGCGGCACGTCCAGGTGTGCGGCGGTCAGCAGCGGAGTGGAGGAGCCGCCCGGGGTCCAGAATTTCAGCTGGTGGCCCGCTCGGATACCACCTGCGTACGACAACAATTCGCGCAGCGTGGTGCCCAATGGGGCCTCGTACTGGCCGGGTGAGGTGACGTGACCGGACAACGAATACAGGGTGAATCCCGGAGACTGTTCGGTTCCCATGGCGGTGAACCAGTCGATCCCGTTGAGCAGGATCGGCGGCACACTGGCGATGGTCTCGACGTTGTTGACCAGTGTCGGGCAGGCGTACAGACCGGCGACAGCGGGAAACGGTGGTCGCAGGCGCGGTTGACCGCGCCGGCCTTCCAGTGAGTCCAGCAGCGCGGATTCCTCACCGCAGATATAAGCGCCGGCCCCGGCGTGCACCACCAGTTCCAGGTCGAATCCCGAGCCCCTGATGTTCGTGCCGAGATAGCCGGCCGCATAGGCCTCGGCAACCGCCGCTTGCAGCCGTCGCACCACGGGGACCACTTCACCGCGGACGTAGATGAACGCGTGGTGGGCACCGATGGCATACGCCGCTATGACCGCACCTTCCAACAGCAGATGCGGGGTGGCCAGCAGCAGCGGAATGTCCTTGCAGGTACCCGGTTCCGACTCGTCGGCGTTGATCACCAGATAGTGCGGCTTGGCATCAGCAGCACCGCCGCGGTCCTTGGGAATGAAGGACCACTTACGCCCGGTGGGAAATCCCGCGCCGCCGCGGCCACGCAAGCCGGACTTTGTCACCACCTCGATCACTTCCTCAGGTGACATGGTCAGCGCCCGGTCCAAAGCCTTATATCCGTTGTGCCACAGGTGATTCGACAACAGCCACGAGCGGGGCTCGTCCCAGGTCCGGGACAGCACGGGGGTCAACGGCATATCATCGGCTCCCTTCGGCACGAGCTGCCCGCAGACCGGCCAGTGTCGCCGGACCGGCGGAGGTCGTTCCACCGGCGCGGCAACGCCGGCCAGGGTGCGGGCGGCGGAACGGAACGTGCACAGCGGCGCACCGCGACTGGCGCTCACCTGGTCGCCGGCACGCAGCGCATCGACGAGTTGGGTTGCCGACGACGACGTCTGGTTATCGAAGAACTCCCAGTTGACCATGATGACCGGCGCATAGTCGCAGGCCGCGTTGCATTCGATGTGCTCCAGGGTGACCAAACCGTCGTCGGTGGTTTCGCCCGGACGAATGCCGAGATGGTTCTGCAGGGTTTCCAGGATTGCATCCCCACCCATGACCGCGCACAACGTGTTGGTGCAGACGCCGACGAGATACTCGCCGGTGGGTGTGCGCCGATACATGGAATAGAACGTCGCCACCGCGGTGACGGCGGCTTCGGTGAGGTCGAGTTGGTTTGCGCAGAAAGAAATTCCGGCCGCGGTGAGGTAGCCGTCCTGAGCCTGTACCAGATGCAGCAGCGGCAGCAGCGCCGACCGCGCCTGCGGATAACGGGCGATGATCGTCGCCGCATCGGCGGTCAACCGCTCCACCACCTCCGCGGGATAGCTGCCATGCCCCCCGATGGGCGATCCGGGTTGTTCGGAGCTCGGACCGAATTGCAGATCAACGATCATCGGTCCACTCCGCCCATCACCGGGTCGATACTGGCAACGGCGGCAATGACATCGGCGACCATGCCGCCTTCACACATCGCCGCGACCGCCTGCAAATTGGTGAACGAAGGATCGCGGTAGTGCACGCGGTACGGTCGGGTGCCGCCATCGGACACCATGTGTACACCCAACTCGCCTCTGGGGCTCTCCACCGCGACGTAGCACTGCCCGGCCGGCACCCGGATGCCCTCGGTGACCAGCTTGAAATGATGGATCAGGTCTTCCATGGATCGGCTCATGATCGTAGCGACGTGATCGGGTGAGTTACCCAGACCGTCCGGACCCACAACCAGGTCGGCCGGCCAGGCGACTTTCTTGTCGGTGATCATCACCGGGCCGGGTTCCAGGCGCGCCAGACACTGTTCGACGATCTTCAACGATTCCTTCATCTCCTCAACCCGAATCAGATAGCGCCCGAACGCATCACACCCATCGTCGGTGATGACGTCGAAGTCGTAGGTGTCGTAGCCGCAATAGGGTTGGGCCTTGCGCAGATCGTGCGGCAAGCCGGTGGAGCGCAATACCGGACCGGTGACGCCCAGCGCCATGCACCCGGTCAGGCTCAGGTATCCGATGCCCTTGTTGCGGGCCCGCCAGATGGCGTTCTCCCGCAACAGATCCTCCAGGTCACGCAGCTGGCCCGGCAGTGTCCTGAGTAGTGCCGCGACCTGATCGGGGCCATCGTCGGGCAAGTCGGCGGCTAGACCGCCGGGACGGATGTAGGCGTGGTTCATCCGCAGACCGGTGATCGCCTCGTACACCTTCAAGATGTCCTCGCGGCCGAGGAACCCGAAGAACATGGCACTCATGGCGCCCAGCTCCATACCGCCGGTCGCGAGCGCGACCAGATGGCTGGATATCCGGTTGAGTTCCATCAACATCACCCGAATCACGTTGGCACGCTCGGGGATCTGATCGGTGATCCCCAGTAGTTTCTCCACGCCGAGGCAGTACGCGGTCTCGTTGAAGAACGGCGACAGATAGTCCATCCGGGTCACGAACGTCACGCCCTGGGTCCAGGTGCGATACTCCAGATTCTTCTCGATGCCGGTGTGCAGGTAGCCGATTCCACAGCGGGCCTGGGTGACCGTCTCGCCCTCGATCTCCAGGATGAGCCGCAGCACACCGTGCGTCGACGGATGTTGCGGGCCCATGTTGACCACGATGCGTTCCCCGGACCGCGTGGCAGCGGCCGCGGCCACAATCTGGTCCCAGTCCTGCCCGGCCACTGTGATCACGGTGTCGGTTGTCACCGGTAGGCCCTTCGCTGATCGGGCGGGGCGATCCGGGCACCGTGGTACTCCACCGGGATTCCACCCAGGGGGTAGTCCTTGCGCTGCGGATGGCCGACCCAGTCGTCGGGCATCTCGATCCGGCTCAATCCCGGGTGTCCATCGAACATGATCCCGAAGAAATCGTAGGCCTCCCGCTCATGCCAATCGGTGGTCGGATATACCGAAAACAACGACGGCACATGTGGATCGGTGTCGGGGCAGGCGACTTCCAACTGAATGCGCCGATTGTGCGTAATGGACATCAGTGGATAGACCGCACGCAATTCTCGACCCGGATCATCGGGGCAGTGCACGCCCGACAGCCCGGCGCACAGCTCGAACCGCAGTGCCGGATCGTCGCGCAGGGTGCGAGCCACCGACGGCAAATATGCTCGTCGGACTCCGAGAGTCAGCTGATCGCAGTGCACGACAACAGATTCGACGGCGCGGACAAACTGCACCCCGATCGCAGCGGACAGCCGGTCGACGACCTCGTCGAAATATCCGCCGTATGGCCTGGAACTGCTGCGCGCCTGCGGAGTTGACCGCACCAGCCGGCCGTATCCGGACGTGTCGCCGGTTCCGGTTACGCCGAACATTCCCCGGCCATCGTTCGCCGTGTTCATCGCAGCAGGCCCCCCAACTCGACGGTGTGGGTCGACGCCAGCGCAGCCTCTTCGGCGGCGGCGATCGCCTCGGCCCGGTTGACCCCCAGCGGCATCTCCTGGATCTTGGCGTGCAGCTTGAGGAT
>Ga0164242_10002120_pt1 | contig 23074 bp, 24 predicted proteins | sample OricomgcompostMG_FD_108783 | JGI IMG/M metagenome (GOLD analysis project Ga0164242, IMG submission 108783) | Miracle-Growth compost microbial communities from Emeryville, California, USA - Original compost - Miracle growth compost (MG) ... | reverse complement strand
TCGACCGGCTCCGTCACGTCCACGACCGGATCCCCCGTTAGTAGATGCGAGTCACCTGCGAAGCGCCTACCTCTTGGCGAGAAAGACCTCAATAGTCCTAGCCCGGTTAAGAAGCGGAAGGCGCCGATAGGGAGCGACGGTTTCTTTAAGGGCAAGACTACTCTTTTCTCAGAAGAGTCGTCTCCGGCTCCCAAGACGAAGCGGCGTCGCAAGCGTTTGGCTGCCGAGCTCGAGACCACGCTTGAGCAGTCCATGTCTCTCGTCGATCCAGACCCCGCCGCCGAGACGGGCCTCCGCCGATCCACGCGGTCGCGGAGTACGCGCGTGCAGCTCAGGCCGCCGGCACCGTCGGCCAACTCGATCGCCCTCTCCATGATCCCGGTCCGACTTCCGGGCTCCTCCGGCGGCATGATGGCGGACATGGATAGGGACATGCCCGCCATCGTGATACCGAACACGCGGAACGAGGAGAAGGACCTCGCAGCCGTCACGAGGCTCAACACGCGCAAGAATAAGGGGAACTCGGTCCCGCCCAAGATGGTCTTGGCCACGCAGACGGAGGACCCGGCGGCGTGGCGGATGAAGGAGCTTAAGAGCGTCTTCGAGGCGCGGGAGGGTAGGGAGGCGGCGGCCGGGAGCGGCTCGGGTGATTCGGACTCGAAGAGTGGGAGGAAGTGTCGGGTTGCTAAGGGCGTACGCTGGGCAGAGGAGTTGGCTAGGTTCCAAGTCCAGGGTGCAGAGGTTGCCGCTCCTCCCTCGTCTAAGTCAGCAGCGAGTACCGTTGCGAGCGAGGTTGCATCCGTTCTGGTTGTTGAGGAAGCGGAAGAGCCGCCCGGACCCCCTGCAAAGGCTTCCGCAGCCGCTGCACCGGAGGAAGTGCAAGAGCTTGAGCTACAGCAACCACCAGCCGCTAAGAAGCCACCGCCCAAACGCACCAGGGCGTCGAGACTCCAGATGCCCACGCCGATCCGGAACAAAACTGCGACACCTGCACCGCAGCCAGAGAAGCCGACGGTGCAGCTGCCGGCCAAGAGATCGGCGGCAGCGGCTGCAGCTGCTGCTTCGTCGTCGGCTTCGTCGTCCGTCGCCCGCATGGCTACCCGGCGGACCAAGATCGCGAGCCTCGGCATGAGCGCCAACGGGACGCCGGCTCCGAAACGCAGGACTAGGACTACGACTTGAGAGGAGGCTTGTTGGTTTGGGTAGTGTCGAGTACTGTGTGCTGCGGCGTCTTGTCCTTTAGGTGATGGAGGCGGGCGGTATCAAAAATGGCGCGAGTACAGTTGTCTTGTGTGTTGGTCTTTTTTTTAGAGTTATTTTGCATCTCGCTTGTGCGATACCCTGAGAATGTTTTTCACGTAGCTAGCTACCAACCGGTACGGGAGGGAGGGGTTTTGGTGTTCATAGAACTAAGTTGATATGATTCGCTTTCGTCAGATTAGTAGAGCGGCCGTCCAGCCTCTCACTCTTAGCAGTCAGATTCAGAGTTTAATGTCGGATTACTCCTAATGCGGCCGCCCGTGGCTGCCTTGCCATACCTACCTAAATATCGTTGCCACTGAATAACATGCGATGCCGCTAGCTAGGAAAAGTGGCTGAGTACCGCACCTCGAAGAATCCACTGGGTGGTTTCCGGTATCTAACTTTGATTTCGGAAACGCAAACTTGTCTGTTGAGTCCACCTTCACGGGCGCATGGTACGTAGGAGAGGACAGCCACACGTCCGACAAACGATATACATCCGCATGAGTTCTAATTTACCCCTTCCATTATAGTTCCGCCACTACTGAGCGATGCAATCGCGTTTTCCAACACCTTTCCGCATTGCTGTCGGTACTTCATCGCAAGTTCTTGGTTGCGGTTCTCAGGAAATAGACTATCCTCGCTCTGTTCGTCCCTTTCAGCTCCTTTCAGCCTCTCGTAATCATACCCGAGTTTAGCTAGGAGAGTCCCCTTGACTTTCGATAGGACCCCCAACAACCGGGGATCAGGTGGTGAGCTAATCAGTCGTCGTAGATAGTCGTCGGTTGTAGCACTTGCCGCGCCCGGAGGAGCTGGAACCAACTCTGCTAAAGCCTCCCGCTCGTTGTCGGATATTTGCGCTACAGCTAAATCCCAAACTAACAAATCCTCAACGTGGGAGAATTCAGGCAGCACTGGAACGTCCGAAGATGCTGCCACGCGCTGCCTTGACCTGCCGACCAGCGAGCTTGGATCAGCCAATGTGCGTAACGACACGAGGAAATCAGTCGGTTTTGTCGCTATCTTAGAGTAGTCGGTGCTTCCCGCCTCTGTCTGTCGCTTTCGTACATGAATATAGTCATTATGTAGTTTTTCCGACTCGTCGATGATGAAGCCATACCCGAGAAGTAGCTCGCTATTTGTCTTCTTCCCGTAGTTGTTAAAGATTTGCTGGCCCGGAAGATATGCCTCCTCGTTCTTCAGCTGGCAGCTCTCGGGATCAGATGTCGAGTCCCAAATAATTTTTGACTCAAGAGAATGGTTGGCAATGTCGAAGATGGGCATCAAAACGGAGAAGTCATCGATCTCACAGTTGGGCGGGAGTAGCTTGGATATCTGTGTCCTCTTTGTGCCGGAGAGGATTGTCGAAGGACGGAAACCTCGACTAGTAAAAATGGAGAAGGCCCAGTTGTATAGGACTCGATTGTATGTTTGCCAGCCAGGAAAGTTGGACTCCTTGAGAATCTTCCGTGCCTGCTTGAACTCTCGCTTGAGATTGGCCTGGATCTCTTCAACAGCCACACGTGCGTTCGTCTCCTCGAGGAAATCGAGGTCATCTTCCGGCCAGAAAGGGGGTAAAGCCCACGATGCTAAGTGCTCGGGTTGCGGCAGAGTCTGTATATATGGCCACCATAATGAGTCCCGTTCCAGCAGGTATTGCTGGATCAGAAAGAATCGGCCAATAACATGCGGTGGGAGGGAGTCCATAAAGGAGGAGGGGAATTGAGGTTGCGGGTGGGGATCAGTCGATAAGTCTGAGGGTAGCAGGCCACCAATAAGGGCGTTGGCAAATGATAGAGTGAGGGACGCCGGGCAAGTCACCGCTGCATAGCCTGCCTGGAGAGGGCCCTGTGTAGACTCTTTAACCCTGAGAGAAAACTTCGTTGCTTCGTCATAGAAGACTTCGACCGATTCGTTAATACCGGCGCCATGACGCTTGCCCCAACTAAGGAGATCTCCAAATCGTCCTTCGTCAAGTTCCTTCATTGTTTTTTTTTCGGAGATGGTGCAAAGGTCGCAAGTTTTAGCACCTCTATGCATCGATGTTGTTTGTGAGAAATTCTTCAGACGTAATGTTCATGTCATGAGAAGCCCAACCGTATTAGTCAGCGCTTGGTTGTTTTGATCGCCTCTACCATCTCTCTGAACTCTCTAATCTCATCCCTTTCCAAATCATTATTTTCGTCATCCGTGGTCAATACGATGCCCTTTGCATATACTTTAGAGAATTGTTGCAGGTGCCTGGGTAGGTTCCGGAAGCGACCCGGCCAAAAAGAAGGAATTTGCCTCGGGCACGCAGCGCCTGCAACACTGAAGCAACAATCAAAAGTCATGAGCGCTTACAAGAAGGCTAAACAGGATGGGCCTTAATTGGTCAGTCAGGGCATGCAAAAAGGCAGGTCTGAAGAGTGTAAAATGACGATGCAATTGGTATTCGAATATCAGATATTTACGACGGATTATCCGCCTCAAGTTCGTAAGGTTAGTCTTGCCTCACATGTTTTTTTCCCCCGTCATTTTACAGAACTAATTGCAACTTCACTCCATCCTTCCAGAGCCAGCTCCGCACAAACCTACATATTGAGAGACCTTGTCGCCAGAAAATGCTTCTCCACGACTACTAACATAATTACCTGGCTCGGCTTCGCTTTCAATATTGGCCCGTACGGCCGTACCTACTACCTAGCTTTGACCGATGTGGGTTACCTTAACCACGTGTAAGAATGGGGGACTGGGCGTGTAGCCTCAAAGCCAATAAGGCGACGAATCAGTACTGTTGGTTGTGATCAAGCTGACTTGCAGCCTCCCAAAGAAATAAAACCATGGTTAAGGCGCATCCAAACTGTTAATTCTATCTTATTGGCTACCTTGTAGCCCGTTGAAGCAATATTGTCTGCAAAAGCTCTGTGATGAATACATCACCTGCAGCCACACCCAGGAACTGTAGTACTATTTACCATTTCTAGATATCAATACCACAGAAGAAGTTTGAGGTCCATTACGGCTTATCGGGAGAATTTAGTATAAGAGCAGTGGGTTTACCCCGTCTGTCTGCCGACTCCGGAAGGACAACCCTGGCTAACACCATTTGCTACTACGCTATCTTCATTCTAAGAGCGATTTCGACCACTTATCTCTTCAAAATGACAAACAGATTACTTGCTCTCCTCCTCAATACAATTCCCGTTCTCCTGATGTTGGGCGGAGTTGTTTCAGCCAATCAGATCTTCATCGAGCCGGGCCCCGGCCTCCCGTCCTTGGAATCGCTAGGTATCACCCCAGCCGAGCTCTACGCCATGACAATGGAGTACTCGGCCGAACTTCTTGCCAGGTCCAAGCCGGTAGCTCGATATGTCGATACATGCGCCAGCGCCACCTCCTCTTACCACAGCCCTCTCGTAGGCTGGCACAACGCTGTAGCCTGTGGCGAGTACCTAAACAATCTTGGCACTACCCCGTGTGTTGCCACAGGCGGCCAAGCTGGCACCGTCATGTGCCAGTCGAACGGCTATCCGTGAGGACATTCGGCAGTCGTCATGGGGTATCCCATAGGGAAGCCCACGAGTCAGAGCTACTGCCGCGATGTGGCGACTGCAGTGTTCTGGGTTGTCAATCACTGCCCTAATCATTGTTATGAGGGTGAGTGCGGTATTAGAGGAGAGGCTGCAGCATACGGCAATGGAAACTTGGTCGCAGGAGTTTTGGGGTTTTAGATCTCCATTCGATAACCAGGTCCAGTCCTCTGGCTTTGGACCCGCACATCACAACTTATGGGAGTTCTCAACGGAGTGAACTAAAGATTCGCGTTAAGTCCGGCAAGCCATGGGCTAGAGTAATTACCACTCTTCAACTACTCCAATTTATGGAATCATGTTCCTGGAGCTGCTCGGGACAAACCTATGCACGAGGTTGTGATATGACGGTAATAGTGCTCCTTTACACCTCTTTAGCACTCCTTTTAAGTTCCTGCTAGATATTGGATACGTGTTGGTTTAGCTCTCTTGTTATGATGTTCCCCTAAAAGTTTTCTTACCTCGCATACCTGCCTCGTACCTCAATTACCTACCTCGACCACCTGCCTCAACTGCCTAGTCAAAATTACTCCCTACTTCCAGATAGGTTTTATTTTTGTACTTCTGCGCATTCCCGCCAAGACTTGCTACAAGTGATGAATAGCTAGTTGCTTAGGCACCCGCAGCAATTCTCATACTTTATCACTATATTGAGCTGGTCCCATAAAGTCATCTCGAGTGAGGAGTTCTTCTATACTCAAGTATTTATTGTCCTGTTCTTAGCCCTGCTACATCGTAATTAATCTAGATTCTAATAAGTACATGCTAGTCAAGCGTCTAGCTTAAACTCCTGTCCAACCAACTTCTCGCTGAGATGCCAGAGCTTGTCAGCAAGCGCGGAGTCTTGGGAGAACGGAGCACACTCTGCAAACTGGCAGGCAGTCATGTATAGTCCTTTGATGTCTGCGTCTTTGTTAGCAAGATGTCATGAGCACCGGAGTGGTACCGCTTCTAATCAACTAACCGTTCAAGCCAGGATCCAAAGACGCAACCATGGTGGTGGAACAGCCCTCATCTTCCGTCCCCCAATAGGACGCGACATTCTTGAATTCTTCAGCCATAGCTTCGTCCTGGTCACGGCCCAGTTCCGTGTCGATGCCTGCTCCGGGTGATTAATCAGAGAGTGCCCACAGGGTTCGAGGGGGGAGGGGAGTGTGTTGCTTATCGTACTTCCCGGGTGCAGGACATAAGATGCGATACCCCGTTTATGGAGATGCTCCTGCAAGTATACCGTGAAGAGGATGTTGGCGGTCTTGGACTGTGCATACGCAACAGTGCCGTTGTATCCATCTTCTGCGGACTTGGCAAACATCGGGGGCATAGGCGAAAACGGCTCTTCTTCCTTGGGGATCGGTTTACCCTCCAAGTTATAGTCGCTAAATCTCACGGGGGACAGTCTATGCCCAGCACTGGTAAGGCTGACGATGCGTGTAGACCCAGGGGAGCCCGTCTCGGCTGACTTGAGGAGAAGGGGCATAAGCAAGTTGGTGAGTAGGAAAGGCCCGACGTGATTAACACCGAACTGGAGTTCTATGCCCTCGGCTGTTTTGGAGCGCGTGTACACAACTGCTGCCGCATTGTTGACGAGTATGTCAAGCTTGTCAGTCAGCTTCTGGATTTCTCCGGCGGCTTTTCGGATCGACTTCTGGGATGCGAGGTCCAACAGAACGGTCTCAACTCTGAGATTAGGGTGTGCCGCCCTGATGTTCGTGGCAACACTATCAATCTTTTCCTGGGTCCTCGAGGCTAGGATGAGCAGGGCCGGTTCCTGGGACGCAAAAGCGCGGGCCGTAGCACCCCCTATTCCCTTTGGTCCTATTCCCGTGACCAGAACTGTAGATCCCAGCTTTAGCTTCCCTAAACGTGGAACCGAGGCAGACAGGTATATCAACTTACTATTCTTCCCTTTGAGCTCATTCTTGAACGCCTTGGCAACTTCCGTCCCCGGAGTCTTCAGACCATATTCAGCGTGAGAAGTCATGTTGAACCTTGCTGTCCGCACTAAGCGATCGTTGTGCGTTGCTGAGCGGGAAACTGTCTATGTATCGAAGTGTTTTCCTTGGAGCTTCCTGTGACTTTCTCTTGCACTCGGCAGCGCGTTCGAGATACCACAGCAACCTCGGGGGTCGGACTATTGTTACGAGCTCGGGCAACACAACTTCCAGTGCCGCACGCACGCAAGCCCACCTAACTGTGGGTATCTCCGACATTATTGACTCTACCCCACGGCAAGGCATTTCCGTTTGCTCCACCTTATCGCCGACGTGGGGCAAAGATTTAACCGGCACATGATTTGGAGATGCAAGATTACCCCGCAGAGTGATCCTACCCATCGGCGAACTTGCCGAGAACCGCATCAAACGATTACCCCGCTGTTGACGATTGGAGAAACTTCATGCTGGAGCAACGGCAGTTGCGGGGGCATGTCTGCGTGGAACATTAGCCTCGAAGTCTATCCGAAGCCCGAACCGGCGTACATAGAATAGGGGGGTTTATTACTCTTTTACTCAACTTGGGCAGCATGCCACGTTTCAGGGCTACATCATATGCAACTATTGCTCATTTCCCTACCGATTTTACATAACCGTCCTTACACACAGATCTAGTGAGCTGGTTACAGCTCAGACAAGCTTTGCAAATGGCGACCAATGGCACTCAAGCGGCCGGCACGGGAACCCGAGAGGGGAAAACGGGCATTAAGGTGATTGTCGTTGGTGCAGGTAGATACGCTCTCAACTCCTAGTCACTATCCTCATGCAGCTGCGCGATAGCTGTACCAGGCCTTCGCCAACCGCGCTTAGTCTATGCAAAGTACTAAGCAGTTTTTGTCGTTGATTATTAGGATTCGGCGGTCTCGCTGCTGCTATCGAATGCCATCGCCATGGCCATGACGTCGAGATCTACGAGGCCTTCCCCGAGCTGAAGGTCCTTGGGGACATCATCTCGTTCGGCCCCAATGCCGGTCGCATCTTCTACCGCTGGGCAGATGGGCAAATAGCCAAGCGCCTACGGGCACTATCCATCGATCTTAGTGAATACGGCTTCAACATCCACAAGTACGATACCGGCGAGATCGTCATCAACCAGAAGAATCCCAAGTACAAGGAAGAATCGGCCAACTATAACGGACACAGAGGCGAGCTGCACCAAGTAATCTTTGACTATGCAAGGGACGATCTGGGCATCCCCATCCACCTGGACCGGAGAATTGAGCAATACTTTGAGGAAGATGGCCTTGCCGGCATCATTCTCAATAATGGCGAGAAGGTAAGGAAGAAGATATACCGTATGATGGCTTTCGCTCTACGCAACAAGGCGGCTAACAGTGCCGCGCTACAACGATAGGTCTCAGGTGACATAGTTATCGCAGCGGACGGCGTGCGTTCGAAGGCGCGGGAGATTGTTCTTGGCTACGAAGACAAACCAAAGAGCAGTGGCTACGCAGTCTGGCGTACATGGTGAGGATAGCCCCAACTTACCTTGCCTCCGCTGAGTAACCTGCTAACCCCCGTCGTAGGTTCCCAAACAAGGACATGCTCGCGGACCCTCTGACGGCCCACTTCTGCAACAATGGTGACACCTTCAACGGCTGGATCGGTCCTGAAATGCATTTCCTGTTCAGTACGATCAAGAACGGCTCCGACTGCTGCTGGGTGCTGACCCACCCTGACACACACGACATTGAGGAGTCCTGGAGCTTCCCTGGAAAACTGTCGGAAGTGAGGGAGGCAATCAAGGACTGGGACCCCATGGTCACACGTATCATTGACAAGACTCCTGAGAGCGAGCTCGTGGACTGGAAGCTTGTGTACCGTGATCCGTTACCTACCTGGGTGAGTCCCAAGGCGCGGATCCTGCTGCTCGGTGACTCTGCGCACCCGTTCCTCCCCACCTCCGCCCAGGGCGCCACGCAGGCGCTCGAGGACGGCGTCACGATCGCTGTATGCTTGAGAAGGGCTGGCAAGGACGGTGTCCAAGGCGCCGTGAGGGCCCACGAAAAGATTCGGTACGAGCGTGTCAAGAAGGTGCAGAAGACGGGTGAGTCAACTCGGGATATGTGGCACAAGGCCGATTGGGAAAAGGTCAAGAAGGACCCGAAATCCATCGCGTTCCCAAGAGAGGATTGGATATTCGAGCATGATGCTGAGAAGCACGCTGAGGAGGTCTTTGACGGGTTGTTCAAGGAGGTGTCACAGTAGGAGGAGCGAGTAGCGCCTTAGGGAGTAGATAGAACGGAAATAGTACAAACGCAGTGGTTCAACAACAAACCGCGAGAAGGGTGGCTCTCCAATTCCCCAAGTGTCCCACAATGCTAAGTAACGGATCACTTCACATGTGGCATTCCCCAACGGAGAATGTTCGGGGAGCGGTTATAGTAAGAACAAGTTTCATTGCAAGAGGCAAAGTTGGTAATTAATTAACTTAAAAATAATATTAAGTTAGCGCTTGAAGCATGAACAAGTTTCGCCATAATCAGCTTCACTTCTATGTACATTGCAGTTAAAACTATGGAGGGAGTGCGCCGAAGCGAGAAATTATGTATCTCAATCTTGGGGGTGGACCAGGGCTCAATGCTTGCCATTCTCGACATGCTCCTCTACTCCTACGTTCTCGTCGCCCGACATCTTGCCCCCTCCGTGGGCGGCAGGCCCCGTGCACACGTACTTCCGGAACTTTCGTGCCGAGACCCGTGCCTCGAACTGTTTATTAAACATATTAGCCGACATGCAGTTGGATAAGGCGCATGACGAAAGGCTTACCAATTCATCAATTTCCTCCAGTGTGCGGTCCTTGGTCTCGGGGAAGTAGAAGTAGGCCCAAGCCGCGGTGATGAGACACGAGGGGAGCCAGATGTATCCGTACTTAGGGCCCCAGTTGAGCGCCTCTGGGTTGATGAAGTAAGGGGCAGTGAAGGACGTGAGCCACTGGATAGACGGATGTGTTAGTGTCGGGCGTACGATTTGCAAAAGGAAGGAAGGAAAGATTGAATACTAACCGCCCCGAGGAAGCCGATAGCTGTTGCGACTCCGAAAGTATAAGACCGGAGCTGCTGCGACGGGAACTCTCCACCGGCGAGCCAGGCATATGTAGCGATGGCACCGTTGTATGAGACGATGTAAATGATGGAAATGCCGACGATAACCTTGCCTGTTGATTGGGTTCCCGGCGAGACCGTGTACACAGCCGCCACGATGAGCTGGCAGATACCGCAGATTATGAGGCCGGTTATTAGGAAAACGCGACGGCGGCCGTATCTGGTAATGACAGCGGCGTTGATGATGATGGCAACGACTCCACAGGCAATCAAAATGCACGAGTTGGCGAAGGGGTCGCCGATTCCGGCCATGGCAAAGAAGTAGGTGCCGTACGAGATCATGTACATGGATCCGGATGCGGCTTGGGTGGTGATGGCGGCGATGGAGAGCCAGGTCCGGCGGCGGTTGACCGGGTCGCGGAAGATGTCCATGATTCCCACGTTGGCCTGTACTTGCTTCTCGGCCTCTATGCCGGCCTTCATCTCGGCGAACTCCTCACCAACGGGGAAGCCAGTCGGCCGGAGCCAGTGGAGCGCCTTCTCAGCCTGGGCTTCCTTGCCTTTGCTGAGTAGCCAACGGGGCGACTCTGGGATGAGGAAGAGACCGAAGAAGAGGATGCCGGGCATGATGTGAACGATCCCAAGCGAAAGGATGTAAGACATCTTTGTGTGGTCCTTCTGGGTGAAGTTGTCGATGACGGTGCCGACAAGGCTACCGACCGAGGTTCCGATATTGAAGGAGCCGATACACAAACCTCTGTAGCGGGCCGGGGTGGTTTCTTGGATATAGAGCTGGGCGTGGGTCATCAGCAAGCCGTTACCGAGGCCGATGATCAGTCGCCCCGCGTACAGGGCGCCGATGCTGGTTGTGGCTTGCATGATGGCGGTGGAGATGAAGATGAGGATGCAGGCGATCCAGAGCGACATCTTGCGGCCGAAGTACACAGCCGTGAAGCCAGCAGTGGACGAGGCGATGAAGGCACCCAGAATCATCAGCGACGAGATGAGCTGCTGGCGAGTGGCGGAGAGGTTGTAGCCAATTGGCGTATCAGGCGCCGGCGCGCCGAACACCTAAACGCGACTTGGGTCAGCTCTCCGGCCAAGATTGAAGCTACCTTAACGGTGTCGGGAAGGGTGGATAGCCAGTGTTGCTAGCGACAGACACGTCACGAGACGCACCTTCAGGAAGCCAACCATGGCTTGGAGACCTCCAATGATACCAAAGTCAAGGCCATACTGGAAGGAGGAGATGGTGACCAGTGCCACCGAAGCCAAACTCTTCCAGTGGTGCCGGAGGCCAAAGTTGTCATCATGACCGGTGACAGGCATGGTGAAGTTGATGATGCGCTCAAGGTCGGGGATGTTTTTTTTCTAGGGATCAAGACGTTGCACGACCCGGAGAAGACAACTCTTGGAGGAGTTGAACGTGTTAAGATCAAGAAACGCCATTGCCAGACTGCGAGAAGCTTGGTTTTAATATATGGCTCTGTCCCGATACGCCACGTCTGACCGGCCCCCCCTGGAGGCGTTCCTTCATCTGTGCCGTCCCTTCATTTTCGGTCAAGATGCGCTGCTACGCGCAGTGCGCGTCCAATGCTGCGAGAGCACGGCCTAAATTGGAGCAACACTCCTGCACGCTGCAAGAGCTAGAATGGAAGCGAATTGCCGGTTTTGGAGCGTCCATACCCCCGCCTATAACCCCGCTTCGCATCGCTGTCCCCAGCTCCACTCACCCACGGCAATATATCATTCATCGCGGAGAGGATGAAACTCCTCGATCGCGATTGGGCACGTCGCCGTCCAGCCCCCCATCCATCCCCGACCCATGGCACTCCACCCCTGTGTATAATTAACCGTATTCGATATTTGACAATAAGTTCCCCGAGTCCTCGCCCCTTCTAGAATAAGCCCCGACTTCGCCTGGGACCCTAAGGAGTAAGACGCCAACAGCCATCGAACCGTCCAGCCATTGACCCGTCATAGCAGATCTACCTAGCCTGCCATTTGTGATATATTGAAATCATGGTCTTTGATTGCCTTCCCGAAGCTTAAACTCCCACCCATCACTCTCTTGACATTCATATGCCCCACCACTGTCCGTTGTTGATTTAGCCTCTTGGAACTTGGGAACAAAGCCCATCGAGCACCCCTACCACTGGGCCTAGCTATGCTTTCGGACAACCTCCTAGAGCTGGACGTCCTGGCGAGGCTCCGAGGAGCCCTCCGGGACACATCGCCATGGGCGGCCATTGGCTCGTTCCTGGTCATTGCCCTGGTCGCCGTGGTGGTTGACTATGGTCGCATGTTGTGGTTGCGGTCAAAGATGGTCAGCCCACACCTACCCCCCCGAGAAGCATGGCGACTGTTGGTTGTGTTTACTGACCGGATCACAGCCGCCCGGCCCGCTCCCGTTCCCAATTGTCGGGAACACCTTTATGTTGCCTGACTGCAAGCCATGGCTCTGGTTTGAGGAGCTGTCCAAGCAATACCAATCTCCCCTGGTCACTGTTTGGATTGGGAGGTAAATTACCGGGGTCATTTTACAACCCGTCAACTCAGCTCTGCCTTGGCACGTTCCTGTTTCTGACATGCATTAGGAGCCCAACCATCTGGATCAACGATGCCTGGTCCGCGTCCGAGATCCTCGACAAGCGGGCGGGCATCTATTCGTCGCGACCGCGGATGGTGGTCTTCTCCGAGTTAGGTGCAGGCCAGAAGAACCTGGTCAACATGTATACCATGACCCCTGCTCAGCGCGACCGGTGGCGCGTCCACCGCAAGCTGATGCACCACGCCGTAGGCAGCCAATCGGTCCGCAAGTACCGCACCTTCCAGAATGACGAGAGCAAGCTGGTGGCCTACGACCTCCTCACCACGCCCGCCGACTACGTCAAGCACTTTGAGAGGTACGCCACAAGTGTGGTGTCCATCATCGGCTTCGGCAGGCGCGTCGAAAGCCCCAAGGACCCCATTGTCACCGAGGTCATTGCCGTCATGCACCTCGCCGCCGACCTCAACGTGCCCTCCAAGACCTTCCCCATGTTGATGGAGACTTTCCCGTGGCTATCCAAGTTCCCCAACGCCATCGCTCCCTGGAAGCACGGACTCGGTAAAAAGCGCGGCTCGTCCTTCTTCTACGCATTGGCCGACGAAGCGAACGCGAAGCCCGGCAACGACGCAGCCTTTTCGCGGTACCTGTTTGAGAAGCGCGAGGAGACGGGAATAGACCCGGACGAAATTGCTGGCCTGAGCGGTAACCTCTTCGGCGCGGGTAGCGATACGAGCAGCAGCACGCTCATTACCTTTGTCCTCGCGTGCTGCGTTTTCCCTGAGACCCTCGCACCGGCCTGGGAAGAGCTAGACCGCGTCGTAGGCCCGCACCGGAGCCCAACCTTTGATGACGAGGCAAACATGCCCTACATTAAGGCTTTCGTGAAGGAAGTACTCCGGTGGCGTTCCGTTGCCATCATTGGGGGCCAGCCGCACGCCCCGACGCAGGACGACTACTACAAGGGCTGGTACATCCCCAAAGGCACGTGGATCCAAGGTAATGTCTGGGCCATCCACCACAATGAGCGTGAATTCCCGGACCCGGATCGCTTCAACCCCAAGAGATACCTCCCAGGGGACCCGGACCAACGCCCATTCCCTGGCGAGAGGGGTTACATGACCTTCGGATGGGGTCGTAGAGTCTGCTCTGGACAGGTACTCGCCGAGCAAGGAACCTGGATCACTGTTGCAAGACTGCTGTGGGGGTTCAACATTAGCAAGAAGAAGCGGCCGGACGGGAGCCTTGTCGAGCTGGACATCTTTAACTACACGTAAGTTACCTCTTACGTACTGTGCTTACCCAGATCTCTACCCATCTACCAACCCCAGGCCGAAGGGATCCCTCAGTCGGCTATAACACCGTGCAATTACTGACTCTGAACAGTAACGGCCTTAACATGCGGCCGCGACCTTTCGAGTGCAGCATAGTCCCGCGCAGCGAGGAGATCCGCCAAACCATTGAGAGGGAAGGCAAGTTGGCCCTGCAGGACCTGGAGCAGTACCGGGGCGAGTCCAAGTACCGCATGTCCACCTTCTACCAGAGAAGCAACCGCGCGATGGAGCTGTACGGTGATGGGGAATCGTGAATGCGAGGTATTACTAGCCCCAGAAACAGAGGAGCGTTAAGTCCGTGTTATTGTGGCTACGGTCTAATCCTAGCCGTCTATGATGTGTGGAAGGTAGAGAAGTGTTTTACGGGCGCGGGGTGCTTTGGGACGTATTAGCCTAGCCATAGAATGTACATAGGTGTAACTCGCGCTGCTACTATAGAGATCTAAACTGTCTTCTCCATTCTCCTTCGCAAGATCCTGGGTCGGGGTATGTCACTTGTACCTGCGGCCCTCGAAACACTTGGAGTAAATGTGGGAGTGCATACCCCAACCGGCCTTGGCTGTCTGTCTCCTCCCTGAATGCGTCAATCTTCCTAAGATTGTCAACACGCCTTACACTTTTGGCATGGACGAGTCTAAGACGAAGTATTTCCAAGTGTAATAAGTCTCATCATCCAAGCGCCGTGTAACAACTCCCGACGTAACGCTAGAATGGGGTCGGACGTATGCGAACGACCTTGCAGTTACTCCAGGTCCCACTGAGGCAACCCCAACTGACGCCCATTTATAGATCAGTACCCAATCCCCACACAAGCAACCCGAATCCGGGATGGCCCGGTGGCTGATGTTTGCACTAACTTGATCGCACCCGGCATTTGTTTGTTCAGCTTAAGCCACTGACTTAGTCAGTCGTTGGTGATACTTGCTCCAGGCTAGCCATCTCGTGACGCTAAATGTTGACTAGCGTCATGACACGCGACCGGATAAGGTGTCTGACGAGGACTAACTACGACCAAAGGTTGAGAAGTCTGCTAGAGCATGCTACAAGTCGGCAACTCGGCAACTAGTCCTCCTGCCTGGTACGCAATCACTACAAACTCGGCAGTTCTACAGTTTTACCGTCATGTTCGAACTGCGCAGCAAGGCCTCGGCTTCAGGCCGATTTCTAACAAGTTTAGCTCCAGAAGTATGACCTCGGATGAACAACTAATAGCTTGAAATACTAGTTACAAAGAAAACATGACATATTTACAAAGGAAAACGTAACAAGTATTATTCTTCAAACACACCCCAACATTCTAAGCGCGACTATGGTTCCATTCGATAGACAATGTCCTTGTCGAAGTAGCGACTGATATCGTTGTCTGCACCGCAGGATTCGCACTTGTGCACAACTCTAGCGCCTTCATGACCGGGTCCGTAGTAGTCCTTCTTCGCTGCAGAACCAGATCCAGACCTAGAACCCCTGGTCGCAAGACCTGCTCCAGCACCGCTTGCAGTTCCGGCCGCCCCTGTTGCCGCCAAGGCACCGCCGGACCGGGATTGCCCGGGTTGGTCTCCTGAGCCTAGAGGATACGTTGTGCGGTCGGCGGACGTAGGAGCCTCATCCCTCCATTGCTCACCACCGGCTGTGGCTGGATCCCCCTTAGTCCGGGATGCGGCTGCTAGAGGAGCGGCACTTCCCACGGCGGCGGCGGGTGCGTATCCAGTACCGCGGTCTGCTGTACTTTGAGGACCGGCCATGTTTCCGCGCCCTGTATTCGATACGACTTGATCCCCTTGATATCCAGATGAATTACCAGACTCGCCGACTCCTCGATTCTGACTCTGGAATCCCGCGTTCCTAGTGATGATCGGGTCGTCGTACTTGCGGCCTGAAGACAGGCCTTCCTCCCCGCGGCCCTTGTGCGCCAGTCCTGCTACTGCACCGGTGCCGCCGACCAATCCCGCGCCGGCACCAGCTACGGCGGGACCGGCATGGCCGCCGTGTGAAGTTGATGCTGCCTGGCGTTGTTGCCCGGTCTGGTTTTGGACCATCCCGGCTTGTTGCTGGGCTCCGGTCCCTGCCGTGTGACTGCTACTACCCGGCCCAAAGGCGATGGGAGCCGGAGGTTTTCCGTAATCACTCCCTCTTTGTGGTTGAGCCATCTCGTCGTACACGGGGGTGGAACCGGCTCCTGGTGCTCCTTGAGATGTAGTTGTGGAGCCGACAGCTCCACCAGCTCCGCGCGTAGTGCCGTAGTCTTGGGTGTCGGTCAAACCTCTAGGGTCGTCCCGTCTATGGAGCTTATCCGTGGCATACTTGCCGCCGCCGACGCCGGCAACGCCCGCGACTCCAGCAGCGCCCGCAGCAGTACCGGGGATAGCACCCCCGTTACTAGCCATTTGCGATGCTTTCGGTACAGCGCCTGCAGCCCCAGCGGTGCTACTCGGCCCGTTTCCTTGGGATAAGGTATTGTCTCGCCTATCCCTCGAAGAAGATTCGTCAGGATATGATCCCGGGACCTGCTCTTTCCCGTGGTGTTCATCCGAGAGGATTTCCTTGATCTTAGTGCCAATACCCATTGTGTTTTATTGGAGCAAATGTTGCAGGTAGGTAGTGAACTTGAACTTCTGTTGATGTTCTTATCGCTTCACGTAGGATAGGAAACATGCAGCATCAAATACCTTTCGGATATCAATAATGTGAACTCTCGTTGTTTCGTCATAATGACGCTATTAGGTGGCTCCGTGGCAGTAGCTACCTAACAAAACGCAGCTGATGAGCTCATGGGGTCCCCCTACGATATCGCTATTCCCCACTCCAGAAGGCCTGCCTAGTACATTGGTGCACAAATAAACAAACTAAGGACCTCTTAACACCTCCTCGGCGATTTTAAATGTTAGCGCAACAGGGATTGAATACAAACAAGGAAACGGTTCGCAGTGTGATAATGAGGTAACCCAATTAACATTAAAACCCAAAGAGGGGCCTACGTGAGACGCCGTCAACAAGCAGGGTAGCGCCTACTATGTAGATCAAGAATGCTTCGGGTGTTTCTTGGCTCGGAGGCGCCTCCTGTGGTCATCACTCCGCTGCCGCAGGTTAGCACGAGGCAAATAAATACCAGGTGAATGACGTCGTTACAGCTTGCCATGGATGTCGCCCTTCGCTCCTGGCCCTGGAGGAGATCGGCGATCCAATGCACACCTGCCCCACTTACTGCCTACGTATGTAACGACAGTAGATGGGTTGGGTGGGCAACAGAGTTTACGTCTAGAGGTTAGGGCCTGGAATAGCTTTAAGGCCTTATCCTAGTCGACGTCCAAGATGGCAAAGAATATGCAGCGGAAGATTTAAGGGGATCATCGCTGACCAGGAGAGTACGATCAGATTTGAACTTCTCAGTTTCCTTTTCTTCAACTTCAATCATCGTGCACTGAAGGTCAAATAATGAATGTGAGATGCACTATGTACATCGATGCAGTGAACATATCTTTTAGTAGTCTTTAGCATTTGATTTCTTTGTCAGCCCGTTGAAGCGATTTGGGCCCCGACACTTGCTGCGATAGCATTTTCTCGCCCTACAAGAAAAACTTTCCTTGCATTGAACGTTTTCTCTTTAGCTAAGGTGTACCCAATCTGATTTGCAGCGACTTGTTTTCCAACGCCGTCGATAAAATTGCAGTTGAAGTGGGTATGGCCAAACGCCCACAGGATCACCGATGGATTTCCCCAACACCCATCGTTGCTGAGATCCGTGGAGAAACCTGAGGAGACGGAACTGTCTGGATAATTCTTATCTACAGCACGTTCATTCAGGGTTGGGCTGTAGTGCGTGAATATCACCATCTGTCGTCGAGGTTCGGACTTCGATATCTCCGATACCTGGAAATTCAGCCATTCTAAGTCGGATTCGTGTGCAGCGACATGATCTTTGACATTCCACTGTTGGATTTGTTTGAAATCGACGAAGCGATTGGAAACCTTCATGGGCTGAGCTGTTGTTATCCTTGAGAATAACGTACAACCTAATATGGTAGGAGTGCCGTCCAGATCGTAACGAGTTTGGTCGAGAAAGATAAATCGTCCGATAGTGGAGCGCGCTCGTAGACTCTCCATCCGCTCGCTAAAGCTGTGCACCATCCGCTTGCGTCAGACCAACTGGTCAAGGCCGGCTCATGATTTCCCAGGACGAAGAACACATTCTAGTACCGGAGGAGCTGCTTCTCTAGAAAGGCAAGGAGCGCGTCATCGGTAACCTGTCTGATATCACCGAGAAGGGTAGGGTTAGGTGCCGTTTGTTTCAAAACAAAGTCGTACGAGTCTCGGGTCTCGAGGTGGAGGTCCGATATTATCTGAAATGATGATGGCGACATGGCTGGGGATTGTACGTTTTCAGGTGGCCGTAGTCATAATTGCAACCAAGTGTTAGGCATTGTTTGCTTACTCGTTGGCACGTGCCTAAATGGTCAAGGAATGCCCAAAATCATCCCATGATTGCACGGCTCACTCATTCCCGTTTTGCTGATAAGAATTCTCTTGATTATTTTATTCTAATTTTACATTACACGGCCGGCGACTTGTACACCTTCTCTGAGTCAAGCTCTACAACCCGTAGATCGGGATCACGGTTGCCGGGATTCTCCGGGTCGAAATCAAAGCGGTCCGGTATTCTCAACCCGTCGCGGTGGTATCCCTGATAGCGATAGCGCCACACGCTTGTCCCGTCCCTCCATAGCCACAAGTCCTCCGTGTCGTTCTGCCACTGTTCCAACGCGGCCCTCATCTCAAGCAGCTTGCCCTGGTGGTCTGGGTCGCTCGCCAGGTTGCGAACCTCGACCGGGTCTGCCTCCAAATCATACAGCTCCTCGGGAGGTCGAAATATATAATCTTTAAGCGTGCGCTGGCCGACCATGGCTGGCTTGCCCGCGACACCGTCGCCGCTGTTGCGCATACCCTCGAAAGACATGGAGGCATACAGATCCATGGCAAAAGGGAAATCGAGCCGCCAACATACGTTTCGATGGTATTTGTACCGGCGGTCGCGCATGTAACGCGTGGGCCAGTAGTTTGTAACCTCGTGGAAAGTGTGCGAACCGAAGACGCTAGACCAGGCCGGGTCGATATCGGAAGCGCCTTCGGTTCGGTCGACAATCGACAAGAAGGAACGGCCCCGTCGCGGGCCGTATGAGCCCTCGGCAGGTTGCCGCGCATCGTGACCGGCCCAGTCCAAGAAAGTGGGGAGGATATCCAGCCAGCTCACCATATGGGAGTTGACCACACCCGCAGCAAGACCTGGCACGCGGACGAGCAACGGCAGTCGGACTCCGGCATCGTACAAGGTGGTTTTGGAGTTGATGAACGGTGGACCGTTGTCGCTCAGGAACACGACCATGGTGCTGTCTCTGAGGCCTAGTTCTTCAAGATGTGCAAGGACCATACCGACGCCTTGGTCGAGGCGGAAGATGGCACGGTAATATTCGGACAGCTCCTGACGCACCTCTGGTAGGTCGTTCGTCCAGCTCGGGATGATCACGTCCTCCGGCGGAAACTGGTGGTCTTTCAAACGGGGATCGTGATTGCCTTCGACATTTCCGAAACCGCCTCGGTGAGAGAGATACCTGTGCGGGTCGACGTAGCCGATGGTCAGGAAAAACGGTTTCTGATCTTCTGCACTGGCCGAATGCATGAACGCCTTGGCCCGGTCGGCAATATACGCTACATTGCGTGTGTCGCTCTCCTCACGGACCTGCCAGGGATACAGATTGTCTGGAGCGACGTGGACCTTGCCTAGGATACCGGTCTTGTAGCCCAGCTGGTTGAAGACTTGAGGGGCCGTCTCAATGTTTGGGTGTGTCTGAAAACCGTTGTTCTCCTTCACCAGCCCGTAGCTGCCGTTGTTGTGTGTGTGCAAGCCGGTGTAAAGGGTGGTCCGGCTGCCGCTGCACGAGGCAGTCGAAGCAAAGGCTAAGTCGAACTTTGTTCCCGACGCAGCAAGAGAGTCGAGATGAGGGGTCTGGATAGCCGAGCAGCCATAGCAGCCCATGACATCCCGACCCAGGTCGTCTGCGACCATTAGAAGGATGTTTTTACGGCCAGCCATTCCTTTGTTCTGTTCGCGGTAGAGTACTCAGCAATATATGGATCTATGAAGAATGACAAAAGTTAAAGCCCCGTTATCAGTCCCCTCGCTGTCTTTAACTATCACGAGAGTCCCTGATTCGAAATTAGGGAATGTAATTATTATTCCGCACTTCCATCCGTAATACAGGGTATGTATCACGAACTGCAGCCCCCACACCGACGAGCGAGGTCCTTGATGGAGCTAGCGGGGCGTTCAAATAGGTATCCGACGAGATCCGGAAATTGAACCGAAAACTTCCCGGGTCGCTCTCATCTCCACACCTCCACCTACTCTCTCCACTACCGGCGAGATCCAGTGAGCTCACCAACGTTCCCGAACACGCTCCAGGAAAAATTCGCCTGTAAACAGGGCCGGGCACCAGGTCGATATGCCAGATCCACCTCGGCATCCAGACACCTCGCAAGTTACGCCAGGGGCTACACGGCTCCCTCGTAAGACACGGTGCCTCGCCTGCGGGCTGCGCAAGGTGAATAAGCCGCAATCTCTCTCTCCGACCGCGCGGGCCATCGATGCAATAAACGAACAAGATTAACACGGAGACTGTTCAGGTGAAATGCAATGGTGGTCCTCCACCGTGCCAGAGCTGCCATCGGTTAGGATTGACCTGCACATTCTCTTCCGACGAGCCGGCTGGAGAAACCACATCCAACATCACCTCGCAGCTCGTGAGTCCGACAACCACTCGGACTGAAGCAGGTACCGCTCGGAGGCGAGCAATTGCGGCCTGCAACGAGTGTCGTGCTAAGAAGGTAAAGTGCTCCGGTCATCGTCAACGGTGCCATCGCTGCCGCACACGTGGGCTGCGGTGTGTCTACGGAGCCGGAGGGAGTGAGCAATCCGATGCGGAGAGCCCCTTGGTAATCGACGATAGACCCGCGCACACTTCCGCCCCTTTTCCCGGTCTTGGTGATTCCAATGGCTCCGACACGTTCGTATTCCCGTTGGACGTAGCATTACAGCAGCGATTCCTGAAAAGGGATGTTGTGACTCGCCATGTCGAGGCTTATTTCGTGTACCTTTACCACCTCCCGGGGTACGACTTCTTCCACCGGCCGTCCATGCTGGAAGACCTGCACAACAGCAGGATCTCCCCGATACTCTGCACCGCACTCTGTGCCGCCGTGGCCATGTACGTGTCCCCCTCCAAAGAAGGGAGGCAGCTCTCGGTCGAGTGGGCCAAGGACGTCGACAGCTATCTCTTTTCCAACATGAACGATCTGAGCATATTGAATCTGCAGATCATGCTGTTGTCCATGTTTCAACACTTTGCCTATCGCCAGTTTGGACGGGTGTGGCTGATGATGGGCATGGCCACGAGGTTCGGTCTGACGATCCAGCTAAACAATATCACTAGCCTCACCGGTCTCGAGACCGGCGGTTCCGGTGTTGCCTCGCGCGAGTGTGTGAAAAGGCTGTTGTGGAGCCTCTTTGTTCAAGATAAGATACACTCGGGAGGGGTTGATGAGTTCGTCGGTTTTCCGGAGCAGTGGATGCACATTCCTCTCCCGCTGAGCGAGCACCACTTTCAGCATGAGCAGGACCACCAGGCCGGCACCTTATCGGATAGCTTAGAAGTTCTCTCGCGCAATGGCCTAGGGATCAATGGGTACATGGTGATCCTTCACAACCTACGGCACCATATACTAAGGTGGGTTTTCTCAACATCCATGCTTTCCTGGCCTGTTTGTCATCATTGGCGATACAATACTTGCTAATGATTGTGCCTTCGATGATTCTAGGAGGACCAAGGTGGTGATTGCAAAGAGGGCACCGGCCCCCGACGCAGAAGTCGCGAGAATCCTTGCCCCAGTGTTAAAGCTCCAGGAGCACCTGGACGACTTTTACAAGTGCCTGCCATCTCACCTGGCACTGTCCGATCGAGGCATATTCTTGCACTGCACGACTCCAGAATTTACGACCTACATAATGTTGCACATCTTTTATTTCCAGGCATGCGTCGATACCTTCCGGATCTGTCTTCCTGGCATGGCTCGGGAGAGCGCATCTGAGAGCTTTCTATCCAACGCTCCGGTCGGATTTGTCGCGCAGTGGCGACGCCTGGCCGTGTCATTTGCGGTGAAGACAGCGAGAACATGGCATCGTGTACTCGAGATGAGTGGATCCGGGGCCATATCCTTGCCGGGCGGGTTTGTTCCCTTGAGCCCGGCGGGCTGCGGGCATATTCACCAATGCACAAAGATCCTGCTCATAGCCCGGAGGTATCAGATCTACACCGACCTTGTCGATCCCGTCTCTGGCGAGACCGTAACGCTAGATGATGAAACTGTAAGTAAGCTATGCCGCAGCAACGTTGCGTTCCTCTCTGGCCTCGCCTCCGTTGCCCCCATCGCAGCGGTAGTTCAACAAGATGTGAGGGATATGATAAGGGCGGAGGAGGATGGCACTCCCGATGGTGTGGAGGCGAGAGAGCGTGCACCCGTGACCAGCCAGGTCCAGAGGGACAAAATCTTGAGCCGATACCACGTCCTCTCCATGGGTCTGAGCAATACCAACAGAGCGGAAGCCGGTACACCGAATAACGGAGGGTCGGAGTTCTCTCCGTCATCTCCATACTTGGCCGGTGGTACCAGTAGTCGGAGCTCGAGGTATATCAGAGACGTTTTAAGAGATGAAGAGACAACTGAGAGCACCCAACCGCTGCTTCTCGCCCCGCCACCTGCACCTGTGCAGGAACCACAGCAACAGCAGCAGGAGCATCACCATTACCATGGTCAGAGCCTGACCAATAACATCGAGCATGATGTACCCACCATTCCGGATGAGTTTGCTCAAAGCTACTGGGATGTCCCGACATCTATTTCTCTTACGGGCGCTCTGGCATCCGACTACTCTGTGGCCGCATCTCGGTATGACATGAGTGGCGAGCTGGACTGGCTTCTGATGAACTCGCTCTTGGAGGGCAGGGCATCTGGAATGGATTAGGGATCCAGATGAAATTACGAATTATGTATACTAGAGAAAGTAATGATAACGCGATTATCGGACGGCTGCCTGAATCGCGGTTGCCTTGGTTCTGGTTTCGCATTGTGCTCTGTAACCTCGAGGCCTAGTCTAAGTGTCGATATGTCCCACGTGGCCTGGAGACAGAGAGCGGGTGTGGTGTACTCTTACGTGCTAACGAGGAAGGGATAGTCGGATTTCGTCGTATTACTTCCGGGAACTAATTCCTACTTTAGGGATGATAGGGAAAGTTCT
>Ga0164242_10002119_pt1 | contig 23076 bp, 16 predicted proteins | sample OricomgcompostMG_FD_108783 | JGI IMG/M metagenome (GOLD analysis project Ga0164242, IMG submission 108783) | Miracle-Growth compost microbial communities from Emeryville, California, USA - Original compost - Miracle growth compost (MG) ... | reverse complement strand
CCAGCGCGAAGTATTGCGTCAGGAAGTGCATCGGCTCAACAAATCATTGATTCCAACAAGTGATAGTTTTGATGTCGATCGTTTTCAAAAAGCACTCTATAATTTTGAAGGAGTCTTGAGCGAAGCAGCTCCCGAACGGATCCAAAAACTTTTGCGGCTGATAGTTAAAAATATCAAGTGGAGCCGTGACGGAATGCGTGATATTGATCTCTACATTCCCTTGCAGAGCAAAGAAAAACCGCTCCACACAGGGCATGCGGAGCGGTTCGACTTTAATGTACAGTCTGGCGGCCTGGCACGGTTCAGCGTCGAACCGGTTTTCTTACGCCTATTTTATTATGGTAACAACGCTCTATCACTGGCTTCACCACTTATTCAGAGAGTCTAAAAATCTACTAGTTTTGAGACTATTTTACTCTGTAAGAAGCGCTCTTAGAGAGGAATTATTCTGCCTGTTTTTGCCGGGAACGTTCTGGTTTCGTAGGCTCATTTCATGTTTGAGGACACGGAACCATTGCTTTACAATTACGTCAAATATTGACGTAATTGTAAAATATATTATAATTCAGGTAAGAATCGCCTGAAATGGAAGGCAAGTTATGGCACTCACTCAGAAAGCACTTGGTCAAAGGTTACAAGACGCCAGAAAAAATGTTGCCCTTACTCAACAGGATGTAGCGGAGCATCTTGGCCTTTCGCGTGAGTCGCTCGCGCAGATCGAGGCAGGGGCAAGAAGTGTGAACTCTCTTGAGATTGTCCGATTGGCCAAACTCTATGACCGGTCGCTGTCATCCATTCTCTTGGAAGAGGAAAACTCTGAAGAAGAGCCACTTATCGCGATTTTTCGGATGCAGGAATCCATCGCCAAATCCCCAGATCTTCGAAAGAAGCTTGTTTTGTTCTCTAATGTGTTCCAGGAGGCAAGAACCATTGAGCGTTTGATCGGTGATGAACCGAGGCAACTTCCACCGGACTATGGAATTCGAGATCCGAAGCATAATGCTGAGGCCTATGAGCAAGGCCAAGAGCTTGCCAGGCAAGAAAGACAGCGTCTCGGGTTAGGAAATGGCCCAGTTCCTGATGTTGCTGAAACTGTGGCGATGCAAGGCGTATGGGCCGTTTCTGCTGATATGCCAGACAACGTCTCTGGTATTTGCCTGTTTCATTCAACTATTGGCGCAGCAATTATTGTGAATCAAAAGCACAGTCGGAGCCGCCGCCGATTTTCCTATGCCCATGAATATGCCCATGTTCTCGCGGACCGGAAAGCCAAAGTAGCTTCAATCAGCAGTTCGAACAATTCGAAGGATCTCATTGAACGACGAGCCAATAGTTTTGCCAGTGAGTTTCTCATGCCCTCTCGTGGAGTAGCTGAACTTCTCGACCGAATCGATAAAGGGGCTCCCAGCCGGGAAACTATGTGGTTCTTTGATCCTGCGACTGAATTAGGGGAAGCTGTGGAAAAACGTAATGCACCAGGTTCACAAGACATCGCGTTTCATGACGTGGCCTTCATCGCTGATTGGTATCAAGTCAGTTATGAAGCCGCAGCTTATCGGTTAAGTGATCTTGGGAAGGTTACCCGCAGCCAACTAAAAGATCTGCTGAATCAGAAAGATGATGGGCGAAGATATATTGAGCAAAGGGAGGAGCAACAACCACTTCTCAAAAGCTACGTCCGTTGGCTTGCCCGCGAAGCGTTTCGGCGGGAAGCGATTTCCGGTGGCCGATTCCGTGATTTTGTCGCGCTTGCCGGACTTGACCCTGACATCGAATATGAACAGGTAAAGGAGCACTTCGACAATTAAATGGAAGAGGCGCTTCTTATCGCGGACGCATCGACGCTACTTAATTTTTTAAGAGTACGGCGTTTTGACTTGATACAGGGACTGGGGTATGAGGTTCATATTGTCGATGCAGTTTTCGATGAGGTTCAATCAGAGCGCGATCACTTGGAGGAACTTGTCAGGGGCGGGCTAATTCGGACTCTTGCTCTCGAAGGTGAAGCGATTACTGGCACTGTTGCGCATCTACTCAGCCGCGGCTTGGGGAATGGTGAGTCATTTTCTTTTGCCGCGGCTATTGAGTTTGGAGGGGCAGTGGCGATTGATGATCGTCGCGCTGTCAAACAAGTACTAAAAATTGCGCCGCAAATTAGGATATTTACAACGGCTGATATTGTTGTAGAGGGAATCCAGTCGATGAAAATATCTATCGCTAATGCTGACCTCATCAAAGAAGAATGGGAGTTAAATCACCGATTCAGATTGAAATTTAGCTCATTTATGGACGTCCTTCAGGATAAGGATGAATCATTATAAATGGGTGATAGATCCTAAAAAATTTAAAGTGTAAGAGCAGCATAAAAGATTGAATAACAGGAAAACAACCATGGCTTCAGAGGACATGGTCCATTTAATTGAATATCCATCTGTTGAAAACAATCAGAGCGGTAGAAGAGGTGATTTATATCGACAAGGCAGAAAGACGCTTCGCTTACCAGTAAGCAGCTGAGCAATCCGAAGGGTATGCCAGAGCAAGGGACGGTGGCAAGTTCTAATCTGGCGCAATGGAATGGAGTATTATGGCGATAACCTGCCGGAGATATTTCAGACGGTAACAGCAAACCTGCGACGCGATTACGGCAATCAATTTTGCAGCAGGCGTTTAACGGAGGGAAATAATTATGACTATCATGAATTATTCTGACGTGCAATCACAGTTGACCAAAGGACGTTCTCACCTTCTCCTCGGTAATGGTTTTAGCATTGCGTGTGATTCAAGATTTAGCTACGGAAGCCTGTTTGATTATGTTAAAAAGAATGGACTTCCAAATAGAGTGCTAGGAGTCTTCGAGAAATTAGGAACTAACAATTTTGAGGGAGTAATGCGCCTTCTTGATGATACTAATTGGATGGCACATCACTATGGGCTCATCAATACCAAAGACAAGGTTGGCAGCATGATGCTTGAAGATCTGGAAGTATTAAAAATTGCCTTGGTAAGTGCTGTCGCACGAACTCATCCTGCTCGAAATAATGATATTCCTGATGAAAAGAAAAAACAATGCGCACAATTTTTGAACCCGTATTGGAACATCTTCACAACAAACTATGACCTGCTTCTTTACTGGGTAGAAATGAACTCATTAGAGTTGCTTAAAGGAAGAGACGGATTCCGTTCGGATGTTGATGATCCCGAAAGTAATTTTGTAGTATTTCAAGAACATGTAGGCGGTAATAAAGGCATATTCTTTATCCACGGAGCTTTACATCTTTATGTTAAAGACGGTGAAGTCCGAAAACATACATGGTGTCGGAAACAAAAGCCATTAATAGAGACTATCCAAGAAAGTCTGAACGAGGGGCAATATCCTCTCTTCGTTGCCGAGGGCAAAGCGAATCAAAAATTAGAGCAAATCCAAAGAAGCGGTTACCTTTCTTATTGTCTGGGAAAACTTGAACGCATTGAAAACAGTTTGGTTGTTTATGGCTTATCTTTTGGAGAAAGTGACGAGCATATTGCAAAGGTTCTTGCGTGTAATAAGAAGTTGAAAAAATTATATGTCGGCATATATGGCGATGCCAAGTCCCCAACAAATCTGGAGATTCAAAAAAATATTGAGTCCATCAAAAAAAGACGTGATGAGCTAATTGTTTTAGGGCGAGCAGCAGAACGATTGGAAGTACATTATTATGACTCTTCCTCTGCACCTGTGTGGACAGTATAAGAATAAAATACATTTGCACGATATTTTATTATGCAAATATATTTTACAATCGATACACGAACAACCAGCGCCAATAGAAAGTCGTTCAACATCTAGCAATTTAGCGAAATATAATCTTTGCACTACCCCCGATTTTGAGTTAAAATTATCTCGCTCGATTTAATTAGGGATCGAGGAGGTGCTTACCAAGTCAAGCTGCTGAACCAACCCGGCAGCCACAAGGCTAAGTAGACGGATGTGAATGTTGATGTTCATAATCTGCGTGCCATTGCTAATAATATAGCAGGATAGGCTTACTATGCGACGCCGTCGCTGAAATGGCGGAAATGGGTTTGTCGAGTGTGATAGGCCCGTAAACTGAAGAGGACGAAAGGATTGTCGCGACCGGTTCCTCTTCAGTTAAACCAAACGTTTTCTTCGATATGCCCTCTGCAACGAAGTTTAAGCAAAGACGTTACCTCCATTTTGATAAGCCACTTAATTCGTCTCAAGCAAATTCACTTGTAAAAAACCCTACTCGTGTAAAATCATGGGCGTTCAGACCCATGATCAAATATATCAAAACCACAAAAAGGGTAAAGCGTGAAGATGGTCAGTTGGTTCCAAGTGAAAAGAACCGTCCGATCTGCTATTGCTCACATGGAGACGCAGCTATTTATGACCACTACGGTTCTCTTCTAAGTGAGGGCTATGAGTCTTTGCTTGCAGCACATGGCTTATCTTCGGTCGTGACAGCTTTCCGGCCAAACTCCGGTTTATGCAATATACATTTTGCTAATGAAGTGTTCACTTGGATTCGTGAGAAGGGCAATTGTGTTGCACTAGCTTTTGACATTAAAGGTTTCTTCGATCATCTCGATCATAAGGTACTTAAACGCCAATGGTCTGTTGTTTTAGGACAACAGTATCTTCCGGCAGACCATTATGCCGTTTATAAATCCTTGACTAAATTTGCTTATGTGGAACTTGAACTAGTTTTTCGTGAACTCAAAATAAACAAACAGAACCCACGCGCAAATCGGCGGACGAGGCTTTGCACACCGGAAGAATTTCGTGTACAAGTTCGTAAATTGATAAAGAAGAATGTAGAGGTATACGGAATTCCGCAAGGAACGCCAATGAGTGCAGTTCTTTCTAACCTTTACATGCTTGAATTTGACAAAGCTGTTTATGCTGAGGTGCAAAGAGTGGGTGGATTTTATCGTCGCTATTGTGATGATATGCTTTGTATTGTTTCCCAAGACAAACAAGAATTGATTGAGGATTTTGTTATGGGAAAGATTAAAGAAGTACATTTGGAAATTCAGAAGGAGAAGACAACGCGGCATACTTTTTCACTGAAAGACGACGTTTTGATCGCGGATAGACCACTTCAATACCTTGGCTTTACATTTGATGGACAAAAAGTACTTTTGCGTAATTCCGGCTTGAGCCGATATTATGCAAAAATGCGTTCAGGTGTTCGCTTTGCAGCAAAATCCAGAAATAAGGGTGACAGAGATCGAAATACATCTACAAATGAGGAATGGGTAAAGTCGAACATCAGAAGAAAGAAATTGAATATTCGTTACAGTTATCTTGGGAGACATAATTACATTTCATACGCGATGCGAGCATCCAGGATATTAAATGAAAAAGCAATTAAAAAACAGGTGCGGCCTCACTGGAAAAAATTGAACAATGCCGTGGCCTATGTTGATTGAATCAGTACTTTTATGACCAACGCCCCACAACTTGTCCAAAAGCTTTGGAACTGTAGCAACACCCCGTGGGGCGATAGCCTTTCTTGTGGCGATTATATGGAGCAGCTTACCTATCCGCTCTTCCTCAAAATGGCCGACGAGCAAAGCTCCAGCCTTCGGCGGTACCGGGGGAATATTCTTGGCTTAGCCTGCTGGCCAAAGATGACAACGCACTGGAAACAAAGCGTGCATTCCCCGGACTTGATGGCATCTGATTACTCCTCCGCCATAGTTACATGTCTTATTTTGTTACATTCGCTTTGGCTGAAAATTTCATTGCGTCGCAAAAAACTGCGTAGGAATTGCGGTGTGAAAATTAATTGGCTCCGGTAGCATTGCATGAAGAGCAGGCTAATACTGGATTGCTTTGTTACATTTCATGTAAACTTATCAATAAGATGCAAGGAAACGTAACAAGCGAAGAAAGGGCACTTCAGTTGATAAAAAAGCGTGGCATTGTAAGATCTCGTGATTTGCAGGATCACGGAATCTCGCGTGAGACACTGCGTCGTTTGCGTGAGCGAGGAGGACTAGTGCAAAGTGGGCGTGGCATTTATCTTTCCACTGATGCACCATTGACGGAACATCATTCGTTGGTCGAAGCCACCCAACGTGTGCCCAAAGGCGTGATATGCCTGCTATCTGCATTGCGCTTTTATGATCTAACAACACAGGAGCCACATGAGGTTTGGATCGCACTGTCTTTGCGATCACATCAGCCTATTGTCGACTATCCCCCGCTTTCTACAGTGCGGATGAATGATGTGACGTTTCGTGCGGGGATCGAAACGCATGTAATTGAAAATGTACCTGTCCATATATTTGGCGTAGAAAAAACAATTGCCGATTGTTTTAAATACCGCTCGAGAATTGGTTTGGATGTGGCGTTGGAAGCACTGCACGAAGGGTGGCGTGAACGGCGTCTCACGATGGACGAATTGTGGAAATATGCACGATTGTGTCGTGTTGCCAATGTGATGCGGCCGTATATTGAGGCGGTGACAGCTACGTGAATGGTGGCATGCGTTTTAATGCCGCCAGTATTCAGATAACAACTATTCGAAATGAAAAGAATATGGCGGATTACGTGTGCGCTTCAACGCCTATTTAGCGGATATGCGTATTCCATTGTGGGTGGATATTGGCTTTGGAGATGCCGCACCTTAAAAACAGTAAAATAGAACAGCGGTAAACACACCTAATTTCACGATGTTTCTTTGCGAGGGAAGCTATTTTGAGTCAAAATGCGAATGCTGGGTTGATTTGGGCTATTAAAGAGTTATTGCGCGGTGATTATAAGCAATCGGAATACGGCAAAGTAATATTACCATTTACAGTATTGCGCCGGCTTGATTGCGTATTAGCTCCGACCAAGACAAAAGTACTTTCGGAACACAAAAAACACAGGAAATCCAAAATCAATTCAGATATTTTTCTCACCCGGGCGGCGGGATTTTCGTTTTACAATTGTTCTCCCTTCGACTTCGACAAATTATTGGCTGACTCAGCAAATATCAAAGCAAATTTGTTGAATTATATTACGGGATTCAGCCCCAACACACGTGACATCTTTGAAAATTACGATTTTGAAAATCAAATAACGCGGCTTGATGACGCTAATTTGCTTTTTTTGGTAGTGCAAAAGTTTGCCTCTATTGATCTCAGCCCCAAAGCGGTTCCTAATACCGATATGGGCTTGATGTTTGAAGAGTTGATCCGGCGTTCTTCGGAAAGCTCCAACGAAACCGCTGGAGAACATTACACGCCGCGCGAAGTGATTCGCTTAATGGTGGATTTGCTCTTTATCGCAGATAACAAAGTACTTTCACAATCCAGTGTGGTACGTTCCATTTACGATCCGGCGGCGGGCACAGGGGGCATGCTTTCGGTGGCTGAAGAACATCTGCGCCAGCTAAATCCCAGGGCTAAGTTGGTAGCTTTCGGCCAGGAACTGAACCACGAATCCTATGCCATTTGCAAAGCCGATATGCTTATTAAAGGACAGGATGTGGATCACATTATTTGCGGCAATACGCTTTCCAATGACGGCCACGCCGGGCGCCGATTTGATTACATGCTTTCCAATCCGCCGTTTGGTGTGGAATGGAAGAAGATTGAAGAAGTGATTCGCAAGGAAAACAAGCTTAAAGGTTATGACGGCCGTTTTGGCGCTGGCTTGCCACGCGTTTCGGACGGCTCGCTTTTGTTCCTGATGCATTTGCTTTCAAAGATGAAATCGTCCAAGGAAGGCGGCTCGCGCATTGCCATTGTGCTCAACGGCTCACCGCTGTTTACCGGCGGCGCGGGTTCAGGCGAAAGCAACATCCGGCAATGGATCATCGAAAACGACTGGCTCGAAACCATCATCGCGCTACCTACCGATATGTTTTACAACACCGGCATTTCCACTTATATCTGGGTGCTTTCCAATCACAAAGAAAAACAGCGCAAAGACAAAATCCAACTCATCAACGGCGCACAGTTCTTCCAAAAGATGCGCAAAAGCCTGGGCAAGAAACGCAAGGAATTAGGTGAAGACGATATTGAGCGGCTGGTAAAATGGTATGGCGAATTTAAAGAGAACAAACATTCAAAAATATTCAAGAATCACGAATTCGGCTATCACACCATAACGGTGGAACGGCCTATGCGCGATGAGAAAGGCAACATCATCCGGGACAAAAAAGGAAATCCCAAAGCCGATGCCAGTTTGCGCGACACGGAAAACATCCCCTTGAATGAAGATATACAAAAGTACTTCCAGCGCGAAGTGTTGCCGCATGTTCCCGACGCGTGGATGGATGAAAGCAAAACCAAGGTGGGATATGAAATTCCCTTCACACGTCACTTTTATGAATACGTGCCGCCGCGCCCGCTGGAAGAAATTGATGCTGATTTGAAAGCTGTGAGTGCGGAAATTATGCAGTTACTGCAAGAGGTGATAGCGTGAGCGATATAAAACTGTTTAGTATTGTGAGTGACCGTGCTACTGAAATACACAGTGAAGCGGCAGCACTTGAGAAGCCGTTGCAACACATAATTGAGGCCAACCTGGAAGTGTTTTTTGGCATCAAGTTTGTGGCTTCAGAACATGCCACAGGAAAAACACATGCGGGGCGCATTGATACGCTTGGCCTGGATGAGAATAATTGTCCTGTCATCATAGAATACAAGCGCTCTATGAACGAAAATGTCATTAATCAAGGGCTTTTCTATCTGGATTGGCTGATGGATCATAAGGCTGAATTCACTTTATTGGTCTTAAAGCAATTTGGCGACAAAACTAAAGACGCTATCGACTGGTCGGCACCGAGGCTGATTTGCATTGCAAATGATTTCACGCGATATGATGATCATGCCGTCAGGCAAATAAGCCGCAATATCGAGTTAATTCGCTATCGATATTTCGGACAGGGACTCCTGCTTTTTGAACTTGTAAATGTGATAGCCAATACAACACCATCGGAACAGCTCCCCATAAAATCAAATAAACATGCGAAAACCGATAAACGGGCAGATGAATGGCTGGCGAGCTATTCATCCGAAATGAAAGATTTGTTTGAATCGCTTGCTTCGTTTTTGCTCTCATTGGGGGATGATGTGCAACGGAAAGATTTGAAGCTCTACGTAGCCTTCAAAAAAATCCGTAACTTTGCGTCCGTTACCTTTTTGAAATCGAGCTTACAGATTTATCTGCGACTTAACCCGGAAAAATTCACCATGGAGGAAGGATTTCTCCGCGACGTGCGCAATGTCGGCCACTGGGGAACTGGGAATTTGGAAGTTACCCTGAAAAATTTCAACGACCTGGACAAAGCCAAACCGTTACTCCAAAAAGCATATGAAGGAGGCCCGAATGCAGTTTAAGCCATATTCGAAGTATAAAGATTCGGGCGTGGAATGGCTGGGCAAAGTGCCGAAGCATTGGCAGGTTAGAGCGTTACAGATTGCCGCAAGGAGCAATCCCTATGCTTTTGTAGATGGCCCATTTGGTTCTGATCTGAAAAACGAAGAATATACAGAATCTGGCGTTCCCTTGATTCAATTAAATAATATTGGTGTAGGCTATCACTCAACCAATTCATTAAATTTTGTATCTCAGGAAAAGTCCAAGCAGCTACGTAAACATCAAGCATTGACAGGTGATGTTGTGATCGCCAAAATGGCAGAGCCAGTGGCACGTGCTGCTAAAGTATCAGATGAATTCAGCTGTTATGTGATTGTCGCCGACTGCATAAAACTGACGGTTGATGAGGAAAGGTTCAATAGCAATTTTATCGTTTACTATCTAAATTCTCCGACATGTAAAGCAATGGCTGAGGCACAAGCTACAGGCACGACCCGGCTCAGGATTAATTTGGGAATGCTAAAAAAGTTGCCTCTGTTATTTCCCCCTCTCCCCGAACAACACGCCATTGCATCCTACCTCGACTGTGAAACGGCGCGGCTGGATGATTTGATTTCGCGTCAGCAACGTTTGATTGAACTTTTGCAAGAGAAGCGCCAAGCACTGATTGGTCACGCCGTCACACGCGGGCTGGATGAAAATGTAGCACTTAAAGATTCTGGCGTGGAGTGGTTGGGAAAAGTGCCGGAGCATTGGGAAGTGAAGAAGTTAGGTTACATGGCCACGTTAAAGAGCGGTGATGCAATTACGTCAGAACAAATTGAGGAAGAGGGAACGTATTCAGTTTTCGGTGGTAATGGTTTACGAGGGTATACCGAAAAATTTACACATTCTGGCTATTATGTTTTGATTGGGAGGCAGGGGGCTTTGTGTGGCAATATTAATTATGCGTCTGGTGAATTTTGGGCTTCTGAGCATGCCGTAGTTGTTAATCCGCTATGTAAATTTGAGACAGTTTGGATGGGCGAACTCTTGCGATCAATGAATCTTGGGCAATATTCGATTTCTGCTGCGCAGCCTGGGCTATCAGTTGAAGTAATAAATAAATTGAAAATTCCAATTCCCCCACTTCCCGAACAACGCGCCATCGCCAACCACATCGAAACGGAAACCTCCAAAATCGACAGGCTGATCGCCCGGGCAGAGCGCGCCATCACCTTAATGCAAGAACACCGCAGCGCGTTAATCACCGCAGCGGTGACGGGGCAAATCGATGTGAGGTGTTTGTGATGAGTGATGAAAAAGAGCATATCCCCTCAGAGTCAACTGAAGATAAGCCGATAGAAAAAGGAATTGGTGTTACTAAGTCAGAGCAACATCTCAAACATTTATGCGAAGATACATTCCTATCCCTCTGGAGTTACCCAAATGTCTTTCGCGATCAAGATAATGGTAAGGAAGTTTGTGATTTACTTGTTGTATTTGGAAATCACATCATTATTTTTTCAGACAAAGAATGTGAATTTCCGAAGACTGATAATCTTCAGCAAGATTGGTGTCGTTGGTTTAAACGAGCAATAGATGGATCGATAAAGCAACTTTCAGGCGCTGAAAGATGGATAAAACAATATCCGGACAGGCTCTTCCTTGATCAAACCTGTACTCAACGATTTCCTGTTACATTACCTGACCCTGCATCAGCCAAAATTCACAAAGTAATTGTTGCTCATGGAGCATCAGAGCGATGTAAAAAGGAATTAGTCGGGAAAAAAAGAGGAAGTTTAATACTGATCCCTTCCATTATTGGATCCCAGCATTATGATGCTACTTCTACTACAGATTTAAAACCTTTTGCCATTGGGCAATTGGCCCCAGGATGTGGTTTTCTACATGTTCTTGATGACACAAGCTTGGACCTAGTATTAAAGACTGTAGACACCATTTCCGATTTCACTGATTATCTTGAGAAGAAGGAAGAATTTATAACGTCTGGACAGCTTGGTTTCGCAGCTGGGGAAGAAGAACTTCTCGCTTTTTATTGTGCCAATTATAATCCACTCGAGGGGCATAGCTTTGGAGGTAAAGAAAATTTTGTGATGATAGAAGAAGGATTTTGGGACGATTACATTTCCAGTCCTGAGTGGGTATCACAAAATGAAGCAAATAAAATCAGCTATAAATGGGATACTCTCATTGACCTTGTTGGGAATCATGTTCTTGGAAAGACACTTCACCACAGTTCTGATACTGAGTTTGCCTTACACGAACGTCGGCTCCGTGTTATGGCACAAGAACCGCGGACACGCAGACGAGCGCTATCTATTGCAATGACTGAGATTTGCGAAAGTGAATTCAAAGAGGGGTTTTCAGTGAGAACTATAGCACCTGGTAAGGAAGGAACCTCTTATGTTTTCATGATCATGGCACGATCTGAACCGCTTACATCGTATCGCCAGACTAGACAAGACTATCTTGCCGCATATTGTATGAGAGCAAAGTTAGAGTATCCAGACGCATCTGATATCCTTGGCATTGCCTTTGATACAAAGGATAGTCTTATACAATCCGAAGATATTTGTTCCATCCGTTCGGACACATGGACAGTTGAGCATCAAAAAAAGCAGAAGAAATGATGTCTGAGTTGGACATCGAACCTCTGAAATCAAAATCAAATAAGGTATTGCGTTACAGGGAATTCCCTTCCGATGATCCCAGTTATAAGGCATAAATGGTTCACGGTAGCTTACAGGTAGCGTTTGGCCTCAGGGAAGAAAGATAATATTCTTCGCTGCTTCCCAATTCTCACGGTTATAGGCTATTAGATGTGTAAGATAATTAGGTGCCACTCGTGAGTTTTCAATAGGCCATGACAATAAGCGGAGGACACTCCTTTCTACCAGCCATTCTATATGTAATTTAGCAGCGTAAATTGCATTTGTTTGATCGCGTCCATCGAGAACACCATGCACTAAATTATTGCGAATACGCGATAATGATTTCTCGCCGGTTACAGGCCATATGTCTTGGTGAGGGATGGTATATATTTCACAAAATTCCGCAAACGCCGTTCCAAAAGCAACGCGGTTGAACTCACTTATTTTTTCTTTCGCTTTTTTACGCCTAACTTTTTGTTGAGGTGTTGAACCAGTTATAAGAGGATGCTTAGCAATAAATCCCGTCAAATCTTCTTTGAATTGTTCCCACTCCTTTTCGTCAGATAGGACGAATTCAAGATCATTATTTTTACGGAAGTGCAAAACCATCATTTCCAAAGTCGAATAATGTGATGTAAAGGCTGAGTGGAGATCGAGAGTTTGGGCATGAACGATTGCTTGCAGAACCTGCTGCAACATCTCTCGCGAGGATGCGTCTAAGCCCATCCACAGTGGCCAAGCATGGCGTAAAAAGTCAGGAACTGATTCAGGCGCGATTATTCCACTTTCGTGATTTTGCCTGACAGGATGAAGTGTATCCTCTAGTAGATGATGCGGTAATGTGCGACCATGCCGGTATTGTTTGGTGATGTACGGCCATTGGGATGTGTTCCATCCTAAGCATATTGTATTCCAACGAGTTGCAAATGAGAGGAGCAAAAGAAAATTGTCTATGGCACATAGAATCGTATCACTTACAACGAGAGGCTCTTTATTATTTGGAGATAACAGTACATTAACTATTAAGTCTTCTCGGCGTATAAGTTCCGATTTCTTGTGGTCAGTCCAACGAAACTGCCTGTCGAGTGTCACCTCTACGTCTGGAAGTAATTTAAATTTGTATGGTTCCCATTCTTTAACTTCAATTGACCCATTCGTGTGCCGCATTTCATGGCGCACCTTCAGCACATCGCGATTGTGCGTCAGCCAGAAAGAGACAAGGACGGGATCATCAGGCTTTTCAATTGGAGGTAATGAAGTTGGCTTTTGAACCACGCATCCTTTCCCAAAACTTTCGTCCACAATTCCTTCACAATCAATATGATGAGTTTCAACAACCTGCAAATCTAGTACTTCGAGTGGCAAATTGATCCGTTGAAAACTACAGTCATAGCGTCTCATCGGCCAATGGTCATTCGGAATATAGCACTTACGAGCTTGGATCTGAGTAAATGTTCCACCCCATTGCAACCACCCCTCGATTGACATATGCCAAAAAAGATTGCCAAAGGTTCCAATGGCTTTCGCTTGTCCATCAGTAAGTTCGAGGCAGGCTGTTACAGGCTCATGAAAATTTTGAGGCAAGAAAATTTGGCAAGGGATTTCTTCAAAAGTGATCCCTTTTTCATCTGAGGCTAAACCAGCTTGAGATTCGATCGTAACAGGCAAATAATAGTCAGGGTTTTGCATTATTATCTTGGTCATAACTCGTATAGCTTAAGTATAGCGAGGGTGGTAAGTATAATTTGATAACATAAAAGACTGACAATTTAAGGGAAGAAATGAACCTACATAAAGAAATTCATTTTGAAGATGACATAATAGAACACCTGAGCTCGCACGGCTGGTATATCGGCCACGCCGCCGGCTATTCGCGTGAGCTGGCTTTATATCTTCCCGATGTGCATGAATGGCTTTGCGAAACGCAGCCGGAGGAATGGGCCAAAGTAGAAAAAACGCATGGCGAAGACGCTTTAAAAGTACTTTCGGAGCGGTTGGGCGAAGTGTTGGATAAGGAAGGCTCGCTGCATATATTGCGGCGCGGCTTTAAGCATGTGAATGCCAAATTCGAGATGTGCCAGTTTGCACCGGCCCAACGGATGAATACTGCCATTACGGAACGTTTTCAACAAGTACGCTGTACGGTGATTCGCCAGGTGCATTACAGCTTGCACAACAACAATAGCATTGATCTGGTCTTTTTCGTTAATGGTATTCCGGTAGCCACTGCGGAACTAAAAACCGATTTCACACAGAATATTCAAGATGCCATTCGGCAATATCGTTTTGATCGCTTACCGCGCAAGGCCAACACTAACGCCGATGAACCGCTGCTACAGTTTAAAAAACGCGTATTGGTACATTTTGCCGTCAGCACTGATGAAGTGCACATGACTACGCAGTTGGCTGGCTTGAAAACGAGGTTTCTGCCATTTAATCAGGGTTACGAAGAAGGCGCAGGCAACCCGCCCAATCCACGTGGTTACCGCACAGCCTATTTATGGGAAGAGGTGCTGCAGCGCGACAACTGGCTCGATATTCTGGGGCGTTTTGTACATTTGGAAAAGAAAGACAGTGAAGACAAAGACGGACGTAAAGTTACCAAAGAAATGCTGATCTTTCCGCGCTTTCACCAATGGCGGGCGGTGACTAAAATTATTAAAGCGGCACGGGTGGAAGGCGCTGGACATAATTATCTGATTCAGCATTCTGCTGGCTCCGGCAAGAGCAACACCATCGCTTGGACAGCGCACCGCCTGGCTTCATTGCATAATGCGGCGGATGAGCGCCTTTTCCATTCGGTGATAGTAGTAACTGACCGCAATGTGCTGGACAGCCAATTACAGGAAACCATTTATCAGTTTGACCATAAAAGCGGTGTGGTATTGGGCATCACCGATAAAGGCGGTTCCAAGTCGTCTCAATTGGCCGCCGCGTTGACGGGCAACGCACCGATTATCATTGTGACACTGCAAACCTTTCCCTTTGTGTTGGATATGATTCAAAGCCAAGCGTCACTGCGCAAACGAAATTTTGCGGTGATCGCAGATGAGGCGCATTCCTCGCAAACCGGTGCAACAGCCAGCGGGCTGGCAAAAGTACTTTCATCAGAGCGACTGGAAGAAGGCGAAGAGATTGATAGCCAAGATGTGATGCTGGCAATTCAAAGTGATCGCGTCAACCATCATAATATTTCCTATTTTGCTTTCACCGCTACGCCTAAGGCGCGAACTTTAGAACGTTTCGGCCGTGTCCCCGACACCATGAAAAGTCCATCAAAAGAGAATAGGCCTGAAGCATTCGATGTGTATTCCATGCAGCAGGCTATTGAGGAAGGATTCATTTTGGATGTATTGCAAAATTATACACCCTATAAATTAGCTTTTAAGCTAGCGCATAACGGGCAGGAATACGACGAAGACACGGTAGATCAAGCGGAAGCACTGAGATCGCTAATGCGCTGGGTGCGGTTGCATCCCTATAACATCAGCCAGAAAGTACAGATCATTGTGGAACATTTCCGCGCTAACGTGGCTACCATGTTGGACGGCGAAGCGCGCGCCATGGTAGTAACCGATTCGCGCCAAGCGGCGGTGCGTTATAAGTTGGCTATCGATCAATATATTCGTGACAATCGTTATGATATCGGCACGTTAGTGGCATTTTCAGGCGAAGTCAACGATGGAGAGAGTGGTCCAGAGCCTTTCAGCGAAATCAATATGAATCCGGGATTAAAGGGCCGTGACATTCGTACGGCTTTGGGGGAAGATAATTTCCGCATTCTACTGGTAGCCAATAAATATCAGACCGGTTTCGATCAACCATTGCTATGCGCAATGTATGTAGACAAACGATTGGATGGTATTACGGCGGTGCAAACATTGTCGCGTCTTAACCGCACCTGTCCAGGCAAAGATACCACTTATGTGTTGGATTTTGTAAATGATCCCCAAGAAATACTTGAATCGTTTTTGCCTTATTACAAAACAGCAAAGCTGAGCGGCGTGTCCGATCCTAATCAAATTCACACGCTACAAAATAAATTAGATGAATCTCGGATTTATTTAGAAGACGAAGTGGCCCATCTGGCTCAGGCGTTTTTTGCTTCCAGTGCTACGCAAGAAAAATTGCAGACTATCGTGGCTCCGGCTGTCGACCGTTTTCGGGTGCGCTGGAGAGAAGCCATTGACCAGAAAAATAAAAAGAAAATCAACCAGCTGAATGTATTCCGCAAGGATTTAGGAACATTTGTGCGGATGTATGATTTTCTGTCGCAAATTATCAATTATGAAAACACCGAGCTTGAAAGCCGCAACATCTTTTTCCGGTTTTTAATTCCACTTTTGAAGGTAGAAGATTCCCGGGAATTGATCGACCTCTCCCAAGTGCAGCTTTCACATTACAAATTGAAACGCCAAGGCCAGGCAGACATACAATTGGCTAGCAATGACGGAATCGAAATCGATCCACCGAACGCGAGTGGATCTGGCGAAGGACGTGATCCGAAAAAAGCACAATTGCGGGAAATCATTCAGCAAATGAACGATGTTTTTGAAGGCGAAATCACCGAAGCTGACGCAACCACGTTTATTTATGGAGTGCGCGATAAGATGCTGGAAAATCCGCTCGTCAGAGAACAAGCAAAGCATAATAGCAAAGACCAATTTGAACTTGGGGCATTTAAGCAGGCATTTATCGATGCGGTGATAGAAAGTATGGACAGATATCATGATAAAGCCAGCCAGATATTAGACAACGAAACAACGCGATCGCGTTTTGCCGCGTTGATGGTGGGGCTGGTCTATAATGCTTGCAGAGCTCAAGATGACGCCGGAATTTCAGTTGATTAGCGTAGTATATGTCTTATTTTGTATTTAAGATTAAAAAACAGCTAGAAGTGAATGAATGTTCTTCGAGTATGACATTTAAAATGGCTTGTACATATTATTGTTAAGATGATGCCGTGAAACTGTTTGCCAAACGATCAAATTTCTCCTGCCAATCTTTCCACTCTGAATCCGGTGCAGTGGCCGATAGGATAACACTACTCCACATCGTCGAATACCCGATATATCGCTTGTGCACCGTTGGCGCATTTGGTTTTCTTACCTCAAACTCCCAGGTGCTCGCATAATGCCCACCGAGAACGGTCGTTCCCATGGCAATCCGTTTATATTGCTTGCCATATCGCGCCTTCTGAGCGTCTTCCATCCCAGTCCAGTTGATCACGGTGGCATAAGAGGGTGTTGAGCGTTCACCAATTTCTACTGCCGCCGAAACATGCGGTGATTCAGAACGGAAGTAGGTCGTGCGATACTTCCCATCGGTTTCCGGATTGACCTGCCAAGCGGCTGGATATTCCATCGAAAAGCCGAATTCACTCTGGTGCTTCTGCCAGTTATCTTTCACTTGCCCCAGCAATTCTTGCGAGTGCAAGTGAATATCGCTGTTTAGCTGATCCTCCAAATGATGATCGCCCAGTAAATAAAGATGATGAGATCCCAGCCAGAGCCTGTCTTCCACGTCATCACCCAAGAATTTATGTCCCTGCGTTTCCTTCTGGAACAGATAAAGCTGCTCCAATGATTGGTAGAGTTTTTGTTTCTGATTGCGGAAGGCTGCAGCCTTCGCCGCCTGGATTTTGGAAAGCAGCGGATATTGAGATTCCAGGCGCTCCAGGCCAGCCGCGCGCAGATGCTCGCCACCCCATGCAGTGGCATCTTGTGGGTCTATCACTTGCGTATCGACATGGCCATCGGCATACAGGATGGCTACTTGACCACTGTGATTGGGCGACAAATTGGTGGGTTCCAGTGTCGTTTCGTTGTTTGCCGGTTTCTTATCCCAAATACTGAAGGGCGGGATCAAATTGCTGTCATGCAGATTGCCTCGATCGGCAACCAGAATCATTCTACTGGAGTTGTCACCTTCGACGGTTTCGATCGCTTTTCCATAGAATACCGGATTGAACGCGTAACTACCCGTGGTTTCGCCATCACCGCGTGTGCTTCGGTTGGCAGGGCATTTGAACACGCCCGCGTCGAGTCCGCGCTCTCGCAGCAACGTCATCCACGTAACCCGTTTGCCGTCTTTTGTATATTCCGCAGGCGGGAACTTACCGTCGTAATCCTGGCGATACTGGTTGAGTGCTTCGCCGATCTGTTGCAAATTAGCGATGCAGGCTTCCCGTTTGCCGGCCGCCGTGTAAGGGTGAATCGCCACCTTGATCGAGTTGCCGGCGGCGCTGAGAATCGGGATGCCAATGAGGCAGAACAGGCCGAGCACCAGACACACTCCACCAGTCCCTAACAACCATTGATTGATGGGCGGCAAGTGGGCAAACCATTCTTTCGAAGGGCGTATCTGGTCAAGATCGATTTTGGGGTTGGGTGATTCGTTCAACATATTAAAATGTCTTCTCCTTTACTTTGTTGGTTCAGCTACCGGTGAGGCTCGCTTGGTGATTTTCCTGTTTGGCATTGCTCCAAATCGGTTCCAGTATTCGTTCCAGCTTTATTTCTTCCTGGCTGGTGACCCAGAACATATTTTGCCCGGCATCCAGTTTCTGTATAGATTTGAGAATGGTGGCGGCACGTTTTTCGGTCGGTGCAACAAAGAGCACGCGGAATCCTATGTTCGGCGCGCAAAAGTACTTTTGTGCAAATTCGCCGCTCTGCCAGAAGGCATAATACGACCGGCATTTTTCGGTGATGATGCGGCTCGGTTCGGATCCCAGATCCACTTCTAAAAAGTAGAAGAGTTTGAGACTGGATGTTTTGAGCGTAAACCCGGCATCAGGGATGAGCGTAACCTTGCGCGTCGACACGCGGAACTTTGCTTCATCGGAAGTGCGCCATTCCAACATTTCCGGAGACGGTTCGCTGGTGCAAGCAGTCGCCAATGAGACACGGAACTGGTTGATGGAAAGGATATGTTCCAGCGCGGCGAGTTTGGGCATTTGCGAGGGCGCGCGCACAGTCACTTCGCCATGCTTCAAACTCAGTGTCTTTGCACCTTCGGTATCCAATAAATAAACCGGCTCTTGCATTCCGGTGATGGAAGGGCGTGCCAGACGGCGGACATATTTGCCGTGGAACAGCAGCTTCAAGCGCCGGGTCAATGTCAGCCGCGAGATGAATCGCATATCCGGATTGGGATCACTGCCGCGCAGCAATTCCAGTTGTGAAGTGGTCAATGCGCGATACCGCCACAGGTCTTCAAGCAGTGCTAAATCGCGCCCTTGCACCAGGCAGCGTGGCGCCTGCGATGAGCGACGAAAGCGCGGCAATGGCGTGGCGGTTTGCTGCACAATTACGGTTGTGTTGTTATCTGAAGAACTCATGTGCAATGGGTTTGTCCTATATTGTTTGCCTGTATGGTAGGTGCTTCAAAACTATATGTTCCCGTCCATATAGGTGAAACGTATATGCCGTGATTGCCCGAAACTTCAATTCGCCCTGCAATAATGCCTCTTTTGCAAGGGTTTGTTGTGGTTCCGGCACGCGTTTTCTGTTCGCCTCCTTGCCGCGCAATTTTTCGCCGACAACCCTGTTTTGAAGTGGCACTTTGAATATAAATTGATTCATATGTCTGCCACCCCAAAACAGTCCGGCTCAAGCAGCGGCATATCTATCGATTGATCCTGCACGGACACTGCAGCAGTCATATCTCCACCGCTCTCGCCGGACGCTTCAGCGCCGCGGCCGGATTCTCGCGATTCCGCCGCATTTTGTTGTGAAATTGGCGGAGTTGCAACAGTGACCGGTGGCTCCGAATTCGAGTGTTTGGCGTGTGCCTTTTTCTTTAAAGTTTTTTCGCTATCTGTCCGCTCTGCTGCTTCCTGTTCCTCCGCCTGGCGTTTCGCATCGGCGGCCAATTCTTCTTCCACTTCCAGCCGCGGGCGGCAAATTGCTTCATGGCTTTGCCCGCGAATCTCCTCCGTAAAATTTGTTTCCGCTATGGGCGAGGGCGGAAGGGTTTTAATGTCGTAGGAATCACCGGCACTACCCACGCGCACGATGGCTTCGCCGCGTTCGAGGCTGACCAGCTCATGGCTCTTGTACCGCCCTGCAAATTCTTTCTCCAGGAGCCTTCCGCTATCACTACTCACCCGAAAGGAAACCAATGTTCCGGCGTTGCTGAGAATTGCCACCTGGAGATGTCCTGAAAGTTGCTCCAAAAACTGGTTTGCCATGACCAGCGACAATCCGGCTTTGCCGGCTTCCGAGAGGATGGTTTCAAAGCTGCTGACGACGAAGTTTTGGAATTCATCGACGTAGAGCGTGAATGGCGTACGCTCCTCTTTTGCCAACCGCAGGCTTTGCATGGCGGCGATTTGGAGTTTCGAGACCAGCACAGCTCCCAGGAAATGGGCGTTATCATTACCGATCTGGCTGCAGGCCAGGTTCACCAGCAGGATCTGTTTATTGCGAATGACGTCCGCGAACGAAAGTTTGCTTTGCCGTCCGGCGATGATATTGCGTACTAACGGGCTGGAGATGAGTAAGCCTAATTTATTGTAGAGCGGGGAGAAACTGTTCGCCGGATAGCCGTAAAATTCTCCGTGCCAGAACGCTTTCAATTCGGGATCATCCACTTCAGCCACAACACGCCGGCGGAATGCCTCATTGGAAAGCAGTGGGCGAACGTCTCGCAGCGTGTATTTGGTGTCACTATGACGATTTGCTGATAGCAGCGTCAAAATTACCTGACGCAGGATATGTTCTAACCGGTCGCCCCAGCTTGCGGCAAATAATCGGCGTAAAATAGAAAGCAGATCGGAACTCAGCAAGCGTTGCTCATGTTCATTATTCGCTTCCAGCAAACCCAGAGATAGCGGATATTCACGATCCGACAAATCCAGATACAGCACATCTTCTTTTCGGTTCTCAGGAATGCGATCCAGAACATCCAGCGCCAGATCGCCGTGCGGATCGATCAGGCAAAGGCCGCTGCCGTTTGCAATGTCTTGCGTGATCAGATTCTGCAGCAACGTACTTTTGCCCATGCGGGTGGCACCTAAAATATAAGCATGGCGATTGCGAAACTGATTCGGCCAGACCAGCTTTTGCTCCTGATGCCGAAAGTGATGAATACCGATAGTGATGCCTTCTGCCTGCAGCAATTCTTCCGATAGGCTTCGGGCGTTTGGATCAAGCCGCAGCAATTTGGGATGTTGCAGCGTATGGCCTGGCGGATGTACCAATCCTGCCAGTTCAGGCAAAGAAAGCAGCAGCCCGCTGCGATGGCTGGTGCGATTAAAAACGGTGTTGATGTTGCCATTGGCCGGTAAGTAATTAGCGGCAGGGTTAGCGGTATCTTGATTAGCAAGCGCGAGAAGAGCGTTCCCTGTCTGCCCTTGCGACAGATTGAAACTACTGAGTGCGCCGCCGATTTTCTTGCAGAGCGCAAATGCCTTTGCCTGGCCTTCCTCGCTAATCGCAAAAACACGAATAACCACGGCATAGAGCGGAAATCCCGTTTTGACTCTGGCGACGCTTAGAACGGGATTCTCCCGGTGATAGAAACTTCCTTCCGCTGGAGGCGCATCAAATTCTTTTGCCACTTCCAATAAAGCGTCATTCCAGTGGCGCGATGCCGGGGTGAAGAGTATTTGCAAACCGGCAATCTCGCCCGGTTCCAGTGCGCCGAGTGCCGCCACCACACCGGCCAATGGATCTGCGGTTAGGCTATCTGAACAGGCAAATGGCAGGAATGCGAATTGCTGCAAACCAAATTCAACGACGAAGGAATTTTGTGTAGCGTGTTGCTTTAGTTCCGCCGAAATGCGTTCCTGCAAAAAGTCCGGGCATTCCGTAATATCCCCCTTGGCCCAGTTCATTTGTGCGCCGGATGTGAGGCCTTGGGCAATGTCTGGGGAGCAGGTGATCTGATAGACGATTTCGATATTGTCAGCGAGGATTTCGAAGGCAACCGGCTGCTGGGAAAGTGCCAATCCGCTTAAAAACGCCTCCGCAGAATCAAGGCTCACTTTTTGATCGGCTGGCAATTGCAGTGAAACATGGCTCAATGCGCCGGGGTGAGTTTGTGGGTATTGCCGCGCCAAATCTTCTCGCGTTTCTGGCTGGTATGGCACAAAGGGGGGTTCGAGTGCTACCGGGTAGGGATGAAGGTCATATCCCCGACAGCGCCGTTCCCAGGCATACACATATTCCAGCCGTGTATTACCGGTATCGGGAACAGGAGCGTTCCAATCCGGTTCCCGGTGCTGTAGCTTTTTGTTATGCCAGACCCAACTCATAGCGCTGCCTCAGGTATTACCTCCGGCATTGCCTGCGGTTCTCCTTCAGCTCCGGCAAGCGCGGAATCCATCGCAAAAAGCGGCGTGGGCGGTGGCGGTGAGACATTTGTTGTCTGTGCTGCGGAAAGATGAGTTCCGGTAACTTGTGTCTGCTGGGGTTGATAGGGCTGGTTTTGTGTCGTTTGCTGATTTTGATAAAAAGGGTTTTGATAAAACGCATGTAATACCGGCCGGCGCTCCAACTCTTCCAGCGGTTCCAGTCCTTTTTCTTCGCGATAGGTATTGACGATGCCTGAGAGGATTTCGTGGACGGCGGTGGTAAACATGATGACGGCGTCAAATTGAAACAGCGTCTGGCGGGAAAAGTACTTCCATGCCTTTTTGGAGAACAGCAGCCGGTGGTTCGCACCTTCTCCCACGTGGTAATCGCTGTATCCCCATGCAGAAATGTAAAGGCCCGCCGGAGTCTGGCCTGCGTAGATGTAGCATTGGAGATGTTGATATTTGATCAGCAGATATACCGGGCGGTCGGCGAAGAGTGACGGTCTGGCGAAGAGCCGGTGCGGGCCGAATCCCATCCCGATAAGAACGATCTCGATAGGTGAATCATCACCCTCGGGCAGGCGATCCTCTAGTGAAGCTTTCAATACCTGATAGATTTTGCGATAGAACCGTTCGGCCGGTTCATCCAGAACCGGTATCAGTGTGTGCCAGACACTGACCTGCTCACCGACTTTGGGTTGCCCGTACAGGCGCGCACCAAAAATGAGAAGTAGAACACCGGCTACGAATAAGAAGATTCCGAGTACATAAAACACGAGCTTCCTCCGGATGCAGGGTTT